>Ga0180009_10005144_pt1 | contig 14134 bp, 4 predicted proteins | sample OS_PC_MetaG_FD_123537 | JGI IMG/M metagenome (GOLD analysis project Ga0180009, IMG submission 123537) | Groundwater microbial communities from the Aspo Hard Rock Laboratory (HRL) deep subsurface site, Sweden - OS_PC_MetaG | ecosystem: Environmental > Aquatic > Deep subsurface > Groundwater... | reverse complement strand
CAGCGGCGCCCTCCTCGATGAAAATCAGAAGGATCGTTTCCGGGAGATCAATGAGGAACTGTCACTTCTTTCACTGAGGTTCGGAAAAAATGTGCTGGACGAGACCAACACCTTCCGGATGGTAATAGAAAGTGAGGCCGATCTGGCTGGTCTTCCCCCCACCGTCATCTCGGCGTCCTCTGAAGCGGCGGCGGATGCGGGACTTGAGGGAAAATGGATTTTCACCCTCCACAAGCCGAGTTTGATCCCTTTTCTGCAGTACGCCGAGAACCGGACCCTGCGGGAAAAGATCTACACCGCCTCTTTTAACGTGGGAAACAACGATAACGAATATGACAACAAGGCCGTCGCGGCCAGGATGGCCGCCCTCCGCGTGGAACGGGCCAATCTGTTGGGCTACGACACCCACGCCCACTTCGTACTGGAAGAGAACATGGCCAGGGTCCCGGAGAACGTCTTCGAGCTCCTCGATCAGCTCTTTACCCCGGCCCTGAATATGGCCAAGGCTGAGAGGGCGGAGATGCAGGCTTTGATCGATGAAGAGGGCGGAGGATTCAATCTACAGCCCTGGGACTGGTGGTATTACGCCGAGAAGTTCAAAAAGGCCAAATACGATCTTGACGAGGAGTCCCTCCGGCCTTACTTCCAACTGGAAAACGTCATCGACGGTGTGTTTGCCGTGGCCGGAAAATTGTGGGGGCTGCAGTTCGAACAGAGGGATGACATCCCCAAATACCACCCCGACGTCAAGGTCTTCGAGGTGAAGGAGGAGGACGGCACCCACATCGGCATTCTCTACGCCGATTATTTTCCCCGGGCCTCCAAAAGGGGAGGGGCCTGGATGAACGCCTTCCGCAAGCAATATCGGCAGGGAGGAGTGAACATCACTCCCGTCATCGTCAACTGCGGCAATTTTTCCAAACCCACCGCCGACACACCCTCCCTCATCAGCATGGAAGAGGCCCTGACCCTCTTTCACGAGTTCGGTCACGCCCTTCACGGCCTTCTCTCCGACCGGACCTATCCCTCGCTTACAGGAACGGACGTGCCGCGGGATTTTGTAGAGCTCCCCTCTCAGATCATGGAAAACTGGGGCGGCCATCCCGAGGTGCTGAAAATGTACGCCCGCCACTATAAAACCGGGGAGCCCATTCCCGACGATCTGCTGGAAAAGGTCAGGAAATCCAAACTCTTCAACCGTGGATTCGCAGAAACCGAATACCTGGCCGCCTGTTATCTGGACATGGACTGGCATACTCTGAAATCGCCGGAGGAAAAGGACTGCCTTACGTTCGAAAAGGCCTCCCTTGACAGGATCGGCCTCATCCCCGAGATCATCGTCCGCTACCGGACTCCCTACTTCCGTCACATCTTTGCCGGAGGGTATTCGGCCGGGTACTACAGCTATGTCTGGGCCGAGGTGCTGGACGCTGATGCTTTCGAGGCCTTCAAGGAAAAGGGCCTCTTCGATCGCGAGACGGCCGGAAAATTCAGGGAGCATGTGCTCTCCGCCGGAGGAACGGATGATCCTATGGCCCTTTACAAACGCTTCCGGGGCGCCGAACCCAAAGTGGATGCCGTCCTCAAGAGAAAAGGATTTCTGAAGTAAAACGGAGATTGTTGCGGTTTGTCGAGTCGTCCTCCCTTAAGGGAGCCGGAATAAACAGGTTTGAATCTGCCGATTGAGATGTGTTAGAATTGATGGGATTTTAACAGAACGATTGAAGGCATCGACTTTTAGGAACGGGGGAGGGGCGATCGGTGAAAATTGAATCCTTGCATTCATGATTCAAAAAAAATTGCACAAGTCCAACCGGTTTTTCACTTTCCGGTCGACGAAATATCAAATTTCCGTCCTTCCTAGACAGCCCGTTTATTGTCGGGCCGCCTCATTCTTCAGGAAGGGATGCGGGCAGGATGGAAAGGAATCCAGCTCTTATCTCCAAGAGGGGTGGGTGATCGCCAATCACATCCTGGTTTCTTTCCATGTCGCCTTTATTTCCTCCGTGCTGGCACTTCCCTCCGTTGAGATTATTAAGGGCGAAGTGTTGAAGTTCATCTTTTTCAGTCCCGAGACACTGATCTCTGCCCTGTTCATGTTCACGAGCTTTCACTCGGGGATTGCCCTCCATGAAATGGGGCATTTTCTTACGGCATCCCGTTTGATGGCCCTCAATGAACAGGCGCAAAAAGCCTCTGAAAAAAGTTTGCGCGGACCTTTGATACGGAGGATTTTGGGACTCGTCCGGATCTTTTTGAAGGCTCCTTACGGAAGGGCTGTCGGAATCAAGAAGGAAGGTCTCAACTACTACCCGGACTCGCCTTATAATTTCGCCGTCGCCGCGGCCGGTCCCAGGATGAGCCGTAATGTGGCGTTGATAACCCTGCTCCCTGCTCTCGTTACATTGACTCTTGGGCTTGTTTTTGACTCCACGATTGCGATCTACATCGGCCGCCTTTTCCTCGGCGTCGGAATCGTGTCCTTCCTGGATTTTAAGTTCGCCGATCCCGGCAAATACAAGGAGTTTTGCAGACGCGAACGCCTGGCGCAGGAGAAAGCCGCCTCGCTGGACAAAAGTGCCGCTTGGTGGGGAAGAATGCAGGCGGCTCGCGAACACCTGCTGACGGAACGGATTCAGAGGATCACCCATCCTCGATTGGGTGTCATTTCCACGCCATGGCAGTTTCGCAACTGTGGGATGGGCGGCCGGCACACGGAGAAAGAATATCCGGAGTCCAATATCAGCATGCAGGAAGCGATGTTCCTGATTCTCGGCGCCCGCGACTATCAGGAGGCTCAGGAGATGACCGTTCGGCTCCAGAACCGCTTGAAAGAGATCATTGAAAAAGCTGAGGGATGCCGCGTCATGGGAATCGGTCTTGAGGGGGGGTTGGCTCCCTACATCGAGCGCGGTGCCTTTGCCGTACCGGAGCTTCGCCTCTGGGCCATGATGAAGCAGACCATCGAGGAATGCGGGTACCGCCCGGGAACCGATGTGGCGATCGCTCTTGATCCGGCCATGTCCGAACTGGAGATCGCCTACCGGAGGGAGTTTAAGGTCGCCGACAGCGTGGGGATGTACCTTTTCTGGCGGGACAAGGCGCAGACCGTGATGGATCGGGACGGTGTTCTTGATGTTTACCTCAAAGCCATCCGGGAATATGACATTCCCATCCTCTCCATCGAGGATGGATTTTCGGAGAATGATTTCCAAGGGTGGGAAAAGCTGATGTCCACTCTGGGTGATCGCCTCCTCGTGATCGGAGATGACCTTGTGACGACCAATGATGCGACCATCGAAATGGCCGCATCCAAGGGTCTTGTCAACACGGTTTTGATCAAGGCCAACCAGATCGGAACCCTGTATGAGACTCTCCTGGCCATGCTGGTGGCTCTGGGTAAGGGCATGGAGCTGGTCGTCTCACACCGCTCCAAAAGCCCCAATGACGACATGGAAGCGCACATCGCCCTCGCTGTTAATGCTCTCGGCCTGAAGGCCGGAGGAGGCGCCAATACGGAGCGGCTGATGAAATATCACGCCGTCACCGAGGTCATGCAGAGCGACCTGGACGGCGGTGGTTTGAGCGCACCCGACGTGGACAGTGCGTCCGTGGTGAGGCGGATCTACGCTTACGAGGAACCCACCAATGCCGGCATACCCACGGTCGGCACATCGGTTGAATTTTCACTTCCGAAGGCCGGAGTATCCCTGAAATTCAAGGGCGCGACTCCCCTTGGTACCTCGGCAGGAACAGGCGAGGCGATCCATCTTGTGGACCATGTTTTCGAAAAGGCGGAACATCACGAGGTTTTCGACAAGCACCCTGAACTGTTTAAAGAAAGCGAACCGGGAGTGTTTGCTTTTAAGGCGGATGTGCGTAAATCCCAGATCGACCAGCTGGAAAACGAGGAGCTGACGGACCTTTTTAACCGGACGCAAAGATATAACGGAATGGGATGTCTTAATGCTGTGGAGAACGTCAATACGGTGATTGCGCCCGCCTTTACGGGCAGAGTGGCTGCCGGGCTTACCATCAAGGATGTGGACCGGACCCTCCTTTCTCTCGAATGCCGTGTCGCAGAGAGGCGTGGGAAAGTGGACGGCGCATCCACTCCGGAGGAATTGATACGGGTGATGCAGCGAAAGCAGAACCTGGGGATGAACGCTGTTCTTTCCGTATCACTCGCCATAACCCGGGGGCTGGCGCATCTCAAGGGACAGACACTTTTTGAGCTGCTGCGTGAAGAAATGTTGACCATCATCGAAAAACTGGCCCGCGAGAACGGAGTCGAACTGTCCGGAAGCCGATTTTCAGACTATGTGGATGCCCTTGTCAAAGTGAACCGTATCTGCGAAAAACAAGGGAAGGAATTTCACGACGTGCTGCGGGCTCTGACCGAAATCTATCCCAGGAGGGAAGGGATAAAGGCATCGGTATCGACCGCTCCCCTCCCGTGTTCGGTCAAAGAGGCGCCGGCGGCGGCCGGCCCTGAGCATCCTGCTCCATCCGCGGCAGCGGGTGATTTGGATCCGGAAGAAGAGGCACTCTTGGCTGATGTCAACCAAAGCTTCTTTCAGGCGTTCCGAGACGATTCGAAGAATACATCACGCCACCAAGCCCTGCTTGAATACATCAGGGTTAAGAACAAGATTGCCCATCGAATAAAGCGCTTCGGAATCGTCAATAACAGAATCTTTGTCTCTCCCGATGAGATGTTTATTCCCTATCTTGTTCTGGATACACTCCTTGTCCAAAGGATCAGGGACAATGTCACGGAGACGGTGTTTAAAACGTTCTGGCTCAAAGGAAAAATCCTCACCGATTCATATTTAAAACACGCAGCAGGTGTGCGAGGCACTCTCATCGATTTGGAGAACGAGCTTTGCGGCCTTGAGGAAGGGTATGCTCTTCCGACACGGATTTTACGCATAAGGGATTTGATCGAACAGCTCCGGACCATCAATGAAAGCGCCAATCGTGTTGAGTCCGTCTGTATTCTGCGCACACTGATTGCCTGGTTGAGTCTTTTTTCGTTTAAGAAACAGCTCAATGCGAAAAATCTTCAGTCCGAGATGTACAGCCTCTCCCAGGAAATGGTCCGATTCATCAATTCACCTTTATCGGACCGTGTGCCTTTTTTGGTCCGTGTTTTTATCCGGGACATCGCCGCCGTCGTCACACGACCCAAGCTCATCGACCGGCTTTGGAACGACACAATCGATCTGGCGGAAATCCATATTCGAGGCAGCGCCATTATCAATGAGCTTCGTCGGAGCACCCATCATTCCATAGGAAGAGCCACTTTGACCTTGGCCAGAGCTTACAGGACCTATCTGGAAACCGGAGATGGAGGTGAGCTGGAGCGGATGAGAATTGGCAAAATTGCGCCGGCGGACGAAAGGGCCCGGAAGGAAGAGAATCCAAAGCAGGTTGTCGGCCGTGTTGTCGAGGATCTGCAGCGCCTTCTGGGGAATTCGGAGACGGTCGGCCGCATCCGAGAGTGGATGGATGTGTTTGATGACACTCTGGTTCGTTGTGAATTCGGCAGCAGCCTCACTGAGGAGAGGCAGGCCGTACTCGAAGGAATACGGGGTGGAAACAAGTGGGTGATCTATCATCACCTTCGTTTTATTAAGAGCCGTGTCCTGGAATTTGCCCTTTTTCTACCAGAAGCCCGCCCGGTCGCAGACCGGTTGGACGTGCTGTTGAGGCTTGAACCCGATTCGTCTTCCTTTGATTCCGACAGGGCTCAAGAGGAGATATGCGACTGTGTCGATGCTTTCATCAAATATGTCCGAAACACGTGCCAAACGGAATTGTTTAGTGATCTTGAGGGTATCCTTAAAGCCTATGGGGATGATGCCTTTGAAGACACCTTCGACCGGATAAGCCTACTTCGACGCAAGCTCCGGAAGTCCCTTGAAAAGCCAACATTTCCTGAGAAGCGGCTGCTTTTATTCCAGCTGGATGGTTTGCTGGAAGAGATGGGCTATCTGACAATCCGCCGGACGGCCGGTGAATTTGAACAGAAAGGGATCGATTTTTCGCTTTGCCGCCGGATGATTTATGCCTGCGTCGAGAACCTGACCAGCGACGGACTGCACTCTCGCCAGCTTCATGATCTTGCCCTTATGTTGATGGATCCATCCAAAACGTTTGCTGAATTGAAGAATGTCGTGACCCAGATAGCCCGCAGCTATCACAATCTTGTCCAGCGTGTCATCTCCCCCTTTGAAAAAATGCGACCTCAAATCGGAATGAATGAAGAAGAGCTTCGAGAGGCCCTGGCAAACATTCAGCGCTGCATGCATGATCTCAACAGCATTGCCGCCTTTACCGACATTGCCTCCTCTTATCTCGAAGGCAAGCATGACAAAAAGTCAGAGGAGGAGATGACTTCGGGCCCGCTTTGGGAGGATTCCGACGTCATTCATCTTTCCCATGCGGATGCGATCAAAGGCCTGGTGGAGGGCGAGCAAAACGCCCGGAACCTGCGAGAAATGTACGGCAGCAAGGGATCCGGGCTTGTTTACATCAGCTACCTTGATATCCCCACCAGGGACGGTTTTATCCTTCCGGCCTCGATGGCGAGGGACGACTTATTCAGAGCTGATGAGGGGGAGTTGAAAAGATTGCTCGGGTTGCATCTCAAGAGTCTTGAGGCGGACATCGCCCGCCGTGACGGAAGGGAAAAAATATTTGGTGAAACCCATCGTCCACTGCTGCTGGCGGTTCGGGGCGGCTCTGTCTTTTCTATGCCCGGCCTTTTGACCACCGTGCTGTTTGTTGGAATGAATGATACGGTGGCAGAGGCGATTGCCGAAGAAGATCCGTGGTGCGCTTATGATACGTACCGGCGATTTCTCACTGATTTTTCGCAGGCCGTATGGAACCTGGATATTGAATCCTACAACATTGTGGAGGAAACCAAGTCCCGTTATAAAGTGAATTATAAATACGATCTTCCCTGGGAAGGAATGAAGGAGATTGTGGAGGCTGTCAAGAGTATCATCAGAGAGAAGGGGTACGCCGACAGGCTTGAGGAAGCGTTAAATGATCCTTTTAAACAACTGGCGTCCGCGGTCCATGCCGTTTGGAGTTCGTGGGATCATGAGGCGGTCGTCAAATATCGTGATATTAAGGGGATTGTTGATTCCTGGCAGACGGCCGTCATCGTTCAGGAAATGGCCCTGGGGAATCGAAAGAACAACGAGATCGGCGCAGGTATGGATGAATCCTTGAGCTCTCTGACAGGGGTCATTCCACGGACGCAGGTGATGAGTTCGGGAGTTCGCGCCCATACAGGTGATTTCAAGTTCTCGGCCGCTGGAGAAGATCTGGTCGGGGGACTGACGAAGTCCATCTCTTTTCTTCCCATGGAGGAATTGGAGTCATTCATGCCGATGCTGGGCCGTCGGCTGCGCCACAATGTCGCCAAGCTGCGGCGATTTATGGGGACGGATCAGGAAATTGAATTTACCGTCGAGAGAGGGATCCTCAGTATTCTCCAGTCCAGGGCGGCGGAGGTCGGAAAAAACAAGCGGGAAAGGGGCTTCAAGAATCCGGGTGAAGAGGATGCTTGCGGTATAGGGATTCGAGGCAGCGCATTTCGCGGTCTTGTCGCCTTTGATAAATCAGATTTGGAAGAGCTTTCCCAGGGGAATCTGCGGGAGCGGAGCGATGTGGATGGCGTGATGCTTGTGATGGAAAGTCCCGTCCCTGAAGCCATTCCGCTTATTCTTTCTGCAGATGCTCTGCTGACTGCCAAGGGGGGATCGACATCACATGCAGCCATCGCCATCAACGGCATAAAAAATGGCGATTTCAGCGCGGTGATGAGTGCCTCCGGCCTGGAGGTGAACGCGGATCAACACGTAGCTTTCCTGACCAAGAAGAACAGTCGTGTCCGGTTAAAAATCCGGAAAGGAGACATTCTCTCCATTCACGGAGTGACGGGCGGCATATTTGTGGGATCCCGGGAGACAGAATAGTCGCGGGGATTGGAGCCTTTTGATGCCGGCTGTTCTGTTGAATACACCTCAAGTCCGGGACATCAGGATCCGCTTTGTCTCCCGTGCGATTCGTTTTTCCTCGTTGGTCGGGATCACGAGGATTTTAACCCTGGAATCGGCCGTGCTGATGTCGCGGTTCGCCTTGCTGCGCTCTTCGTTTTTACCCGTATCCAGCTCGATGCCCAGTTCTTCCAGACCCTCGCAGCACATGCCGCGGATGAGGGGGGAATTTTCCCCGATACCGGCCGTGAACACCAGAGCGTCCACCCGGCCGAGGGCTGCGTAATAGGCGCCGATGTACTTTTTGATACGATAGGCGTAAACATCGAGGGCTGTGCCGGCCTTTTTATCACCGGCCATGGCACTGTCCTCCACTTCGCGCATGTCGTTCATCCCGCACAGCCCTTTGACGCCGCTCTCCTTGTTGAGCAGCCTGTCGATGTCATCGAGCGACATATTCAGGTTCTTGGCGAGGAAGAAGGGAAGGGCGGGGTCGATATCGCCTGACCGGGTGCCCATGACCAGACCCTCCAGAGGCGTCAGTCCCATGGACGTATCCACACTTCGGCCCTCCCTGACGGCGGCCATGCTGGCTCCGTTTCCGAGGTGGATGGTGATCAGGTTGACATCCTCCGGTTTTTTCCCCATGAATTCTGCGGCTTCATGGCTGACATAGGCATGGGAGGTGCCGTGAAAACCGTACCGCCGAATGCGGTTTTTCCAGTAGAGGCCATGCGGGACGGCGTAGAGATAAGCCTTGGGAGGCAGGGTCTGGTGAAAAGCCGTGTCAAAGACGGCCACCTGCGGTGCATCGGGGAATATCTTTCGGGCCACTTCAATGCCCTTGAGGTTGAGCGGGTTGTGGAGCGGCGCGAGCGGAATATTGTCCTTGACGGCCCGAATGACGGCCTCGTCGATGATTGTGGATGACTGGAAGTCTTCCCCCCCGTGGACAACGCGATGTCCGACAGCCGCGATCTCGGACTTGTCCTGAATGACACCGTATTCCCTGTCGATGAGAAGCTCGACGATCCGGGATAATCCCTGAGCATGGTCGGCGATCCGATCCTTTTCCACCTTGAATTTTCCCTTTCCGCCTTCAGCCGGCGTGTGTGTCAGGATGCTTGACTCTTCTCCGAGTTTTTCTGCCAGACCCGTAACCAGGGCTGTTTCGCTGTCCATGTTGAAAAGCTGGTATTTGATGGAAGAACTCCCTGTGTTGATAACCAAGATGTTCATGATGAATTCCTCTGCGGTCAGGACAGAAGGCCCTTTTCGGCCTGGGCTTGTATGGCGGTGATGGCCACTGTGTTGACGATGTCGGCTACGGTGCAGCCCCGGCTGAGGTCGTTGATGGGCTTGTTGAGGCCCTGCAGAACGGGGCCGATGGCCACGGCATTGGCGGAGCGCTGAACCGCCTTGTAAGTGTTGTTTCCGGTGTTGAGGTCGGGAAAGATATAGACGGTTGCCTTCCCGGCCACTTCGCTGTCGGGCAGTTTTGTCCGGGCGACACCGGGATCGATGGCGGCGTCATACTGGATCGGGCCTTCGATTTTCAGACCGGGGTAGGTTTTTTCAGCCATTTTTTTGGCTATTTTTGTCGCCTCCCGAACCTTGTCAACATCCTCTCCCACGCCTGATTCACCGGTGGAATAGGACAGCATGGCCACCCGCGGCTCGATGCCGAACGTTTTGGCCGTCTGGGCCGCGCTGATGGCGATCTCCGCCAACTGCTCGGCATTGGGATCGGGATTGACGGCGCAGTCCCCGTAAACCAGGACCCTGTCTTCCAGGCACATAAAAAAGACGCTGGATATGATATTAAATCCCGGTTTGGTTTTGATGAACTCAAATGACGGGCGGAGCGTGTTCCGGGTGCTCTGGGTGGATCCCGATACCATTCCGTCGGCGATTCCTTTGTACACCATCATGGTCCCGAAATAGTTGAGATCGGTCATGATATCATGGGCGTCCTCAAGCCGGATGTTTTTATGTTTCCTGAGTTCGTGGTAGGTTCCGACGAAGTCCTCGGCCAGATCGGAGTTCTGGGGGTCGATGATGGAAACGCCGTTCATATGGAGGTCGAATTTCCGGATCTGGCTCTTGATGGCGTCCTCTTTGCCGAGAAGGGTGATGTCGACCACATTGCGCCGAATCAGGATGTAGGCGGCGCGCAGGATGCGCTCCTCTTCCCCTTCGGGAAGAACGATGTGCTGTTTGTGGGTCCGCGCCTTCTGAATGAGGCGGAACTCGAACATCTTGGGAGTGATGACCGTGATTTTAGTCTGAATGATCCGGTCCCGCAGGGCGGCGACGTCGATATTCTGTTCAAAAAGGGCCAGCGCCTTGGTGATTTTTCTGGTGTCGGTCGGTGCGATGATGGCGTGAACCTTGTCCGCTTTTCTGGCTGCTTCGAAGGTGTTTTCCTGCACGATGAGGACGGGAATGATGTTGGGGAAACCTTCGATCAGTTTCAGAATGGGTTCTTCCGGCATCAGCCCTCCCGTCAGCAGCAGGCCTGAAATATTGGGCATGGAGGAGGATGTCAGGGAAGCCAGGCAGGCGACGATGACATCCGCCCTGTCACCGGGAGTGATGACCAGGTCGCCGTCTTTCATCCGGTCCAGGCAGTTGCGGAGCTGCATGGCTGCCACGCCGAATCCCTCGACATGGCGGTTGAGCTGGTTTTCCCCGTAGAGAATCTGGGCATCCAGCGCTTCGGCGATGCGGCGGACCGTCGGTGAACCGAGGGTTTTTTCCTCGGGCAGGGAGAATATGAAGGCGTTTGGGGAGTTAGTTTTTTCCTTGAGCTTCCGGACGATATCGCTGCCCGGGCGGGTGCGGTTGATGACGGTGGCCACAATGTTGCATGATTTTTCGCACATGGATTCATAGGACATTTCGATGGCCCGAATGGTCTCTTCTTCGCTTTTGTTCCTCTCGGTCGCAACCAGAATAACCGGGCAGCCCAGGTTGTTGATGATGTCGGCGTTGATGTCGAGCTCAAAGGCCGATGTCGATCCTTCAAAATCCGTCCCCTCGACCAGAACAAAATCATATTTGTCCGCAAGGGAATTGTACTTGGCGACGATTTCCTCCATGAGCTGCTCGTACCTGCCGCTGGAGATGTACTCGAGCGCCTGTTTTGTCGTGAAACCGAACATCTCCTTGTAGGGCGTTTCCAGTTTGAAATAGGTCGACAGGAGGAGAAGATCGTGATCAATATTCTCGGTTCCGTCTTCGACATTGATCAGGGGCCGGAAAAAAGCGACGTTTTTAACGTTGCGAAGCAGCATCTCCATCAGCCCCAGGGACACGACCGATTTGCCGCTTGAGGCCTCGGTCGATGTGACGTATAAATTTTCAGCCATTTCGTATAACTCCTGAAAAGTATAAAAAAAATATTAAGGGATATATTACCGCTGACTTTCCCTCTGCGGGAAATAAATCTATCTCTCCATAGGCCCTTTTTTCCAGATCGTTCTTAACTGTATTTTATAGCATATCCGGAGTTTTTTATCAATCGTTTTCAATCACTTATACCTCACCGGTTCGTGCCGCATCCCATGGTCCGGCCTTGAGGAGGATTCCGCTGAATCCTGAGGGGAGCTAGGATCCGGTTTTTGAAAAAAGGGGAAGGCCCTTGACCCTGCAGGTTCATTTGTGCGGACAGGGGCATTTGTGCTATAAAGGGGGGATTCTTTTCACCAACGTGACAAAAAACGATTGAGAAAAAACTGTGGAGCTGTCAGATGAGTGAAGATGTGTTTGATGTCCTTCAGAAAAGAGGCTTGATCGCCCATGTGTCCGATGAAGCGGCCGTGCGGTCCATGCTGTCCGGCGGTTGTGTGACGTTCTATGTCGGGTTTGACGGGACGGCCACCAGCCTCCATGCCGGCAGCCTCGTTCCGATCATGGCCATGAAACATCTGCAGAGGGCCGGTCACCGGCCGATCGCCATTATCGGCGGGGGAACGACCATGGTCGGAGATCCCAGCGGCAAAACCGATATGCGGAAGATGCTGATCGAAGAGGACATCCGGGCCAACGGCCTCCTCATTCAAGCTCAGTTGGACAAGTATCTCCATTTCGACGGAAAAAATTCGCTGGCCGTCAACAATGCCGATTGGCTCCTCAAATTGAACTATATCACATTCCTCCGGGAGATCGGCCGCCACTTCAGCGTCAACCGGATGCTGGCCTCCGAGGCCTACAAGCAGAGGATGGAGAAGGGCCTGACCTTTCTCGAGTTCAATTACCAGCTGCTTCAGGCTTACGACTATCTTCATCTCTACCGGGAATACGGCTGCACGCTTCAGATGGGCGGGGATGATCAGTGGGGCAATATCCTGGCAGGAGTGGATCTCATCCGCCGCGAGGAAGGCGCCAAGGTTGAAGCCATGACGTTTCCCCTTCTGACGGCATCAAGCGGGGCCAAAATGGGAAAAACGGCCAAAGGAGCGATCTGGCTGGACGGGGACAAGCTGAGCCCTTACGATTTTTACCAGTATTGGGTCAACTGTGACGATTCGGATGCGGGAAAATTTTTGCGGATATTCACCTTTCTGCCTCTGGATGAAATCAGCGATCTGGAGAATTTGTTGGGAAGCGACATCCGCCGGGCCAAACAGCGCCTGGCCTATGAAGCGACCGCCATCACCCACGGAAAGGCGGCGGCCGATGAAGCGCGCACATCCGCAGAAGCCGCTTTCGGAGAGGGTGCCGGGGATCTGGAAGCCATACCGAGCACGGATGTCGCCGGCGCCCGGCTTCAGCAGGGATTGAGTCCGCTGGACCTTTTTGTTGAAGTAGGACTTGTCTCCTCCCGCGGCGAAGCCAAGCGTCTGCAAAAACAGGGGGGGATGTACGTCAACGACCGGCGGATTGATTCCCTGGATGTGCTTCTGACGAAGGCGGATGTGACGCCCGGCGGAATTCTTCTTCGGGCAGGCAAGAAAAAATATCACCGGGTTCAAATCCGGAATTGATTCGCCCTCCCGCCGCAGTTTCTTTCCGTTTTTCCACCGGCGGTCGTTTCCTCCTCGGAAGACTTGAGCTTGAGGATGTATTTGGATTGAAAAACAGAAGCATCCGTGTTACAAATACACTGTTCCTTGATGGGCCTTTATCAGATAATAATTTCATTTTTATGAGGAGTGTGTCATGAAACCTACAGTTAAACCAAATTGCCCCAATTTTTCATCGGGTCCCTGCGCCAAACATCCCGGCTTTTCATTGGACGAATTGAAGGACGCCCCTCTGGGCCGGTCCCACCGCAGCACCCTGGGTAAAGGAAAGCTGGCCGAAGCCATCAACAAAACGAAAGAAATCCTGGGTCTTCCCGCAGATTATCTGGTCGGCATCGTTCCCGCTTCCGATACGGGGGCATTTGAGATGGCCATGTGGTCCCTCCTTGGTCCCCGCGGTGTGGACGTGCTTCACTGGGAGTCTTTCAGTAAAGGATGGGCCACGGATATCACCAAGCAGCTCAAGCTGGATAATGTCCGCGTGCTCGATGCGGAATACGGGAAGCTGCCCGATCTTTCCCGGGTAGATTTTTCCAATGATGTGGTTTTTGTCTGGAACGGCACGACAAGCGGAGTCAAGCTTCCGAACGGGGATTGGATCCCCGCTGACCGCGAAGGATTAACTCTGTGTGATGCCACATCGGCCGTATTCGCCATGGATATCCCCTATGAAAAACTCGATGTCATCACATACTCCTGGCAGAAGGTCCTCGGCGGTGAAGCGGCCCACGGCATCCTCATCCTGTCCCCCCGCGCGGTGGAGCGTCTGCACGCCTACACTCCTCCCTGGCCCATGCCGAAAATCTTCCGCATGATGAAGGGTGGGGAGCTGATCGGTGGGATTTTTAAGGGCTCGACCATCAACACGCCCTCCATGCTGGCCAACGAGGATTATCTGGCGGCGCTCAAATGGGCCGAATCGGTAGGAGGTCTTAAAGGGTTGATCGCTCGCAGCAACGCCAATCTGGCCGCGTTTGAGGAGTTTGTCACCGCCCATGACTGGATCCATTTTCTGGCCGCCGACAAGGCCGTCCGTTCCAACACCAGCGTTTGCTTCACTCTGGATCTTCCCGAAGACAAGGTCAAGTCGCT
>Ga0180009_10005143_pt1 | contig 14139 bp, 11 predicted proteins | sample OS_PC_MetaG_FD_123537 | JGI IMG/M metagenome (GOLD analysis project Ga0180009, IMG submission 123537) | Groundwater microbial communities from the Aspo Hard Rock Laboratory (HRL) deep subsurface site, Sweden - OS_PC_MetaG | ecosystem: Environmental > Aquatic > Deep subsurface > Groundwater... | reverse complement strand
GATGAAGCGCAACACAGCAGAATGCTTTTTACGAAGCCGTCATTGTTAATTCATGATCAATTCTGTTTAGCTGTTGCAAGAAATAGGGATTATATTGTAATAATAAATCACAGTTAAACATTTTTCTCAAACCATTAAAACCGGCGGATCTGACGGTGGCTTTTCACGGGATAAAAACCAATATCGCCATTAAAATTGCAATTCTTTTGGCTGTTGCAATGCTTCTTGTTGATATAATAATGGTTATAACAGCGCAAAGAGATTATGTGCAATCCGCCATTTCAAAAGGATATCTTCTTCTTACGACATAGAGAAACATCTGATAAAAAAGCTCGATTCCGGCATTTTAATTCTGCAACCTGATTACAGTGACAAGCTTGACGTAATTCTGAATATGGCCGGCTTTTCCTGCGCTATAATACAGGACAGATATTCGAATATGCTGTATCCCGCCAGTCCGGACTGCCCGATGTCTGATGAGATTAGGATTATTGTTGAAGAGTCAATTGAATCTTCAAGAAAAATGACACGATTTACGGGAACAGCGTGGGGAGTTTTCTGGATGCAGAATCGTTACCTTGTTGTTTCGGCGCCCCTGCTTATAGAAGGCCATGCCGAAGCCGGAGTCGGTATTGTTATGGAGCTTGAGGATATATATAAGGTTTTAAGACGCACACAAAAGGTTCTATTCGTTTATTCTGTCATCAATCTGTTTGTGCTAACAATAACAGGACTTTATCTTATATTAAATATTGCAGTTAAGCCGGTTCAAAGAATGGTCAAAAGGGCTGAAGAGTTCAGGGAGGAAGATGACTTCTTTTTTTTAGACGGAAAACATGACAATGAGTTTGACAGGCTGTCAAAGGCTTTAAACCGGCTGTTGAAAAGAGTTTCTGAAGACAAGGAAAAACTCCTGGCAACCATAAGCTCTCTTGAGAAAGCAAATATTGATTTAAAGCAGGCACAAAAAGATGTTGTCATGGCGGAAAAACTGGCTTCTGTTGGAAGGCTATCCTCAGGAATTGCTCATGAAGTCGGAAATCCTATCGGAATAATTATAGGCTATCTGGAGCTTTTAAAGCAAAAGGATATGCCCGATGATGAGAAAAATGAATATATCAAAAGGGCCGAGAACGAGATTAACAGGGTAAACGGCATAATCAGGCAGCTTCTGGATTTTTCAAGGCCGTCTGAAGGAAAACCCGAAATTATAAATGTACATGAAGTAATTGAAGATGTTGCTGAGATTGTCAGGTTCCAGCCTTTTACGTCCGGTATTGATTTGAAAATATCTCTTGAAGCCAGAGAAGACAAGGTGCTGACTGATCCGAATCAATTAAGACAGATATTTATAAATCTTATTATAAATGCAGCCGATGCTATCTCATCATCTCAAAACAAACTTCGAGGTAAGTTATTGATTAAGAGTGAGGTGGTTTCCGAATCGGATAATGAGGCAATAAATGACCTGCCCGTATTAAAAATATCATTTATAGATAATGGATCCGGTATTCCTGAGAAGAACATAGGCAATATCTTTGATCCGTTTTATACAACAAAGGAGCCTGGAAAGGGAACGGGGCTTGGATTATTTGTAAGTTTTGCGCTTCTTGATGGTATGGGGGGGAAGATTAAAGCCCAAAGTGTCGATGGAGAAGGCACTACCATGTCAGTCTATCTTCCTCTTAGCAATGAGAATGTTCAAGGATAACATCTGATAAAAAACATTTAACAGGATTGACCGGCCTATGGAAAATAAAAACAATAAAAAGCGGCTTCTTGTAATTGATGATGAAGAGAATATGCGTCACATGCTGACAGCAATGCTGAAAAAATCCGGTTATGTTGTTGATACTGCTGCGGATGGGCTCGAGGGGCTCAGTATGATTGACAAAGAGAGGTATGACTTTATCCTCTGCGATATAAAAATGCCTAAAATGAACGGGATGGATTTTCTTAAAAGAACCAGAGATAAAATAGGTTCGACGACTGTTATCATGATGTCGGCATACGGCACTATAGATACCGCTATTGAGGCCATGAAAGAGGGCGCCTACGATTACATTTCAAAACCGTTCAAGGCTGATGAGGTATTTCTTGCACTGAAGAAAGCCGAGGAGAGAGAAAGTTTAAAGAGGGAGAACCTTTTTCTTCAGGAACAGATTAGAAAAATAGAGGAGAAGTATTCTTTCGGCAAGATGGTTGCCAAAAGCAGGAGCATGCTGTCAGTTTTTAATCTTTCTGCTAAAGCAGCCCAGTATGATACTACGGTATTGGTATCGGGTGAAAGCGGAACCGGTAAAGAGCTCATTGCAAAGGGGATTCATTTCGGTGGATTGCGGGCGAAAAAAAATTTTGTTCCCGTTAACTGCGGTGGAATACCAGAAAATCTGCTTGAAAGCGAGCTTTTTGGATATAAAAAAGGTGCTTTTACGGGAGCCGAAAAGGATAAAAAAGGCCTGTTTGAGGAAGCCGACGGTGGGACCATTTTTCTGGATGAGATCGGAGAACTTCCCTTTTCTTTACAGGTGAAAATTCTGCGTGTTTTGCAGGAGAACGAAATAAGGGCGGTGGGGGATTCAAAAACAAAAAAAATTAATGTTCGGGTTATAGCTGCCACTTCAAAAAATCTTGAAGATGAGATCAAAAATTCTGCTTTTCGCCCGGATCTCTATTACAGGCTCAATGTTTTTGCAATAAAGTTGCCGCCTCTCAGAGAACGAATGGAAGATGTTCCTTTTTTATGTGAACATTTTATAAACAGGCTTAATGTTAGATTTGAAAAAAAAATCAAAGGCATATCTCCTACTGCCATGGCACTCTTGCTGAAGCGTGACTGGCCCGGTAATGTCAGGGAGCTTGAAAACATAATTGAAAGGGCAGTTGTGCTGGCAGAAGGGCCTGTTCTTCTGACTGAGAATTTTCTCCCTGAACCGGGAATAAAATCGTGCATAGAATATGGTGATGTCTTCGGAGGGTATTCATTAAAAGCAGCGCAGATTGTCATTGAGAAGAAGCTAATCGAAAAAGCTCTCAATTCAACGGGAGGCAACAGAACAAAAGCAGCCCGCCTTCTTGAAATAAGCCATCCGTCACTTTTGAGCAAAATAAAGGCTTATAATATCAAGCTTTGATCAATGGCGAATCATGATTATTTAAAGTTGCAAGGGCTGTGATTGTATATTCTGAAACCTTTGCATAACATCTGATCTATCGCCATATCACACAACATGACGAACGTGAGTTATTCAAAGGTCTCATTCTGCCTGAGATGGCTACCGTGAGAATCCACTTGATCCGCCCCAGGCAAAAAATAATACAGCTATTTGATATTTAATCTATTAGCCTTCGGCGTTTATTTTATCTCTCAATTTGCCCGAGCATTTGAAGGTAACCACCTTTCTTTCCCGGAGAAGAAGATCGTCACCAGTGGCCGGATTTCTGCCCCTTCTTTGATTCTTATTCTTTACACAGAATTTTCCAAAACCAGAGATCAGAACATCGTCACTTTTTTCGAGATTATTTTTAATAATTTCAAGCAGTGACTCAATGATCTCGACCGATTTCTTCTTGGTAAAGCCAAGTTCATGCACCCTAGCAACAATGTCATTTTTAGTTAACGCCACGGCACCTCCTAATAGTCATATTCTCTTGCAGATAGATGTAATTCTCCAATTATGACGGCTTCGTAAAAAGCCATTCTGCTGTGTTGCACCTCATCTTTCGTCATTGCAGCGTACGGAAAGTACGCTTCATTCCTCGAGATTCGTGCGCTTTGCATAATGAGCTCTTTACTTTGCCGTCTGAAATTCGACTTCCAACGAAGTCAAATTCAAAAACCGGACATAAATATTTAATATTCTTTAATAATGTTAATTTTATCCGGTTTTGACTTCGTTTCTCACAGGATGCCGTTTACGGCATAAAATTGCTTTTTACGAGTCCAGCAATTATAAATAATAGCCGTAAGGCATTTCCCATGTTATTCGTTATTGATGTCATCCTTTTCAGGAGGCATGGAACTTTCAATTTTTTCAATTATATTATCAATCTTAATTAATATTTCATCCATTTCGGCTTTCAATTTTGAATCTTCTTCGGAATCATTCATTTTAAACTGCCCCGACCATATGCAAACCGTCAACAATATCTTTATAGAGGATATGTTCCGTGGTTGTAAATATAATCGAAAGAATATCCATTATATTCAATATTATCGGGAATATGCTCGCTGTTGGCGTTATCGGTTTCGAATTTATTTAAAAGATTATTCAGCCATAAATCCTTTGCATGTTCATAAAGGACTCTCTTAAGAGTATGAGGACTATCAGCTATTTCCCTGTTATTTTGTAAAAAAACATCAGTTGAATCCATAACTGCCTTGATGTTTCGAATGTATTCAGTATCGTCAAGATTATTTTCAATAAAAAGGCGGAAAAGCCCGTCAATTATAGTTTTAGCTGTTCCTTCAACAGCATCTATGCAATTCATTTAATTCCTGTTTCAAATTAAGACCTTTGCATAACATCGATCTATACCCGTATCCTATGACATGACGAACGTGAGTTATTTAAAGCTCTTAAATTCCAAGCCGGAAGATAGCTCATCATTGATATATATATCATATATTACAAAACCATGTAAGTATCTAAAATATACGGATAATGAATCTATGTCAAGAAATTAAAGAAAGAAAAATTCAGTAAGTGTCCGGATATGAGTACATGATAAACCTATACAATATCAACATATTATCGTGAATTGACATTTTCTGTCGTGTAAGCTTCCGGTAAAAATGGCAAAAAACATTTTATGATAATTGGTTGCTGCGGACAAAATTGACGGACTTTTTATGAGTCCGTCAACAGGCCGAGGGCGATTAAGCCCCGGCCTGGGGTGAGGGTGGAACCGCTTGAATTTACTTCAAGCGGCGGGAGAGTCCGCCTATGCGGATTTCCCGCCAAGTAAAAAATCGGTTTTTGATTTTTTACGAAGGTGTCAAAGTGATAATTGGTCAAACAAGGTTGCACAATGCCATAATATGGGATAAAAATATTTCATATTAAGGATTTCATTCAGAATACTTATTGATATAAATTTATCTAATATAAAAGGGTTTCCGGAAAGGCAGGAAACCCTTGAAAATTAATGGAGCCGACGGGCGGAGTTGAACCGCCTACCAGCTGATTACGAATCAGCTGCTCTACCAAGTGAGCTACGCCGGCATATCACAGGTCAAAATAGGTACTTTGTTTATGTATCAAAATCAAGAGAAAAATTATTCCTTCGATTCTCTTTATGAATATATTTCCACGAGAGAAAAAGCGGCAGATCTTACAGGATTGTCCGGTTCAGAAAAAGCATTCATAGTATCAAGATACTATCTGAAGTGCAGGATGTCTGTTGTGGTTGTTTTCCCTTCAGTTAAGGAGGGAGAGCGTTTTATACAGGATCTGATTTTTTTTTCAACCGGACACACAATTCCCATGCTGCTTTTCCCGCCATATAATGATTCTCCATTTAAATTTGTCTCTTATCACAATGAAACTGCTGCAACCCGGATAAATACGCTATATAAGATTGCAACAAGTGATACTCCACCGGTAATTGTCACAACTCCGGAAGCTCTTCTTCAGAAGCTGACTCCAAAACAGCAATTGTTCAGTTTCGCTGAACTTGTGATGGAGAGCGAAGAAACAGACAGGGAACGACTTCTTGAGAAACTGGTTTCGGGCGGATATTCCAGGTCAATGATAGTTGAAGAGTCCGGAGATTATTGTGTAAGGGGTGGAATTCTCGATATTTTTACACCTTCTTATCCTGATCCGCTGAGAATCGAGTTTTTGGGCGATATGGTGGAGTCAATAAGGTTTTTTTCCGCATCAAGCCAGAGGACCTTAAAAAATATACCCGAGGCAGTTATACTTCCTGCAAGGGAAGCGATTTATAATACCGAGGATCTTAATTTAATAATAAGCAGGATAAGAGAACAGGCTTCGAAGCTTGATATTCCTGTTACAACAGTCAGAGATTTAATCGACAGAATAAAAAGAGAGGGCGTGCTTCCGGATATTGAAAGCCTGATTCCGTTTATTTATTCAAAGCCTGATTCTTTCTTTGATTATCTTCCCGAAAACACTCTTTTTGTACAGGATGAACCGGAACAGCTCCAAAAGGAAGCGGAAGAAGTAGAGAGGCGGAAATTAAATAATTATATTTCTGCCCGTGCGGATCGGAGGCTGTGTGTCGAAACCGGGAGCTTATATCTTACATGGGCGAATATACGTGAAATAATAAACTCAAAGAAAACTTTGAATTTCCGGGCTCTCAAAATTGTCTGCGAAAATGAAGAGAAAAACGGGTGCAGTTTAGAATGCGATTATTTTATAAAAAATAACAATCTGCTGATTCAGGAAATCAAGTACCATATAGAAAAAGATAATCACCTTTTGCCGCTTGCCGAACGGATCAGTGAAAATAAAACTTCCAAATATACTACCCTGGTTGTCTGCAGCACAAAATCTCAAGCCGAAAGGATCAGGTCTCTTTTAACGCCTTATGGGATTCAAATGGAAACAAAAGAAGGATTTTCTGTTACTTCCCGCGGGAAGGGGGACGTTTTTGTCTGCATCGGACGGATCTCTTCAGGATTTGTTTGGCCCGAAGAATCACTGTCCATAATAACCGAAGATGAAATATTCGGGGCAAAAAAAAGCAGAAGAAGGGATTCGGTAAGGAAAACAGTATCCCAGATTCTCTCCTTTGAAGACTTGAAAAAAATGGATCTTGTTGTACATGATGATCATGGAATAGGTCAGTATGAAGGGCTTGTAAAGCTGAAGTTGAACGGTTCAACCAATGATTTTCTGCTGATAGTATATAAGGACGGTGATAAACTTTACCTTCCTGTTGAAAGGATGAACATAGTCCATAAGTATATGGGCGTTGATGGTATGGAACCTGTTCTTGACAGAATGGGTGGAAAGGCCTGGGATAAAATAAAAGAAAGAGTAAAAAAATCGGCTGAAAAAATTGCCGGAGAACTTCTTAAATTATACGCACTCAGAAAAGTAAGCGACGGATATGGATATGGAATGCCGGACAGCTATTTTAAAGATTTTGAGGCGGGTTTCACATACGAAGAAACAACAGACCAGCTTCAGGCAATAGATGATGTTTTGAATGACATGGAACGGCCGATGCCTATGGACAGGCTGGTTTGCGGAGATGTCGGCTACGGCAAAACAGAAGTGGCTTTAAGGGCGTCCTTTCTCGCGGTTAATTCCGGCAAGCAGGTTGCGATGCTGGTTCCGACGACAGTTCTTGCCGAACAGCATCTTGCGACTTTTAACTTACGGTTTGAGCGGTATCCGGTTAACATTGCATGCCTCAGCAGATTCAGGTCCGTCCGGGATCAAAAAACAATAATTTCGGATCTGAAATCCGGGAAGATAGATATTGTTATCGGAACTCATAGGCTTCTCCAGAATGACGTTGTCTTTAAGGATCTCGGACTTGTTGTGCTCGATGAGGAGCAGCGTTTTGGAGTCAAGCATAAGGAAAAGCTTAAAAAATTAAGAAATACCGTAGATGTTCTTGCTCTTACTGCAACACCGATTCCACGAACATTGCACATGTCTTTAATGGGTGTGCGTGATATCAGTATAATTTCAACACCTCCCGAACATCGGCAATCTATAATTACATATGTTTCAGAATTTGATGATGCTGTCGTTGCCGGGGCGATAAAAAAAGAGCTGAGCAGAAAAGGCCAGATATTTTTTGTCCACAACAATATTTATACGATTGAAAAGATTTCCCGTAAGCTGCAGGAGCTTGTACCAGAGGCAAGGATAGATATCGCTCACGGGCGGCTTGATGAGGAGGCGCTTGAAAATGTTATGTTCAAGTTCATGAAAAAAGAAATTGACATGCTTGTCTGCACAACAATTATCGAATCCGGACTTGATATCCCTTCAGCTAACACAATACTGGTAAACAGGGCTGACAAACTGGGACTGTCCCAGATTTATCAGTTGCGCGGGAGGGTAGGAAGATCTGATGAGCAGGCTTATGCTTATCTTTTTATCCCTAAAGAGAGCTCTATCACAAAGGACGCTCAAAAACGCTTGAAAGTATTAATGGAACACAGCGATCTTGGATCAGGATTTCAGATTGCTATGAGCGACTTGAGAATCAGAGGAGGAGGAACGATACTCGGAGCTTCCCAGTCCGGACATATAGCTGCCGTCGGGTACGAAATGTTTCTCAAGTTAATGGAAAATGCCATGTCGGAGCTTAAGGGAGAACCTGTTCAGGAAACCATGGATCCGGAGATAAATGTTTCAATATCAGCTTATCTTCCCGAATCGTATATGCCTGATATTGATCAGCGCCTGACATCTTACCGGCGCCTGGCAAAGATGACGGAAGTTAAGGAGATAGCAGACTTTAAAGCGGAACTCACAGATCGTTTCGGAGCCCTCCCGGAAGAAGCCTCCAATCTTCTCTTGAAAATCATGCTGAAGATATTGTCTCAAAAAGCAGGTGTTAAACGCCTCGATTTACGGGATCAGCAACTTTTACTTCATTTTGCCGAGCTGTCTTATGTAAATAACACTTCTGGTATAATAAAAATGGTTATCTCGGATAAAAACCGGTTCGAGTTCACTCCGGAGCATGTCCTTAAGGTAAGACTCCCGAAACAAAGCATTATGGGGCACATTGTGAAAGCCAAAAACATCTTGAAAGAAATTATCCAACGTGTTAACGGCTGAATACCTGTATTAAAGAATGCCGAAGATAAATTCATAAGAAACAAACACTTGAAAACCCTGAATCCTGGGACCCTTTCTCCAGTTGGTTGAGAGAAGAACCTGTAATTATGATATATGTTAAAGTACATGAACATTTTACTGCCGGAGAAACCTGCTCCGCCAGGATATTTGCGGTGTGCGCTTTATTCGCAGTGTTGATACTTTCAGGCTGTTCCGGAACGGAATCTGTTCAGGGCGATGAATATCTTGTCAGAGTTCAAGAGAGTGTTTTAATGGTGCTCGACTTTCAAAGAGAACTTGAAATAACCAAGTCCGCTTATTCACGTAATGACATTGAACAGAATGCTTCCTTTCACAGAGATACTAAAGAACAGCTGTTAAATCAGATGGTTGAAGAATTAATTATAATTGAAAGGTCTAAGGAACTGAATATTACAGTAACAGATTCTGAGCTTGAAGAGGCTGTGCGGAAAATTAAAAGGGATTACCCAGAAAGTGAGTTTGAAAAAATGCTTCTTGAGTATGCAATTTCTTATAACTTGTGGGAGAAAAGATTAAGAATGCGCCTCCTTATAGAGAAAGTTATCGTTGAAGACCTTAAAAATAATATCCAAATAACACCCGATGACTTATCAAAGTATTATCGCGAAAATATTAAAAACGGCGCCGACGGCAAATTAGCGAATGAGCCGACCACTGAAACAATCATAAAGAATCTGCGCAATTTAAAAGCTGAAGAGGCTTATAAAACATGGTTTGAAGGGTTGCAGAGAAAATACAAGATAGAGATAAACAATAAACAATGGGAGAAAATTCTGTCTTCGTAAAGTGACGGAATATATGATGGACTCGTAAAAAGTCCATCAACAGGCCGAGGGCGGTTAAGCCCCGGCCCGGTGTGAGGGTGGAACCGCTTGAATTCACTTCAAGCGGCGGGAGAGTCCGCCTAGGCGGATTTCCCGCCAAGTAAAAAGTCATTTATTGACTTTTTACGAAGGTATCAATATCGTTCCTTATAAATATCGTTGCCGGAAAAGTAATTCAGATACCAACAGTATAATTATGGAGAGAAAAATATAAAATGCACAAATATAATAAAATATTAACGCTCATCTTTTTCTTAATTTTGTCTGGTTCCTACGCGTATAGCGGAACAAACAGCGCTGAAGTTGTTGACAGGGTTGTAGCAGTGGTTAACGAAGAAATAATTTCCCTTTCGGAACTTTCCAGTGCTGTTAATCCATATGCTGAAAGAATGAAATCGCTTGGATATCCGCCGGAAAAAGAACGCGAGATGCTCTTTAAGGTTCGGGAAGATATGCTTGAACAGCTTATTAACCAGAAGCTTACCGACCAGGAGAGTAAAAAGTACAGTATTTCAGTTAGCGAGAAGGAGCTTGATAACGCTATTGAGCGAGTCAAAGAGGTCAATCATTATACAGACGAAGACTTAAGAAGTATGCTGGCCAAAGAAGGCATGTCTATGGAAGGCTATCGCAATAAGGTTAAGGAACATCTCATAAGGTCAAAACTTCTTAATTTTGCGGTTAAATCCAAAATAATTATAACGGGAGATGAAATAAAGTCTTATTACAACAGCAATATTGAGAAGTACCGGGGAGAAAAAACATACAATCTTAAAAATATGGTCAAGAGAGTCGGGTTGAGTGTCAGCGATGGTGAAAAACAGAATATCAGGTCAAAGATGGAAGAAATTTATAACAAATTAAAGATGGGGCAAATATTTGAGGATGTCGGCAAGGAATATGCTGACTCTGAATTTGATGTAAAGAATCTGGATCTAGGAATGTTTAAATATAATGAATTATCTCCGGAGATACAGGAGGCAATAAAGGGACTCAAAGCGGGTGATTTTACGAAAGTTGTTGAAACCGAAGTCGGATATCAGATTGTTTACATAGAAAAAATTGAAGAAAAACCGGACAAATCTCTTGAAGAGGTTACTCCTGAAATACAGGATATCCTTTTTGGTGAAGTAGTTGAAAGAAAATTTGAATCCTGGATCGGGGATTTAAGGCAAAAATCCCATATAAAAGTTATTAAATAGTATCCGGACGGAAACAAAGTCCGGACACAGTTTAAGTTTCCATATCGAGACAATACCTGATAAACCTTATTAATGTTGATTTTAACATATGATTTCCGAAAACAAATCATTTTCATTCGGGCATTATCTTCAGGCTTTCAGAATAGAGAAAGGAATTGGGCTTGAGGAGCTGTCAAGAGAAACAAAAATAGGTATAGATTGTCTTTCATTAATAGAAAATGAACAGGTTGATAAGCTTCCTCCAGAGGTTTTCGTAAAGGGTTTTTTGCGTTCTTATGCAAAGGCCGTCGATGCAGATGGAGACGAAGCTGTCCGGCGGTATCTCGCATCTATAGGTGTTATCAATAAAATGATTAAGCCGGAGAAAGTATTAAACAAAGCCGGTTTAAGGTACTGGCATAAAATCTTTTTGATTTTCGGGGCTTTTTTGTGCATCGTAATAATTTCGGTTGCTTCGGTTTATGATTTATCTGATAAGACCGGACCCGCAGAGATTATTAAACAGAAAAATCGATCGGCAGATATTAAACAAAAGGTGATTGATGAAAAAAGTTTAAAAAAACCCGACGAAAAACTATCGTTAAAAGTACTTGCCGTAAAGGACACATGGCTGAAGTTAATTATTGATGGACAGAATCCTAAAGAATATATTTTAAAAAGCGGGGATCTTCTCGAACTTAACGCATCAAGCGGCTATAACTTGCTTGTAGGAGATGCAGGCGCCATCAAATTAAGCTTCAATGAAAAGGCATATGATATTGCGAGGGAAAGCGGCCGTGCCGCAAACATTCAGATTCCGTGATTAGACAGGGCAGAAGTCTTTTATAATTTACAACTGAAACAGATAAATCCGGGCAGGTTTGATATGGAAGGGGATCGAATAAAAATACTCATTGAAAGCGTAAAAAGATTGCTCCGCCGTGAAGCAACTTCTCATCTCCGCAAAATAATGAACAAGACACATGCAGCTGATTTATCTCAGGTATTCAGAGCACTCTCCCTTTCAAATCAGCGCAGGCTCTTTGACATGATAAAAGAGGTTGAAAAAAAAGGAGTCCTGCTCAGCGAACTTGATGAAGATACCTCCGTAGAACTCATTTCCGAGCTGAAAATTGACGACATAGCAGTGATTCTGGAGAATATGCCCACAGATGATGTGGTGGATCTGATAGGGCGACTTCCAAAGGAATTATCAGATTCGATATTGGACAAGATGAAGAAGGAGGGTTCTGAAGAAGTCGAAGGTCTGCTGCGATACGAAGATGACACAGCCGGTGGGATCATGGTGCCCGATTTTATAGCCCTGAAAGAGGATACTACTGCGAAAGAGGCTATAAAATCTCTGCAGAAGGAAAATCTTGATGTTGAAATGCCCTTTTATCTTTATGTTGTTGACGAATACGGTAAACTCGTTGGCGTCAGCTCTTTAAGACAGCTTGTCGTTGTTCCTCCCGATAAACCGTTAAAAGAATTTATGACAAGGGACGTTTTTTCTGTCCATACTGCCATGGATCAGGAAGAAGTAGCAAAAATTGTGGCGAAATATGATATTCTGGCCGTACCTGTTGTTGACGATTCGAATAAGCTTGTAGGCATTGTTACTGTTGATGATGTCATTGATATATTCCGACGTGAAGCCACAGAAGACATGCTGAAGATGGCCGGTGTCGGCGAAGAATTTATTGAAACCAAATCTGTTTTGAAGAGTTCCAGGCTGCGGCTGCCTTGGCTTTTTGCTAGTTGTGTTGGCGGTATCATAGCATCTGTTATTATCGGGCGATTTACGGGATCTTTAAATAAAATTGCCTATCTAGCAGCTTTTATTCCGGTTATTATGGGGATGGGTGGGAACATTGGAATTCAGTCCTCTACAATTGTTGTAAGAGGTCTTTCAACAGGACGACTTAATATCAGAGATATGTGGCCCATTATACTGAAAGAACTTCTTATAGGGTTATTTCTGGGCATTATCTATGGAGTGCTTATAGCTACTTTTGCTCAGGTTAGTTACAGCACCTTCAACCTTGCCTTATCCGTTGGTATTGCCGTTGTTTGTTCAATGACACTGGCAGCCTTATCCGGCTCAATGGTTCCGATGATATTTGCAAGGATCAATATTGATCCCGCTGTTGCCACGGGCCCCTTTGTTACTACCGCAATCGACATTATAAGCGTATCTATCTATTTTATTATTGCAACACACCTTCTCGGAATATAAGTAGATGAAAACCTTTTCATCTCCTGCGATAGTTCTCAGGCGCATTGATTATGGAGATTACGATTTAATTTTAACTCTATTTACCATGGAAAGAGGCAAGATAGCGGCAATAGCAAAGTCGGCTAAAAAGAGCACAAAAAGATTCGGAGGAATCCTCGAAATATTTTCTGTTTTGGATGTGGTTTGCAGTTCCGGGAGGGGAGGGAATCTTGTTATTCTGCAGGAGGCTGATCTAATAAATTGCCTTGCGGATATCAGAACTGATTTCAATAAAACAGCATATGCAAGTTACTGGTCAGAAATAGTTAATGTTTGGGCTGAAAATGATGCGAAACAGGAACGGCTTTACCGGTTGCTTTATTATGTTCTTGAACAAATTGATTCAGGCCATGTTTCTGCGGAAATATTGAGCATACTTTTCCAGATGCGGTTTGCTTCGATAGCCGGTATTTGTCCGAATTTAGTTCGTTGCAGCATGTGTCAGCTTGCAGTTGACAGTATAAGGGAAGAACATATATCCTTCGACTTTCAAAAAGGGGGGGTTGTTTGCCGGAAATGCACCGGAAACTCCGGAAACCGGCTTTCTCTTTCAAAAGGAACGATTAAGCAGCTTCTTTGGGTTGATAGCGGCGATTTGAAAAAGGCCGGAAAAATAAGATTTACCTCTTTAGCTTTAGAGGGAGGGTTGAACTTTTTAGAGGCTTTTGTGACTTATAATCTTGGCAAAGAGATGCAAAGTCTTAAAATTTTAAGACAGATTAGAAAGAAATGATGGAGTAGCAATCTCTTTGGATATAACAATTGACGGCTTAGTAAAAAGTCATTCTGCTGTGTTGCACTTCATCTTTCGTCATTGCAGCGTACCAGTAAGTACGCTTCATTCCTCAAGATTCGTGCGCCTTGCATAATGAGCTTTTTACTTTGCCGTCTGGATTTCGACTTTTTACGAAGGTATCAAAATTGACTCGGATGTATACAATGCCGGATAATTTTAAAGATTTGATAAAGGCAGAACAGATTGCAATTTCCGCTCCGTGCCGGATAGATATGGGGGGAACACTGGATATAAGTACATT
>Ga0180009_10005142_pt1 | contig 14140 bp, 11 predicted proteins | sample OS_PC_MetaG_FD_123537 | JGI IMG/M metagenome (GOLD analysis project Ga0180009, IMG submission 123537) | Groundwater microbial communities from the Aspo Hard Rock Laboratory (HRL) deep subsurface site, Sweden - OS_PC_MetaG | ecosystem: Environmental > Aquatic > Deep subsurface > Groundwater... | reverse complement strand
CTAAGTTCCATGTCATCATCAAAAAGGATTTCGAATATTGTAGGAGACTTGTACAAATGGAGGGGTAATATTTTACGCAAAAGAATGAACTCAGAAAAGGAACCGACAGGTTCTTTAACCTATTGACCCATCCGTTATAATTTTATCGAGGAGGAGAGAACCTATGAACAGCTCAGATCCTAAAATTCCGGCTTTCAGCTTTGATGCATTCATTCCGCCGGAAATGGCGGAGAGGGCAGAAAAAATAGGGGTTCAGAAAGCGGCCATGGGCTGGCGCACAATGCTCGCTTTAGGGGTTCTGGCCGGAGGGTTCATCTCCATGGGAGCGGTCTTTTCGACAACGGTGACTGCCGGCGCAACGGGACAACTTCCCTATGGTGTGACCCGTTTATTGGGCGGTCTTGTCTTCAGTCTCGGACTGATTCTGGTTGTGGTTGCAGGAGCCGAGCTTTTTACCGGAAACAACCTGATTATCATGGCCTGGGCAAACGGCAGGGTGACGATCTTTCAGGTACTGCGCAACTGGCTTCTGGTTTATGTCGGCAACTTCGCGGGAGCTGTTTCCACAGCGGTTTTGATGTACATCAGTTCTCAGTACTGTTTTGGAAAAGGAGCGGTTGGCATCAATATTTTAAATACAGCCGCTGCAAAGTGTCAGTTTGGATTTATTCAGGCAATCGCACTGGGGATTGCCTGCAATGCGCTGGTATGTATGGCCGTGTGGTTGTGCTACAGCGCCCGCACAACGACCGATAAAATACTGTCCATCATTTTCCCGATCACAGCCTTTGTAGCCGCCGGTTTCGAGCACTCCATTGCGAACATGTATTTCATCCTCATCGGTCTGTTCATCAAAACCGGTGCACCTTCTGTTTTCTGGGAAACCATTGGAAAAACCGCATCGGAATTTGCCGGTATCACTTGGACAAATTTTATTTTCGCAAACCTGCTTCCGGTTACCATTGGAAATATTTTCGGCGGTGCGGTAATGGTCGGGTTGATTTACTGGTTCATATATCTTCGCAAGGGACTCGTCCCGAAATCCACTTGATTACTCCTGCTGGATGAAAAGAGATTGGAAAAGGGCTCAAGGAATCAGGATGATTTCTTTTTCACCGCATGGTACTTTCGAAACACAAATTTTTCGAACTCAACTAAAAACAGCACCGAACTTGAAACGGCGGCAATGCGCACCCAGGAAGCGAAGCGAATGGCATCGGTGCCGAACAGCTTCTGCATAGGGGTAACGTATGTGAGGACCATCTGAAACATAATTACTATTCCGACTGTCGCCAATGCATAGCCGTTTCCGAAAATACCTTCACGCGTCAATGTCGTTTGGCTCAAATACCGGGTATTGAAAAGATAAAAAATCTCGAATCCAACCAAAGTGTTGACCGCAATGGTCCGTGCGTATTCGATGGAAGCCCCGTTGAGACGCTCCCAGCTAAAAAGCCAAAAGGTCCCGATTATTAAAATCAACGCCACAAATCCGATTCTCCATGCAAGAAACGGTGTAAGAATCGGTTCTTTCGGATCTCTCGGCGGGCGCATCATAACCCCTGCTTCAGGGGGCTCAAAGGCAAGGGACAATGCCAGCGTTATGGCGGTAATCATGTTAATCCACAAAATCTGAACCGGTGTGATCGGCAGCATCCGCCCGAACAGGATCGCCGCCACGATAATCCCGGCCTCTCCCCCATTGGTGGGTAAAATAAACATTAAGGCTTTCTTTATGTTGTCGTATACGGTCCGCCCCTCCTCCACTGCATGCTCAATAGAGGCGAAGTTGTCGTCAGCCAATACCATTTCAGATGCCTCTTTTGCGGCTTCGGTCCCTTTGCCGCCCATGGCGACTCCTATATCCGCCCGCTTTAGGGCCGGAGCGTCGTTTACGCCATCTCCGGTCATGGCAACAACCTCGCCGCTTTGTTGAAGGGCCTGCACCAGTCGAAGCTTATGCTCCGGGCTGACACGGGCAAACACGTCCACCTCTTGCACCAGTCTTTGAAGCTGCGCATCATTTAAAGTGTCTATTTCATGTCCGGTAAGCGCAAGCGTTCCGTCTCCAATTCCCATCTCAGCACCGATGGCCCGGGCGGTTAATACGTGGTCACCGGTGATCATCTTAACCCGGATGCCGGCGGACCGACATTTTTCGATGGCACTGATCGCATCCCCGCGGGGCGGGTCAATAATTCCCAGAAAGCCCAATAGCACCAGATCGCTTTGCACATCTTCAAATTGCAGATGCGATGTTAAATGATCTGTCTCCCTGTATGCAACAGCAAGCGGTCGTTGTCCGCGGGATGCAATCTGTTGTATCTGTCTTTCCCAGTAGTCCACATCCAGTGGTTCTGTGTGGTCGGCTACGAGCTGGTAACGGCACATCTGTAGAATACGTTCCGGAGCGCCCTTGACATAAATGCGCCCCTTTTCAATCTGGTTGCGATGTAAAGTTGCCATGAATCGGTGTTCGGATTCAAAGGGAATAATGTCGATACGCGGCCATTGTGTCAGCTCCGCTTCGGGATTAAGGCCGGCCTTATAGCCCAAAACAATCAGAGCACCTTCTGTCGGATCTCCCTGTACCTTCCATTGGCCGTTGGTTTTTTGCAGCGATGCGTCGTTACAGAGCAGGGCAGCCCGACTCAGTTCGGTCAGGTCGGGATACGTTTTGCAATCGATATCCGTCCCGCTGACAAGATAGCAGGAAAATTCTTTTCCGCTCGCAGTGAAGGTTCCATGGGGCGTGTATCCCACACCGCTTACGTCATAAAGGTCTCGGGCCGTTACGACCGTTTTCACAGTCATTTCGTTGCGCGTCAGCGTACCGGTTTTGTCGGAACAGATAACAGTCACCGAACCCAGCGTCTCCACCGAAGCCAGCCGCCGAATAATGGCATTTCGCCCGGCCATCCGTTGAACACCGATTGCAAGCGTGATGGTTAAAATAGCCGGAAGCCCTTCCGGAATCGCCGCAACGGCCAGGCCTACGGCGGCAAGAAACATATCCGAAAGACCATAGTTCCTAATAAATACTCCGAATGCGAGGGTAAATCCTGCAAGAATCCCAATGGCAAAGGTAAGCTTCCGGCTAAAGTCAGCCATTTTCAAAAGCAGCCGTGTCGTAGTCGGTGGCGCCAATGCGATCAATGCACCGATTTTGCCAAGCTCCGTATGATCGCCTGTGGCCACTACGATAGCGGTTGCCTGCCCATAGGTGACAAGGGTACCCGTATAGGCCATGCCGGTGCGATCACCAAGCGCCGATTCCGCTTTCGCAGGGGTTATGGTCTTTTCAACCGGCACCGACTCACCGGTAAGGGATGCTTCATCGACCCGAAGGTTTTTGTTTTTTATCAATCGAACATCTGCCGGAACCTTATCGCCGGACTGTAAAATAACCACATCTCCAGGTACAAGTTGTTCGGCCGGCAATGATGTACGTGTTCCATCTCTTAAAACGGTAGCCTGGGGAGAAAGCAGATCCCTTATGGCATCGAGAGCCTTTTCAGCCTTTCCTTCCTGGACAAACCCGATCAGCGCGTTGATGATGACAACACCGGCAATCACCGCTGAATCCACCCAGTGTCCGATCAATGCGGTAATTACAGCGGCAATGAGCAGCACGTAAATGAGAATATTCTTGAACTGATTTACCAAAAGCACCCACGGACTGCGTTTTTTAGTCGGACGCAAGCGATTTGGGCCGTATTCGGCAAAACGCCGCTCGGCCTCAGCTTGAGTTAGCCCATCGGCCTGGCTGGACAGTTCTTTAAATACTGCATCCAGGTCAAGGGAGTGCCAGTCTGTTGCTTTATTCGAAAATAGCTTATCCATCATATCCCTCTTTGCGGGTCGTGGTTTCTTTAAGTATTGATAATATAAATAAGGGATCTGCTTCCGCAAGAACGGACTTGTTGTTGAATCGGTCCGCCAAATATCCCCAAAGGCGCATAAAAAGGACGTTTACAACCTGGCTTAAAACAGACAGCGTCAAACCAGCGCCATATTGAGACCGATTTTTTTGAGCATAAAAGAAAGGAGCAGCCAGGTTTATCGCAAAGTTCCAGCTTCCAAGAAATACGAGAAGCTGTCGAAAGTTGACATCCTTGAAAGGCTCCAGAATCACGGAAGATAAGCTGCCCTTGGGATACTTTACTATTTTCTTTTCAGGAATACCAGCCAAAGATGATCTGCCGCCGAAAAAGGGCATCACGGCAATTGATGAAAAGAAGACTAAATACACATCCCTGGATTTCCCTGCTAAGATCTTTCGTGCTTCTGACTTGACAGTCATAAAATTTTAAGTCACGCTTATTATCAAGGTTTTGTCGGGTTAATCCTATTTTTTATCATCTCTAAAATCACTATATCTTGGGGGGAGGTATGCGCATTCAATATTTCCGTGTCATAGTCGCGATACTGTTTATTCTAACCCTATCCAGCGAGACGGTTTTCACCGCACAGATCAAAGATTCCGAATCGGCCAGCCATGGTCTGGAAGCCGGTGGTCACACCGTGGTGGATACCTACAAATTTCCCGGGTTTAAAGTCATTCAATTCGAATTGCCGGTTCTGTCCATCTATTCATACATGCTCATCAGCGACGGACAGGCCCTTGTCGTCGATCCGGTGCGCGACATCTTCACGTATCTTGATGCGGCTAAAAAAGAATCGGCAAAGATCGGCGGCGCATATCTATCCCATTCCCATGCGGATTTTATCGCCGGCCATATGGAAATGGTAAACGCCCTGGGATGCCCTGTTTATCAAAGTGCAAAAAGCGGCGCCGTATATAAGATCGAACCGTTAAAAGAGGGCAGCGTCATTCATGTGGGAGAAGCAATGCTGAAGTTTATCGAAACTCCCGGACATACCCCTGACGGTATGTGTGCCGTTGCTTACAACAAGACCCAACCGGAAACGCCGCTTATGATGTTCACCGGTGATGTGCTGTTTGTCGGAAGCGTGGGCAGACCGGATCTGTTGGAAGGAACCGTATCGGCCGCCTCGCTGGCATCTTCCGTGTACGATGCCTGGAATCATAAGCTCTCTAAACTGGGCGATTCGGTGAATATATTTCCTGCGCACGGTGCCGGCTCCCTGTGCGGTGCGCATCTAAGCGATGAGCCGTTTTCGACCATCGGCAAGGAAAAGGCCTCGAATCCTTATTTCAAGTCCACCTCCAAGCGGGAGTTTATCACCGCACTTTTGGATGGCCTTCCTGAGGCGCCCCAATATTTTAGACACAATGCTCGAATGAATCGGGAAGGTCCTCCGATTGTTGACTGGAATGCGCCGCTTCCTTCTGAAATCATACCGGATATGGAACTTACGAATTCGGAAAAATATTACATTATCGACTTGCGCGATGCAACGGATTATGCATCCGTTCATATCCCCAATGCCATCAATATTGCGGTAAGGGGCAGGCTGGAGAACTGGGTCGGGACCATTGTCCCCTGGGGATCGGAGGTCATTCTCTGTGGATCGACAAGCGAACTGAAGGAGTCTGTTTTTCGGTTGCATCGGGTCGGATATACCGGAAAAATCATCACCATCGATTCATGGAAAAAAGCGGGGTTGGCTGTCAAATCAAGTCCCTCGATTCCTTCTCGTGAACTTTATGAACGTATGCAGAAAGGGGACGCGCCGATGATTGTAGACGTTCGCCTCCCCGAAGAGTGGATGGGGCTACGAATCGGCAAGGTGTTGAATCTGCCGCTGAACCGGCTTGCCAAAATGGCCGCGCAGCTCGATCCCTCGGAACCCGTGGTTACGGTGTGTAACTCCGCCTATCGTTCCAGTCTGGCAGTCGGAATATTGGAACGTGTCGGTTTCCAAAAGGCGACAAGCCTTGAAGGCGGAAGCGAGGCCTGGATAAAGGCAAGCCTTCCCGTACTGGAAGGGGTTATAAAAGGTGCCACGACCGAGACGGCTCCTAAAGCTCAAGTGAAGCTCCCCGAACGGATTTCCGCAGAAGATCTCAAGCGCATGTTCATGGATCTACCGGGCACTTTCGATTTGGTCGATATACGACCGGCAGTATATTTTAAGGATTTTAACATTCCCGGATCAAAAAATGTCGATATCGGTGAACTGATTAACAATCCTGCCTTTCTGACCGGAGCCGGTCCGTTGATTCTGATCGACCGGGACGGCACCATCGCCATGGCTGCAGGCGGCATATTGTCACAGAAAACCCAGCGGCCGATTAAAGTCGTCTATGGCGGAATGACCGCATATTGGTCAGAGACAGAGGGTATGGCAAAAAATATCACTCCTCTGCCGATACAGCCTGTTCCTGAAATAAAATCATCCGGACCGGCAACTCCCTCTACAGCACCCGCCCCGGCACCCCAACCGTCTCAGGAGCCGGCCAAGCCTAAGAAAAAAAGCGCGGGTTGTTAGGTTTATCATCCAAATGAAAACGTAAAAGGACAATCAAAATGGATGAAGAAAACAGTCGATATTCAAATCCCTATCTTACCGGTGTCATGTTAGGGCTTGTTCTTTTGGCTTCGTTTCTCCTATTGGGAGCAGGCTTGGGCGCATCCGGCGGACTGGCTCGATTGGCCGCATATATTGAAGGACTCTTGGTTCCTTCCCACACGCATGCCAGTGAATATTTCGGTGCATGGGGAAACAATCCGCTCAACTATTATCTGGTGTATATGCTTATCGGCATATTCCTCGGCGGCTTGTTCTCGGCGGTATCTAATAAACGGGTGTCTTTCGGCCTTGAAAGAGGAAAATCTGCATCAATCGGGATACGTACGGCTTTTGCACTGGCCGGGGGCGTATTGGTCGGATTTGCCAGCCGACTGGCCGGGGGATGTACATCAGGACAGGCGCTGAGCGGCGGTGCGCTGCTGCTGACCGGAAGCTTTGTCTTTTTGATATGCATATTTGCAGGCGGGTATGCGGCCGCTTTTTGGGTTGGGAGGCAATGGAATGATTAAGACCTTCTACGGGTTGGGAGTCCTCGATTCGAGCGCTGCATGTTTTACGGCCTTTATTATCGGTCTGTTTTTCGGATTGGCGCTTGAACGGGCCGGTTTCGGCAGCTCAAAACGTTTGGCCGGAATCTTTTACTTCAACGACATGGCGGTTCTGAAAGTGATGTTCAGCGCTCTATTGACCGCCATGCTCGGCCTTTCCATTTGTATTTCGCTGGGCTGGATCGATTTGTCCGACCAGGTCTACCTCATGAAAACCTACTTCGGTGCATACATCGTTGCAGGACTCTTGTTCGGCGTGGGATTTGTCATGGGCGGATGGTGTCCAGGGACTGCGGCTGTGGGAATGGCCTCCGGAAAAATCGATGCCGCTGTCTTCTTCGGCGGAGCCATCGCGGGGAGCATCCTCTTTAATGAACTCTATCCCATTATCAAACCGCTTTACACTTGGGGAGAAAGCCATCAGAACAGCTTCGGTCTTCCCGGTGTTGCATTTTTTCACACTACACTCGGCCTTTCCAAGACCGGATTTGCCTTTTTATTCACCGCAATTGCAGTATGCTGTTTTTGGGCGGTTGAGGCCTTGGAGAAAAAATATGCCCCGGCATCCACAACGGACCGATATCTGAACAGTCCATTTTTAAAATCCTTTAGCCTTGCTTTAATTGTTATTGCAGGCTCTCTTTTTCTGCTTCCTTCTCAACCGCCGGCAAAAACAGCACGAACAAAGCCAGCCGCCGCTTCGCCGGTTTCTCCGGCACCTGCTGTTTCAGAAAAAATACTATTAGAACATGTCGCTTCCGCACAGGACCACGTAGAGCCCGAGGAGCTTGCCGATTATCTTATGAACGGTATCCCTGGTATCCTGGTTGTCGATGTTAGGCCGTCCCAAGAATACCGGCAGTTTCACATACGGGGCGCCCTAAACGTCCAACTGCCCGATTTGCCGGTCTTTGCGGAACAGAGTGAATCCGCACAGAAGATTGTACTGTATTCAAACGGCATGACCCATCCGGCGCAAGCCCGGGATGCGTTGTTTCGAATGGGCTATACAAATGTATTTATTCTGACAGACGGTCTAACAGGCTTTGCCGATCGATGCTTAAAACCGGTGTCTCTTCGGACGGAACCCTTGCCGGTATATTCCGCAAACCAGATCAATCGATGGCGCGCTTATTTTTATGGACGGAATGCGAGCAGGGAAGCCGCCGCCAAACAAACCATCGCGTATCAAGGAACGCTTCCATCACTGATAAATACTGAATGGCTCTCTGAAAACCTGCAACACCGGCAAGTCAAGATCATAGACTGCAGGGATCAGCCCGAATACAACAGAAACCATATTCCAGGTGCAATGGCCGTATCCCCGGAAAATTTCAGGGGTGTCGTGGAGGGCATTCCTTCCATGCTTTTACCTGCAACGTTTCTCGCGGAAAAACTTTCTCTAATGGGTATCTTATCTTCTGATATCATTGTATTGGTCTATGGCGGAGACCGAATCCGGGATGCCACCCTGATCGGAATGGTTTTTGAGCGCCTCGGCCATCAGCGGTACGGGATTCTGGAAGGGGGCTTTGACAAATGGATATCCGAAAAACGGTCTACGAATACCGAGCTTCGGAAGATGGCGGCGACAACCTATCAAAGCGCTTCAGCAAGAGACCCTTTTACGTTATCCGCAGACGAAGTCTTTTCATATTTGCAGAATAAAAGCGCCGTGATTCTGGATGTTCGACCCGTCGATTATTACACCGGGAAAAAATCCGATGAAGCGCGTGGGGGGCATATTCCGGGCGCATTGAACCGGCCCTTTACCGAGGATATCATGAAATCCGAGGCCTATTCCGCTTTGAAACCGGTTGCGGAGCTTGAAGCGGCATATGCCAGTTTACTCCTTTCAAAAGAAACTCCGGTGATTGTGCATTGCCGCACAGGCCATCAGGCCAGCCAAACCTATTTTGTATTGAAACACATCCTGAAGTATAAACAGGTATTCTGGTACGATGCGGGTTGGACGGAGTGGTCTACAAGAAAAGAGCTTCCGGTAACGGTCGGAACCGAACCCTAAACATCCATTATCAGGACATCATAGATTAATTTCCATTCCTTCGCTTGCGGCAACGCACTCCATTGAACCCCCGGTTTTACCGATGATATCCCGGCAGTGTTCCAATTGCCGATCGAGATCATCATCCGTTCGATCCGGGTCATGGTGAAACAGGACCAGCTTTCCGACGCCGGAATCCATTGCCAGTTGAACGGCTGAGGTGTAAGTCGTATGTCCCCAGCCGCGTTTTGAACGATACTCCTCGTCCGTGTATTGAGCATCGTGAATGAGCAGGTTCGTACCCGAGCAGAAATCGGTGTATTCCTGACGGGTCTTCCCGTCGGGATGCTGGAAATCCAGTTCATTGTCCGTGAGAAACACAAAGCTCTTGTCTTGCTTGGCGAATTTGAAACCGTAACCGCCGTTCGGATGGCTTAAGGGAATCGGGTAGAAATCGATGAGTCCGACGCTTCCCATATCGGGGCATTCATAGCCGAACGAAAATGACGCCTTCATCACACTGAAATCAATCGGAAAATACGGTGCACGCATCTGATCCTCGAGATATCGGCGCAATGCGCCTTGCGCCTTGGGTCCTCCGTAGACATTGATCTTGTAATGATCGGAATACGCCGGAACAAAGAACGGAAAACCCGAGAGATGGTCCCAGTGTGAATGGGTCAGAATCATGTAAATCTCGGTGATCTCCTTTTCCTGAAGCAGCCGATTCCCTAGCAATCGAATGCCCGATCCGGCATCCACGATAATCACGCCACCCTCTTTGGGTCTGATCTCTAAGCAGGTGCTGTTGCCGCCGTACCGAAGTGTGTGCTGTCCGGGTGTCGCGATCGATCCCCGGCAGCCCCAGATTTTTATTTTCATAAAGGCCTCCCGTAGTATTCACTTATGCGATTAATCACGGTTTGACGATGATTTTATTTTTTCTCCCCACGATTTCCACAAAGGGATGCAGCAGTGAATCGAATCCGTTTGCCACATTTAGGCCTCGAACATTTCGAAGAATTCGAACCAATTGTGAAACCGGTGCTGCATCCGACTCTATTATGGTTTTTAAAAGCATGCGACTTGCGAATCGCATTAATGTAGAGGCCATAAAAATCAAATGCAACGGCAGCAATTCCACATCTAAGATATTGATTTTGGCTTCCGGCATAATTCTTAATAATAATCCGGCGGTTATGGGTGCAATGGCGGCGCCAGCACCTGCTATTACACTGTAGGTTGAAAAGAAGATCCCTTTGTTTTCACCAGAGCTGATCCTGAAAAGCAGATTGTTGGTGCAAAGCGTGATGCCTGCCCAGAAACCGCCGGCAACAATATGGATAATAATCGGTGCAACCAGACTACCGGGCCTTACGCTTATCCATGCAAAAGGAACAAAAACCGCCACCCAGCTCGCCAGTTGAATAATGGACTTGTTTTTAACCCGATCGGATAGTTTCCCCCAGACACGCATGCCCAAAAGATCTGCCAGCGCGGACAGCGTGCCCAATACGGCTATAAAGGCATAGGAGAAATTCAGGTATTTAAGAAAATAAAGGGTTAAAAAGGGGCCTGCAAAATGAACCGCAAAACTCCAACAAAAAGTAAATATCAGGAATCTTCTGAAGTTGGCCTCCTTCAGTGGCAAATTCAGGTTATTCCAAAAAGAAACGGGAATGTGGGGAGTAATCGGAGGCGGTTCATAAACCTTGTTGAGAAATCGAAGACTTGCGACACCGAATAGAATCGCGAATAAAAAAGTGGCGGAGAGCCCGACGGAGACACCGTTGTTAAGGTAGTTTTTAGATAAATCCAGTATCTTACCAAACATCATCATGGCGATCATCCCGCCGGCGCCAATGAGCATGTTTCTTGCGCCGAAAAAGCTTCCGCGGATGTTATCCGGAATGAGGTCCGACATCCACGACAACCAGGCCAAGTGGCTGATGGAAGCAGCAGCGTGAGACATTAAGAATAAAAACAAAATGATATACAACCTGAAATTTTCAAAGGGCATGGGAACAAATGCCGCAATAAGGATGGGAAGCCATGCGATTCTGGCGATGGCCGCCCCCATAACGCAGGTTTTTTTTCGAACGTCGTATCGTTGTACGAGATAAGACGTCGGCAGTTGAAAGACCGTTACAATAAACGGTATGGCCCCCAGCAGGCCAATCATTAATTCGTCCATCCCGAGGTAAAGCGCGAAACCCGTGAGAAATGCGCCTCCGGTTAATGTAGCGAACATATTGGCGAATATGCCGTCATAATAGGAATTTTTGAAATCATCGGATATCATGGCTTTTAGTTTCTATTGATCAGCACGAAAAATAGCATTTATGAAATCATAATAAGTCTCAAAACCGATGGCAAAGTAAAAAGCACCAAGTTCCCCCGCTAAAGAATGGAAGCCATCAACATTAAGCGGTGCCCGAAAGAATAAACCTATAACCAGAAGATCTGGAGCATTGCGTGACACACCAGGACCGCTCCGAGTGAAAAGGGCAGGCTCATGGCCAGATACCTCCTTATATCGATCCGGTAACCCCGTTGTTCCAGCATACCGCAACCGATGAGCACTACAGCCGAAGCCAGTGAAATAAGGGTAATATTGACTTTTCGGTACAATATGAACCCGAAGGACACGGCCAACACGGCATAGGTGATCCCTTTATCGACGCCGGCGCCAAACAAATCGTACCATACCATCTTTCCTCATCCTTTTTCCCGCCTCGTCACCGAGCGTGAATCCGTTTTTAAAAGACAAAAGGCATGCCAAAAGTGTAACCTGCTGAAATAGAACGATTTGTTTTAAATCCGACCGAGCGTTATCGAATCGATTGTTCCATTAAAGGGCGGGTGGAGCGCCGGCCGGATGGATTCGCCGACTCGACCAAAATTTGTTTCATTGTTGCTTTTCGACAACGGGAAAGACGTCAAAATCCGACCTGTCTTTCCCGGTCCAGACCGGTCGATAGTAAATCTGTATATTATCATAAAAAACGATTTTTCGGATATTCAACGTGGTTGTCACATCCTTTGGTTTCATGGTTGCCATTCTATGATGACTCTTTAGAAATCGATTCAACCGGTATAATCCCGTGTCCTTAATGTTGCCGTTCGGCGGAATGTTCAGATCGGGGGTGATTTTAATTCCGAACAAGTAATATCCCTCTTGATCCAAAAAATAAAGGGTCGCATCGATAGTCTTTATGCCGGCATCGTAACGGTTGATGAGCTCAAGGGTGATATTATAATAGTCTGTAACCCCCTCATCAATGTGTTTATATCCCCAAGTTCCGAGCTCCAACCGGGCGGCCTCTTGTGGGGCTGCCGGCACAACGGACTGGGTAATCCTGCCGCCCGTGCCTTGGAGTATCCTGAGACTCTGTTCCAGTTCTCGAATCTTGTCCTCAAGCCTGAGTATCCGCTCCTCGTTTGAAGCGGCATAGCAGGTGCCGATCAATATGAAAAAGATAAACATATAGCAACAGATAAGGGATTTTCTCATAACGAATCTCCTCTATTATTGATCCACCGGATAGAGCGCCAACCGGTTTCAGAAGGTTTTTCCAAATGATACACGGATTCAGCTTTCCCGTTGTTCATGATGATCCGAAGCAGGTACCAGGCGTTGATCGCGGGATTCAGATTAATCAAGAATGAATGGGGTTGGTTTTGATCCTGTTGTCACTGGTAAAGCGCCGGCTGCTGATTCTTCCCATCTAGGTGATCAAGGGCGGGAAATCCACAACCGAGTAAAAAAAAATCAGGATCGGGAGAAGAATATCGATGAGCTCTGCCGAACGGTGGGTCTTGGCCTCGGAACGGCCGATATCGATACATTCATAGCGCTTGACAATAATCGACCCCTTCTCATTGAGGATGCCCTCGACCTGAACCTGCGCCCGCAGCAGCTTTGCCATTTCGTTTCCCTTTTTTGATCTTCTGTCGATCACGTATTCATGCTCGTCATCTGTTGAGAGAGCCATCCGTGTCGGATTTCCTTGGGTATCCCACTCCACGGGCACAATGATGCCGCTGGCGGATACTGTTTTAATCTCTGAACCGAATGTTTTTTTCTTGCGCATAGGCTTTCCTTAATTCGAATAGGTTGTTAGAATTCTTCTGAGCAACTAACGTGCCAAAGAAATAACCATTTGAAATCATATATGATATCGAATTTCCATTCGACAAGGGGGAGAAGCGGGAGTTCCGTACTCAAGGGAAATGGTCGGAGAGAAAAACCTGCGGATATGCTCGAATCTATATAACGGGCTGATTTAAAGAGACGGTTTCGATAATTGAACCGGGCATTCCGATATTCTTGCAGGTGGGAACCGTCAGTTCATAAATCGTTGAAGGGTGAATTTCGCTATTGCCTAAAGTCTTCTTTCCGGATGCCGTATTTGGTCATGAGTTTATAGAGCTGGCGGGTGCTGACACCGGCTTCTTCAGCGGATTTATTGATTTTACCTCTATTTTGGGACAGGAGTTCTTTGAGGTATTGCCGCTCAAACTCTTCCACCGCCTGCTGGCGCGCATCAGCTAAGGTTTCCGTGGAATCAATGGGGGCGGGTGCTAATGAAATATCACCGGCGAACAGATCAGCCGGGAAGCTTTCAGGGCGGAGAGTGGTTGTGGTCTCCAGAATAAGTGCTCTTTCCAGAATGTTTTCAAGTTCCCGAATATTGCCGGGCCAATGGTACCCTTTCAAAGCGCTCAGGGCATGGGGGTGGATATTGTGAATTACCTTGGCGAGCTCTCGATTTAATGTATTTAATAAGACGGTTACGAGATGAGGGAGGTCCTCAATTCGTTCTCGTAAGGATGGTATATCGATGGGAAAGACATTGAGCCGGTAAAAAAGATCTCTTCTGAACTGACCTTCATCGGCCATCCTTTTTAAATCCGAGTTGGTTGCGGTGATAATTCTGGCATCGGTGTTAAGCAATGCCTCTCCCCCCACCCGGCTGAATGTGCCGTCCTGAAGCACCTGAAGCAGTTTAATTTGTACGGCGGGTGTGATGGTGCCGATTTCATCCAGGAAAATGGTACCACCTTTTGCCATTTCAAACTTCCCGATTTTCCTTCTGACCGCACCGGTGAATGCGCCTTTTTCGTG
>Ga0180009_10005141_pt1 | contig 14144 bp, 13 predicted proteins | sample OS_PC_MetaG_FD_123537 | JGI IMG/M metagenome (GOLD analysis project Ga0180009, IMG submission 123537) | Groundwater microbial communities from the Aspo Hard Rock Laboratory (HRL) deep subsurface site, Sweden - OS_PC_MetaG | ecosystem: Environmental > Aquatic > Deep subsurface > Groundwater... | reverse complement strand
CCTGGAACGCTTATCGAAGAGTTTGGGTGGGTTCAATAACCGGAGAGCTTCATCACCACGGAAACGGCCAGGTGGGTCCGATTACCGCCGATACATGGGTCCATCTCTGGCCGGGGGTAGCATCCATGGGTAAGTCGCGCCAAGGAGAACCCGTTTTCATGATCCAAAGGACCCCGTTGAACATGAGGCGATCGTCCTTAGCCTTACGGCCGCGAGGGTCTTTTCGCCGTTTTTCCAGTAACGGAGCGATGACCTGCCACTTTTCATCTGATATGTCGTGTCTGCTCATCCTCCAGTATGATGCATATTTTTCACAAAAGTACAAGCTCTTTTTTATTTTTTTAGAAACAGCCCCTAATATGATTTTAATTCACATATAGACTCCAGAGCGGATATTCCTGATTCATATATACATCTTCAATCTTGAGCAATTTGTTAACAACATCATTTACATCATCGCATGGTTCCGGAGGACAGCCTTCTACTTGGAGTTTATAACCAATATGACTTACGAGAATAGTAATCGGTTTTAAATTCATATCTCTAGGTACAGGAATCTGAACATCCTTACCAGCTTTATAAATTGCCTCAATTTTCTCTATACACTTTTGTTTCATTAAGTTACGATCACTAGTAAATTCTTGGTCTTCCATTTCAATAATACCTTTTTTCCTTTTTACAATCATAATTGTATCAATGACTCCGACAATAAATCAACACAAATAATAAGATAATAATTACAGATTTAATAATTTAAGGCCAAAAGGCAAATGGCCTCTTTTCTCATCATGACAAGTAATATCCATGTCTATATGTTATTTTAGAACAATTTTTTCAATGGGATTACTAAAGCCAGATAATAAGCTTTCGTCCCCCTTACAATCCCTTCGGGGCCATCTTTAAGGTACTCAATTTATCCACTGGAGCCTAAGACTCCCAGAGTTTTTTATCCCGATCCCAAATATAGGGCCTGTACCGCTCTATACGAGGTTAAAAAACGGGGCGGGCTGTTGCCCGCCCCATTTAGCGCGGTTTGTGAATTTGATTCGTCCGGGATATTTCAACCGCAAGGTCAGAGCCTATTGAAACTTGCTGAAATCCACGCCCCGGTTTTCGCCACGGCGGAGGAACCATTCGTCTTCGTTCGCCGGCGGCGGGGCGCAATCCGCTTCGTCCCTGCGGACCAGGGTGATCGATCCGGTCGGACAGGTGGTTACGCATAGCCCGCAGCCGATGCATTTGTTTTCCAGAATCCGGTAGGCGTCGTCTTCCTCGACAATGGCTGAAATCTGGCAGCGCTCGTTGGCGCACAGCCCGCAGGCGGCGCAGGTTTCCGCTTCGATCCGAGCGAAGAAATGCGAATTGATCGAGTCGGTCACACCCAGTTCGGTGATGGACCTCAGAACACCGCAGCAGCAGCCGCAGCAATTGCAGATGTAGTACTGGTCGTTGACCACGTTGCCGGTCAGGTGGACCAGACCGGCTTTTTCGAATTCGTCCAGCAGCCGGAGGGCTTCTTCCCTGGAAATGGCCCGACCGCCCCAGGGATTGTCCTGTTCGAATACGCCGGGCACGGGGGCGATGGCCATGCAACACTCCAGCGGCTTGCCGCAGCCGTGGTCCAGCAATCGCTTTTCCTTCTTGCAGATGCACTCGTTGATGGCAAAGGACTGACCGTTCTCAATGATGCCCGATACCCGCTGGTACGGCAGGGCCTCCTGATGAGCCGGCAGCTCCCGCTCAATGGGCAGCACCTGCATCAACTGAGGTTTCGGGGTGAAAAACTGACGGCCGTATACCGGGTAATATTGCTCGCACATGGCCGCCAGCTCCTTGTCCATTCGTTTGAGCTGGAATTCATAGATACCGAACATCCAGGGCAGCATTTTGTAAACCTTGACTTCCCCGAAGTCGATGCCGAATATCTGGCCCCGCCACCGCATCTGTTCCAGCCGCTCGGCCGTTTCCTCGAGCGGTCTTCCGGTGCGTTGGGCGATGTCCTCCGGAGTTTCGAAGGCCAGCCGGAGGTCGCGGAACAGGTCGGCTTCCTCGGGCGTGAAAATTTTCTTAAGGATTTTGATTTCCAGTCCGCTTTCGGTTTGGGGGAAACCGTTGGGCAGGGTGTCGAGCACTCGGGCCAGTTGGCAATACACATCCTCGGTCATCATCTTTCTCCCTGGTGTTTTTTTGCCCGGCTCATCGGCCGGGCGGTTGAAGCTCCCCGCAGCAAGCTGCGGGGAATCTTCGACATGTAAGGAAAAGCACCGATATTAGTTGGCGGGCTGACCCCGCAGCAAGCCGCGGGGAATGCGCCCGCCCTGCATGTTCAATCAGATTCCCCAACGTCGGGGCGCTCGGCGTCGGAAGCGGCCTCTGGCGCCGCTTATTTGATCGCCAGCCCCGCCGGTGGGGAAAATTCATGCAGGCCCAAATACAGATGTTCGGTCACCTGCATCATCATTTCGGCTTGGCCCATGGCGTCGAGCCCGGCCCGGCCGACGTGGCCGTCGATGATCAGCATCACCAGGCCGTGGACCATGGACCAGGTCGACAGGGCCATGCTCTTCAGATCGCCCGCCCGGATAAAACCGGCTTCCTGGCAATTTTTCAGACAATCGAGCAGCTGTTTGAACGAAGCGGACTTGGCCTGGTCCAATTCCGGCGACGGCTGCATTTCGGACAGACCGGAACCGAACATGACCCGGTAGTGGGCCGAATGATTGGCGGCGAATTCGATATAGGCCAGGCCGCAGGCCCGGAACTGCTGCAGCGGCTGGCCTGGGTATTCCTGGACCCGCTCGGCCATCCGTTGGACGACCAGCTCGAACCCTTCGACGGCGGCGGCGTCGAGCAGGGCGTTTTTGTTTTTGAAATGCCGATAGGGGGCGGTATGGCTGACGCCGGTCCGCCGGGCCGCTTCGCGGATGGTCAGGGCCTGGACGCCTTCCCGCTCGATGATTTCCAGGGCGTTTTTGAGGAGGGCGGCTTTGAGGTCGCCGTGGTGGTAGGTTCGGTTGGTTTTGGGTTTGCGTTGCATATCCGGCCTTTGGTCGCGAAATGTTTCCATCGTCAACATTATCTCCGTCGATGTTGACGATGTCAACATTTTTTTGGGTCAAGCCAAAAAAAGGACCGGGTGTAGGCCTTGCCGATCCACAATCAGCAAGGTCTATGCTGACAAAAAATGGGGCGGGCTGACGCCCGCCCCATGAAACGCGGTTCGCTCAGGCCTTTCGGCTGAAGCCTCTCAGGCGTCGGGCCGGCTGACGATGGCGATGCTGGAGACGTTGCTCGAGGGCCGGCCGCCCAGGTTGTGGGTCAGGCCGAACCGGGGGTTCTTGACCGCCCGTTCCTCGGGCGCCCGTCCCAGGAGCTGTTCGTACATGGCGTAGAGCATGCGCAGGCCCGAGGCGCCGATGGGATGGCCGTAGCACTTCAGACCGCCGTCCACCTGGCAGGGCACGCCGCCGCCCTTCAGGTCGTAGAAACCGCCCATGACGTCGTCATAGGCCTTGCCCGGCGCGGAGATGTGCAGGTCTTCCATGGTCACGAACTCGGTGATCGAGAAGCAGTCGTGGACTTCCATCATGCTGATCTCTTCCCGGGGGTTTTTGATCCCGGCCTCGGCATAGGCCTTCCAGGAAGCCCGGGACGTGGTCTCGAAACCGGCCCCGTCCCATTTGGTGTACATGGCCTCTTCGCCCGAGCTGACCGAAATCTGGAGAGCCCGGACCGAAACGTAGTCGTTGCCCTTCAGGCTCCTGGCGATCTCCGGCGTGGTGACGATGGCGCAGGCCGAGCCGTCGGACACGCCGCAGCAGTCGAACAGGCCCAGGGGATAGGCGATCATGGGCGCGGCCTTGATCTGCTCCTCGCTCACGGCCTTGCGCAGGTGGGCCTTGGGATTCAGGGCGCCGTTGGCGTGGCTCTTGGCCGAAACATGGGCGATGGCGTCCTTGATCTTTTCCATGGGAATGCCGTACTTGGCCGCATAGGCCGTGGCCAGCAGGGCGAAGTTGCCCGGCGCCGTGCCGTTGGGGCCGATCGAAGAGGCCAAAACGCCCATGGCGTTCCCGCCCGGCAGGCCGCCGTAGCCCGTGTCCTTCAGCTTTTCCACGCCCAGGGCCAGGACGATGTCGTAGATGCCCGCGGCCACGGAATAGCAGGCGGCCCGGAAGGCCTCGGTTGCCGTGGCGCAGTAGTTTTCCAGACGGGTCACCGGAATGTAGGGCGTCTTCAAAGCAGCGGCCGGAGAGATCGTGCCCTTGCCCACGTTGACTTCGTCAAAGTGAGAGCCGAAATACATGGCCTGAATCTCTTTTTTCTCGATGCCGGCGTCGGCCAGACATTCGACAAAGGCCTCGATCATCAGGTCCTCGGCGCTGGATTCCCAGCGCTCGCCAAACCTGGTGCAGCCCATGCCGACGATGGCCACCCGGTTGCTGATACCTTCAGCCATACTACTTTACCTCCTTCTTGGGAACGGCTTTCCAGAAATACCTGGAAATACCGCGCTTGGGATCATAGGTCCGACGGCGAAAACTCATTTCCATCTCATTGCCGACGGCGAGTTCGCCGAGTTCACAGTCAGTGAAATCGAACGGATACCGACCGCCCGTCTCGAACTGCAAGGTCCCGTAAATGGCCGGGGGGTCGTTCGAGGCGGCCAGGTTGTCCGCGGTGTAGTTGAAAATCTTGGCCGTCTTGTCCGAGAGCAGGATGGGTTCCACCTTGTCGATGGCGCCGCAATCCGGGTTGACGCAGACGCGCTGCGGCGGGAAGGTCACGGTTCCGCACTCGGTGCACTTGTTGCCCCACAGGCCATAAATGGCCTTGCGGCTCCGCCAGTCCCAAGACCAGCGGGTCCAGATGTCCTCTTCGGCCCGCGGACCCAGGTCGGCCGGCATGATGTCCCGCCAGACCAGATACTTGCCGTACTTGTCCAGGGGCTGCTTGTGGGCCAGGTAGCCCGAGATGCCCAGGCCCTTCTTGCCTTCGGAAATCTTGTCCGTGGCCTGGAACCAGAGCACGTCGCTGCCGCTGCCAAAGCCGATAACCAGGATGTTGTCGCCCGGCTTGGCCTCTTCCAGGGCGAGAGAGAGCATGACCAGGACCTGGGCCGCGCCGGAGTCGCCGACCTCGGTCAGCAGGTTGTTCTGGTCCATTTCCGCCGTGATGCCCAGCTTTTTATTCAGGCTCTTGCGCTCGGCGCCGTAATGGCAGGGGTAGATGACCTTGGAAAAGGCGTCCATGGTCATGGAGTACTTGTCCATGAAGCCCTTGATCGTGTCCGGGATGATGAACTCGAAGCCCAGGTCGCGAATCCAGCGGTCTTCCCACTGGCGGTCGAACTTGGCGAACGGACCCCGGAAGTGGTCCACGAAGTCGTACGTGGTGGAAAAAGAGCCCTTGAACTCGGCCACGACGTTGTCCTGGCCGACGATGAACCCGGCGGCCGCGTCGCCGAAGATCATTTCCTGTTGCGAAGCAGGCAGGCCCAGGCGGGTTTCGGCGGCCACAACGGCCATGTTCCGGGCGTTGCCGGCCGCGCAGGCTTCCAGGGCGGCCAACAGGGCCGTCGAGCTGGACTTGAGCCCGCCGGTGAAATCCGCTGCCCGGCAGTGATCGTTCAGGGCCATGGCCGCGGCGATGATGCCGGCGTTCAGTCTTTCCTTGAAGGGCAGGGACGTCGAGGCGAAATACACGCCGTCGACCAGTTTCCGGTCGAACCCGCACAGGGCGTCCGCGCCGGCGGCCACGGCCAGGGTAATGGCGTCTTCGTCAAAGTTGGCTACCGCCTTCTCACCGCGCCCGTTGGCGATGGTGGCCGGGTTGAGCCAGCCCATGGCATCGAAAACCACCATACGGTTCATCCGATACCGCGGAATATAACCACCAAAAGAACAGATTCCGACCATAAAGAAAAATCCTCCTTACGTATTGTATTCGTCGGTCCACGTCAGAACAAGGGGAACCCGGAAATATTCACGGCCCCCTCTGGGCTTGAATCAGCCGTTACCCCGGTCAGGAGATTCGGCCAGTGCGTGAATGCCTCCCACCGGCGCCGGGCCGAAAACGGACCGGCGCTCGGACCTTGGTTCGCGGCCGGTTCAATCCCGGCCGCCAGATATGTTATAGGTCCATCATCTTGGCGATGATGACCTTCATGATTTCGCTCGTACCCGCATAGATGGAGCAGGCCCGGATATCGCGATACCATCGGCTGATGGCATACTCGTCCATGAATCCGTAACCGCCGTGGAGCTGGACGCAGTCGTAAGCCACCCGGTTGGCCAGTTCGCCCAGCCACCATTTGGCCATGGAAACCTTCTTGACGATGTCCTTGCCCGCGATGTGGTCGGCGATCAGGTCCATCATGAAGGTCCGGCCGATCTCCACCTCCGTGGCCATCTCCACGATCTTGAAGCTGTTGTGCTGGAAGCTGGAGATGGACTGGCCAAAGGCCTTGCGCTCCTTGGCGTAGGGGATGGTCAACTCGATCATGGCCTCGATTGCGGCCTGGACCTGGATGCAGGTGCAGAGCCGCTCCTGCTGGAGCTTCTTCATCAGATAGATGAAGCCCATGCCTTCCTCGCCCAGGATGTTTTCCCGGGGCACCCGGCAGTCCTCGAAGGTCAGTTCGGCCGTATCCGCCGCGTGCATGCCCATCTTCTTGAGCTTGCGGTTCTTGACGAAACCCGGCGTGTCGGCCTCGACCGCGATCAGGCTGATGCCCTTGTGACGGGGCACGGCATCCGGATCGGTCTTGCAGACCACGACGGCCAGGTCGCAGTTGTACCCGTTGGAAATAAAGGTCTTGGAACCGTTGATGATGTAATCGTCCCCGTCCCGGACGGCCCGGGTCCTCACGGCCTGAAGGTCGGAGCCCGTGTCCGGCTCGGTCATGGCCACGGCCAGGACGATGTCCCCGGAACAGGAGCCCGGCAGCCATTTCCGTTTCTGCTCCTCCGTACCGAAGGAGTCAATATACGGGGCGATGATGTCGCTGTGCAGGCCGACCTGAAACCCGTCGGCCCGGACCCGGGATATCTCCTCCATGATGATGACGGAGTATTCGAAACCCACGCCCGAACCGCCGTACTCTTCATCGACCCAGGGGCAGAGGTAGCCCTGTTCGCCCATCTTTTTCCAGGCCGAACGGGGTACTTCCTTGTTTTCCTCCCACTCCTCCAGATGAGGGACGATCTCGTTCTGGACGTACTTGCGGAAGGTGTCCCGGAATATCTCGTGTTCTTCGCTGTAAATGTTGACCGACATAAACTCAGGCCACCTCGGCCAGGGCGTTGCCCAAAACGACTCGACCGTCCTGCGTCTTGGTCTGAAACGTGTACTTGCCCGGTTCCAGCTGCCAGCCCTCGATGGTCAGGGTGTCGCCCGGGAAGACCACGCCGGTGAAACGGCAGGAAAGGGCCTTCATGCGGGCCGGGTCGCTTCCGCATACGCTGTGCAGGATCGCCCGTCCGGTATAGCCCAGCGTACACAGGCCGTGCAGGATGGGCCGGTCGAAACCGCCCATGGCCGCGAATTCAGGCTCGATGTGCAGGGGGTTGTAATCGCCGCTCAGACGATACAACGCGGCCTGGTTGGGGCCGGTCGTGTAATTGACCGAAAAGTCCGGGGCCTTGCCTTCCGGCGGCATCAGCTTTGCCGTCTTGGGGCCCCGGTCGCCGCCGAAGTTGCCCGCGCTGCGGTCCACGGCCACCATGTTGTTCTGGAAGATCAGATTGCCTTTGTCGTCCGTGGTGTCCACCTGCATGTGAAGCATGGCCCCACTGTCACCCTTGTCATAGACCTTGGTCCAGACGGCCGTGTTGAGCAGGGTGCCCCGGGTGGGAGTGGGGGCAAACCATTTGATGTGCTGTTCGCCGTGCAGGGTGGCAAACATGTTGATGCCCGAATTGACCATGAGAATGCCTACGGCCGGGAAGTAGGGGATGACGGCAAAGGTCGGGAAGACCTTGAGATTCTTTTCATAGAGAAAGTCGAGTTCCTTTTCCACGCCGGCGCCGATGCCCAGCGCGTAAAGGATAAGCTTGTCCTCGTTGCACTCGTAAGGTACGGGATCGGATTTCTTGCCGAGCAGGTCTAAATTGAGTCCCATGAGCAGTCCTCCAGGAACGAAGTTGGATAATCGGTCGGCCCCCGTCCCGAAAGGCCGGGAGCGGTCTTTCAGCCTGGTCCGGCCGTTCAGGCCACCTCGGCCAGCGCGTTGCCCAGCACCATCCGGCCGTCCTGGGTCTTGGTCTGGATGACGTAGCGGCCCTCACCGGCCTTCCAGCCCTCGATGGTCAGGGTGTCACCCGGGAAGACCACTCCGGTGAAACGGGCGGCCAGAGACTTGAAACGGGCCGGATCGCTTTCGCAGATGCTGTGCAAAATGGCCCGGCCGGTATGCCCGTAAGTGCACAGACCGTGCAGGATCGGTTTCTTGAACCCGCCCATGGCCGCGAAATCGGGGTCCACGTGCAGGGGGTTCTTGTCGCCGCTCAGACGGTACAAGGCGGCCTGGTCGTCGGATGTCTTGTAGTCCACCTTGAAATCCGGGGTCTGTCCCTCGGGCGGGGCGATCTTTTCCGTCTTGGGCCCGCGGTCCCCCCCGAAATTGCCGCCGGCCCGGTCCATCAGGACGATGGCGGTTTCATAAACCAGGTCGCCGGACTCGTCGCGGGCCTGGCCCGAGATGTTGACCACGGCCCCGTTGTCGCCCTTGTCATAGACCGATTCCACCCCGCCTTGCAGCATCAGCGTGCCGGCCGGCGGAATGGGCTTGTGCAGGACGATCTTCTGCTCGCCGTGGAGCACGGCCGTCCAGTTGAGATTCAGATTGCCCATCAGGGCGCCCATGCCCGGGGTCATGGGGATGACGGCGAAGGTGGGAAAGACCTTCAGGTTCTTTTCATACACGAAGTCCAGTTCCTGATCCACCTCGGCCCCGATGCCCAAGGCGTAAAGGATGACGCGGTACTGGTCGTATTTGAACGGTTCGGGGTCTGACTTCTTGCCCACGAGTTCCAGATTGATGGCCATGTTACATCCTCCTCAGGGTTGTCAGGGCCCGCCCGCCGGGGCGGGTCGTGATTCGGAAACCCGGGGCCGGACCGTTCCCGAACCGGCCGCCGGATTTCGAATCCGGACGCCTTCTCCGTATCGACGGGGAAGGCGTCTGCACTACATGGACAGTCCGCCCGAAACCAGGAGCACCTGGCCGGAGACGTAGTCGGAAAGCGGGGAGGCGAAGAAAAGAATCGCGCTGGCCGCTTCCTCGGGCGTTCCGGGACGGCCCAGGGGGATCATCATGGTCATCATCTGGCGCTGGGCGTCCGGGATGCCGATCGAGACCTTCTCGCCTTCACGTTCCAGAACCTCGGTCTGTTCCTTGGCCTTGGTCAGGCGCGTGTCGATCCAGCCGTAGGCGATCGAGTTGCACTGCACGTTGAAATTGCCCCATTCCTTGGCCACCGTCTTGGTCAGGCCCAGGATGGCCGATTTGGCCGACGAGTAGTTGGCCTGTCCCGCGTTGCCGCCCGTGCCGGCCATGGAGGAGATATTGATGATCTTGCGCGTGGCCGCCTTGCCGGTCTCCTTCATCTCTTTCTTGGCCGCTTCCCGGATATAGGGGGCCGCGGCCCGGATGATCTTGAAGGGGGCCTTGACGTGGATATCCATCATCGCGTCCCACATCTTGTCCGTCATCTTGTGAATCACGCCGTCCCAGGTGTAGCCGGCGTTGTTGACGATGATATGAATCCCGCCGAAAGCGTCCACCGCGGCCTTGACGATGCCCTCGGCAAAACCCTCGGCCGTGGCGTCGCCCGCATAGGCCACCGCCTCGCCGCCGGCCTTTTTGATGTCCTCGACCGTTTCATTGGCCGGTACGGGGTCGATATCGCTCACCACGACCTTGGCGCCTTCGGCGGCAAACATCAGGGCCGTGGACCGGCCGATACCACGGCCGGAACCTGTAATGATCGCAACTTTGTCTTTCAGCATCTTTTCCATAATCGTAACTCCTTTCCTATTCCATTTTTAATCGATCGTCAACTAGCCCAGGTTCACCCGGGTACGGTTGCCGTTTTCAGGCGCGGGCCGTGGCAGAGGACCCGTCACCTCACTTTTTTGACCTCGGCCGGAGAAAACGCCAGATCCGGACCTTTTTTCCAATCGCCATGAAAAGTCCGATCGCCCTTGACTCGAGGAATCATTCCGTCTAAAAGCACTTTTCTGGATACTCGCGCAAATTCAGGGCCTTCGAGGAAGTCCCGGCTGCGGTGCCACTGCAGCAGTATTCCGTCGAACATGGCCATGATCACATAGGCCAGCGTGTGGGTATCCACGGTCGGGTCGATGATGCATTCGGCCTTGCCCACTTCGATCAGCCGCTGCAGAAACCGCACATACTTTCCGTTGATCCGACGCAGTTCCCGTTCGAATTCGTTGTCCGAACCGGACAACTCCGTGGACATGATGGCGAACAGCAGGCACAGCTCGCGATTTTCGCCGGCGAACCGCGACCCGAAACGGTGCCAGTGCTGCAGCTTGGTCCAGGCGTCGCCGGGCGCTTCAATTACGGTCTCGATCATGGCGTCCAGGAATTCGCGTTCCCATTTTTTGATCAGCGAAAAAAGCAACGCACTTTTACTGGGAAAGTGGCAATACAGGGCGCCCTTGGTCAGGGCCGCCGCCCGGGCAATCTCGGAAACCGACGTCCCGTAGTATCCTTTGGAAACGAACAGCCGGGTGGCTTCGTCCTGGATGCGGTTGATCGTCCGCGCGCTTTGCATTCCCTTGGATGCCTTGACCGGGTTGGCCACTAAAAAAATTACCCCATTGACTAAGATGACCGTTCGGTATGTAACATGAAGAGCCCGAACCTGTCAAGGCATTAATCATATATTGAATTAATAATAAATTCATATTGATACAGACATGCTCCTGCCCGGTAACATGATAAGGCCTTGTAGTAAAAAGACATACCAAACGATTAGAAAGCGGTTGTTCCGTCAGATCGGCGCCCGTCCCGGAGCAACGATTCCGACGGGAACCGGGTACCCGATTCGGGCATCCCGGAACCGTTGTTGGCAAGTCGCGGGTTTTGCGTTACCATGAACTCAGTTCCATTAAACCCGGATTTTGCAGCTGGGTTGGCAGCGAGGCGTCGAAATGCGTGCCGCAGTAGAAGTCAACCGCAAAATCAGGATTCAACGGGGAGGGAAACGTATGACTGCGCAGGTTCATACCGTCCTGATCACGGGCGCGACGTCCGGAATCGGCTTGGAGTTCGCCAGAATATATCACGGACAGGGCTGCCCGCTGATTCTGGTCGGCCGCGACCTCGATCGGCTCGATCGGGTCCGGGTGGAACTGACGGGGCGGCCGGCGGAAGTCATTCTCTTGCGGACCGATCTGTCCCGGCCGGGCGCGGCCGAGTCGCTTTATGAAGAATGCGGTAGGCGGGACCTGGGCGTGGACGTCCTGATCAACAACGCCGGCGTGGGCATGTACGGTTCGCATCCGGACCTGCCTCTCGATCGGGTCGCCGGCATGATCGCCCTGAACGTGACCGCCCCGACCGTCCTGTGTGCGCTTTTCGGCCGGGACATGAGGCAACGGCGTTCGGGCTGGATACTGAATGTGGCCTCCACGGCCGGGTACCAGCCCTTTCCAGACTGGGCGGCCTATGGAGCGACCAAAAGTTATATGCTCAATTTTTCGGAAGCGTTGGCCATGGAGCTTGAGGATTACGGGGTCGTGGTCAGTTGTCTGTCCCCCGGTCCGACGGAATCCGCCTTTTTCGACCGATCCGGTCTGGGCAACGGGACCAACGGGTTGATGGCCCCGCAAAACCGGATGTCCGCCCGGGAGGTGGCCCTTCGAGGAGTCCGGGCCCTGGCCAAAGGGGAACTGTCCGTCATTCCGGGCCTGAAGAACAACGTCCTGGCCCATTCCGGCCGGCTGGCTCCACGCAAGGTCGTGGCCCGGGTTTCCAAGGCTGTTTCCAAACGGCTCTGAGGCTTTAAAATCCGGCCGCCGGCGGGGGATCGGGCCGGCGGCCGGTTCGATGAGGGTCCCGGTCAGGCGTTGATCGAGACCAGTTCGATGTCGAAGACCAGAACCATGCCGGCCAGGGGATGGTTGGCGTCCAGGACCGCGGACTCCGCGTCCTGCTCCATGACCCAGACCACGATGGGTTCGCCTTCCTCTTCGCCCTTGACCTGAAGGGCCATGCCCACCTGGACGTTGTCGGGCAGATACTCCAGGGGGACCCGCTGGCTTCGATCGGGGTGGCGGGGACCATACCCGTCCTCCGGCGGCACCTCCACGGTCTTCTTTTCTCCAATGAACATGCCGATGACCGCCTGGCTCACGCCGGATATGACTTCCGACCCGCCGGCCGTGAACACCAGGGGCGCCCGTCCCTCGGAACTGTCGAATACGGTGCCGTCTTCCAGACGGCCTGTATAATGGATTTGGACCATATCTCCTGTTTGCGTCAGACTCATGAATTTCTCCCGGGGTATTATGGGGTGGACCGTAAATGTCCCCGAAACAGCGAAAGGCGTTTCCGGGGGGCTTGTCGTTGTGATCGCCGAGGATGCCCGCGGGCGGTCCCGCGTTGACCGGTGGCGTTGTCGGGTAGAGGCCGGACGAGAGCGGGAAAAAGACCAGGTTCCGACCGTGGGTTTCAAATTGTTTGCTGAAAGAGCAGCAAAACAAGCCCGGTTATCGTTCGCCTGGTCTGGGCTTATCCTGGGGATTCCAACAGCAGGGATTCAAGGAACGGATCAATTCGACTCGTTTGTTTTTAGAGTATAAAAATCGCCGCGCATTTTTTCAACCGGCAATTCTTCCGTTTTTTTCCGGAGCGTCTCCCAGGACCATCCAGAGGCGTTTTCTGTTCAGTCGTAACGCTTCGCCGGAGGCGTCACCCGGGGAAACCCGGCCCGGACGCGGTTGATCAGGCCGAATCGACCACCGGGTCCTCGGAGCCGGATGCGTGGGTCGAGTAAGGCGCGATGCGGCTTTCGATATCTTCCGGGGTGACTGGTTCCAGACGGGTTCGGAAAACGTCTTCGATGTGGCGCTTGACGGCCCGGCGAACCTGATCCATGAAGATCCGTTCTCCGGATTCACGTTCCAGGGAGGTCATACCCACGCCTTGCAGTCCGCAGGGGTTGATCCAGGTGAACGGGGCCAGCGCCAGATTGACGTTCAGGGCCAGGCCATGGAAGGTCACGCCATGGCGGACGGCCACGCCGATACTGCCCAGCTTGTCGTTGCCTACCCAGACCCCGCGATTCCGGTCGTCCCGGTTTGCGGCCACGTCCCATTCCCGGGCGGTCCGGATCATGACCTCCTCGAGGTTGCCCACGTAGTCGGCCACCCCCAGGCGCTTGTTGCGCAGGCCGATGATGGGATAGACGACCAACTGGCCCGGGCCATGGTAGGTGATGTCCCCGCCGCGCTCCACCTGGACCACGTCGATGCCCCGCTGTTCCAGCATGGCCGCGGCTATCTTCAGATTGTCCAGCCCGCCCCGGCGGCCGACCGTGAAAACCGGGGTGTGCTCGAGGATGATGACCAGGTCCCGGTCCAGGATGCCGTCCCGCCTGGCCGGGACCAGGGCCTGCTGCAAGCGCCAGGCCTCCTGGTAGTCGGTCACCGGAAGGTCGAGGCAGAACCAGGTCCGCGGACGGATCATCGGTTGTTCGTTCCGATCAGATGTATTCATTCGGCCATACTCCGGCGGCGGGACGGACGACTTCGGATTTCTCGCCGCTTCGAAGACATTCTATTCAATGCGTTCCATGCCGGACAGAAAGTCCATATACCCCTCGTTCGTCAGAAGCTGGCCGAACTCCTCGGGATCGTCGGGCTTGACCTCGATCATCCAGCCCTGGCCGTACGGGTCGCGGTTGACGATTTCCGGGTCATCATCCAGCTCCGCGTGGATGGCCAGAATAGTCCCGGCGACGGGCATGTAAAGGTCGGAAAGCGACTTGGCCGATTCCACGGCCCCGAACTGCTCCCCTTTTTCAAACGTGTCGTCCACTTCGGGCAGGTCCAGAAACGTGATGTCGCCCAACTGGTCCTGGGCGTAGTCGGAAATGCCCACGATGACCCGG
>Ga0180009_10005140_pt1 | contig 14145 bp, 13 predicted proteins | sample OS_PC_MetaG_FD_123537 | JGI IMG/M metagenome (GOLD analysis project Ga0180009, IMG submission 123537) | Groundwater microbial communities from the Aspo Hard Rock Laboratory (HRL) deep subsurface site, Sweden - OS_PC_MetaG | ecosystem: Environmental > Aquatic > Deep subsurface > Groundwater... | reverse complement strand
GAGTTATTTGCTTCTAGAATTTGTTCTTTAATTTTCTCAATTACTTCTCTTTTATTCATATCAATCAACCCATCTCTTCAAAGCATCTTCTTCCATAAAATGAAGCTCAGAAGGAACAATCAATGAATACAGTGGCTCTCCAAAGTCGACTTTGAGAAGCTCTCCTGCTGTTGCATAGACAATCTTTGGCTCAGGACTGCCTAATCTTGCAACACCAATGCATTTTGTGTCTTTTGTAAATATTTTCTCATTTCTTTTATCTTCAACTCTCAAAAGATATTCAATTGCTTCTTTGACAGTCATGTACTTATCACTCTCAGAATCAATGTCAAGAAGACAGAGTGTATGCATTTTAGCAGCTTTGTTCTGCTTGATAAAATCGTAAGGTGTCTCTACATTTTCATTGTGATATGGAATGCTTGTTGTCTTGCCATATTTATATAATTCCAAGCCAACGATTCCGACAGCATTTAGTATAGATGCGTTGTTGATAACAATCACTTCAATATCTTTTTCTTTTGCTCTTAGATAAATATCTGTATGTGTGGTCGCACCAAACACGTCTCCAATCACTAAGAGCGCGACGTTCTTTGTCTTTGCAGGATTAAGTATTTCGTCAGCATTCTTTTCTACTAAATCACGATTAGCAAGAATAATCTTCTTGCCATAGAACTCTTCAAGCTCTTTAACATCAACACCAAGCTTAGAAGTATAACTCTCAAGAAAAACCTTGTCGCACTGCTCAACTGCTTCCAGGCCTTTGACAGTTATGTCTGTCTCATCCCAAAGCCCGATTCCTATCATATATAATGTCATACAATATCAGAAAGAAGAGTGTTTTTTAAATTTAATGCATGAAAACCAAAAAACATATAACTGATGTAACCACTTCACAGTAGTATGAAATTAGTTGATTTAGCAACAATAGAAAATGTAAGAGAATATTTCCTAGAAAAAGGATATCCTCAATTCACAGTAGAATTAGGAGGCGAACGATTCAAGTATTTTGAAGTCTCACAATCAGAAGAACCAAGACTGCCAAAGTTTGCCACTATGCTAACTACAGGAAAAGAACAAGACGGATATCTTGCAGGAGTAGCAGACACTGTAGATAAGAAATTCCAGCCATACTGGATGTTCCATGAATTCTATGAAGCCTTTAGAACACAGAATTTAGAAATCACAGAACAATGTCCAACATCACTAAAAAGAGAATTAATACTAGTACCGAAGGAAATAAAAAAAGATTATATACTGCAAAGAAGAGAATTTTTTGAAAAACTCGTGCCCTATGCAATTAATAACAATTATCCTCAAAGAGAAATATATGGATTTGGAAAAAGCTATGACCATCTGGACAGAATAGTTAGAAAACTAGGACTGGAACAAAAACAATTAAGTCAAATGCAAGAATAAAAAATATTTTATCTTCTCTGTTCTAATCTCTGCAGCACAAGAAGGTCTTCGGTGGTGAGTTTCATGCCTGTCTTCATCTTTTCATCAATTTCTTTTTTCTTGTCAGAAAGGCTTTTCTTTTCAAATTCCTTGACGCTCTCCTCAAACTCAACCTTGTTCTCTTCAAGCTTCTTCTTGACAACTCTCAATTCTTCAAGCTTGACTTTAATCTCATTGCTTGCTTCATTAAACTCAGTCTTATATTTCTCAAAAGCCTCTTTAATCTCAGTCTCATCTTTTCTGAACTCATCAATACCTTTGTACTTCTCAATGAGTTGTTCATGATGTTCCTGGCTCTGCTTAGCCTCTTCCTGGACTTCTTTATGAATAGCATTGGCTTTTTTCTTAAGCTCGTCAATCTCTTTGGACTTCTGCCTTATCTCTTTGTTTTTTTCAACAAGAACTTTGACTTCATTGTATTTCTTTTTCAGATCCTTAATTGTCTTCATGAACTCCTGCTCTTTTTTAAAGCTCATAGGTTCTGTCTGCATTTTGAATTCCATGGCATCAATTTGTTTTTTAAGCTCAAAAGGATCATTCTTAATGCCCATTTTACTTTTTATCTCAGCAAACTCATCCTTTAGTTTCTTAATAAGAGCAACTTCTTTGTTAACTGCAGCATTAAAAATATCTCTCTGCTTTTTCTTCTCGCGAACATCCTTGGTAAGGACATTTCTTTTTTGCTTAGAATCAGTCAGCTCATTAATCCTTGACTTAATTTCTCTGCCAAGGCCGTCTCTTCTCTTAAACAAGCCTTCTTTCTGCTTAGTAATAGAATTAAGTTTTTTTCTAAACTCAAGAACTTCGTTCTCTTTAGTTTTCAACTCATCCAAAAGTCTTTTCACTTCTGATTCTTCTAGCATTGTAACATTCCACAAATTCATTTATAGTTCGGAAAAACATTTTAAGTTAAAAAAAAATTAAATAATTTATTTATCCGAACAGAGCGCCCAGTCCAGCTGCTGCTGCTTCTGTTGAAGGTTCCTCTACTTTAGGTTTGGCTTCTTTTTTAGCTTCTCCTGCAGGTGCTGCTGGAGCAGCTGCTACAGGTGCAGCCATTGCTGCTGTCTTAATAGCCTCTTCTATGTTAACGCCTTCAAGTGCAGCGACCAAAGCCTTGATTCTTGCATCATCAGGCTTGACGCCTGCTGCTTCCAAGACTTTTTTTACTGAACCTTCATCAACTTTTTGTCCTGCTTTGTGTAAAAGCATTGCCGCATATACATATTCCATTTTTACTCCTCCTTATTCGCCCGTTTTTGGGCGCTTTGTATAATTTTTTTATGTTTTAAGTGATTAGTCAATATATCCTAACAAATATAATTTAAGTTCGGGCTCTATCTCCTCTTCAATCATATGATTAACAATATCAGTTACAGGATAATTACCATGCCTATGAGTGTTCTTAACAAGAGAACGTGTGCTTTCATTCACATACAAACTAGCACTTAGGTTTATTTCACTGTCTGAAGCATCTCCTTTATCCTCATCTTTTATCACTTGCAATGCATAGTCAACAATTAATCCATCTTTTCTCCTAAAAGAAGCCACACGCGCTGATTTTTCAGCTATTGGTTCTCCATAAGGAATAAAGTCAAGTTCTACAAAGAGGTCTTCTAAGGGTTTAATAATTTCCTCTAATCTTTCTGGATTCATTTTTTTGTCTCCCCACTCACTGATTGGGTTTCCTTTTTCTCTTCTTTAACTTCTTCTTTTTTTTCTTCAGCTTTAGACTCTGCCTTCGGCTCTTCTTTCTTTTCTTCTGTCTGCTTTTCTTCTTTAACTTCTTCTTTTTTCTCTTCTTTTGCTACAGCCGGTGCATCTGGAACCTTTGCTTTCAAAGCATTTGCCTGAGCTTCTGCCTTAGCCAACACTTCGCCAACATTATCACTTGTCATAATATTTGCTTCTTTTGCAACAGCTCTTGCTTCTGAGTGAGCTTTGCTTAGCAATAATTCAATTGTGTCTTTAATTGGCAGTGCGATGAACATTGCAAGGTTGAAAGATTCGCTTGCAGCGCTCTTAATGTTATTAATATATTCTTCTTCATCAATATCAAGTATTTTTTTATCCAGGATTTCTCCGTTTTCAAAAACAGCAAGCACATTCAGTCCAATCTCCATAGGCTCGATACCAAGTCTTGTGAGCAGTCCTGCTAATTTCGTACTTACTTCATCGCCTTCATGAGCAACAAGAGAATCCTCTTTAATAACAACTTTTCCAGCATCAATACCTGCTTTTATCTTAAAGCTTCCAAGCTCTCCAATAACAGGGCCAGGGCTAAACCCAGTTGGACCTGCAGGCACAATAATATCATTAGGCGCTGTCTGGCCGCCTTTAATAGACGCAGTAGACTTATTCTTTTTAATTAATTTGTATAAAGCAAAAGGATTCTGATCAGTAAAAAGCAATGCAGGCATTCCCTTGACATATTCTTCAAGTTTTTTTATACCGGGTTTTTTGCTGGCTTCTAAAGCAAGCTTTATGAATCTCTTTTTGACCATTACTAATGTAACATTTGCCCTTAACTGAGACCTCATGTTAGTAAGCTGTTTTGAAGGAAGACCCCTCATATTAACAACTCCAACAATAGAATTTTTGTCAATAAGATCAACCATTCTCTTGACAAGTTTTTTCTTATTATCAGGAACACCTTGTCTGCCTTTGTTTTTAGCAGCAGCAGGCTTAGCCAAAGGCTTTTTTGTTTCCTTGACTGGTTCTCCTTCCTTAATAACTTCTACGTCTACCATTTTACTTGTCTAATTTAATTGGTTTGCCCATTGTAAGTTTCAAATAGACAACCTTAACATTGTTCTTCTCACCAGGCAGGTGATGTACTAATTGATCATAAATATAAATGATATTGTCTGCAACATGATCAGGGTTCATTTCCTCAGTTCCCACTCTCAATTGAACTAAAGGTATCTTTTTAGCAGAAATCTTCAAAGTCTTTTGCAGATTCTCATGCAAAGCTTTTAGGTTGGCTCCTTTCGGAGGCACAACACAGCCTGCTTTTGGGTTTGGCATTTTTCCCCTGACTCCAAGGTATCTTCCGAATGTCTGGGCAACCTTAGCCATGATATTTGCCTGTGCAATAAAGAAATCATACTGATCTGCAAGTTTTTTTGCCTTTTTCTTGTCATAATCTTTAAAATCAATTTCAGTAATAATCTGGTCAAAAACTTTTTCAGCTTCATCTTTTAGCTCTGCGCCAACAAAAGCACACACCTTGGTTTTTTTGCCAGTGTCATGGTGCAAAGTGATAAAGAAATCAATCTGATGCTCAAGTTTTTTAAAATCCAAGTCTTTCAAGCCGACAATCAAGTCTACTGACTGACTGAACTTACCTTTCTTCTTGTCTTTTTTTATAGACTCTAAAGCCTTTAATACATCTGTTTTATTCATGAAACTTTTTGCCCTCTCATTTCATTCGCTCTAAAAAGTTTGCAAAATGCAAGCGATTCCTAGTGCAAAAAAACACCGGAATCCCTTAAATCATAAACATTAATAAGCCCTACTAAACAAGTTAGTGAGACGAAGCTTGTTCGTCCGGGCATGACTACTTATACTCTCAGAACAAGGTTTTTATTTATAAATGTTTGCGTTTTGCAAACATTCTCAAAAATATGTTTTAAGATTTTTGTTGAATGTTTTGGTGAATATCTTGTGACTTTGTTAAATTCAGGTGTTAAATGTAATTCAAAAAGAGAAACTAAAGAAGAATTAATTCAAGAATTATGGTTGCAATTGCATAATAAGTTATTCCATATTTTATTTTCCAGAATTTCCAAGTAAATTCATAATTCTTCAAAGAATTTAAGCCAAAAAAATTTAAAATAGATTCTACAATTGCAGAGCCAGGAATTCCCATTATTAATCCAGAGAAAAACTTTAGTGCAATATTAGAGAATATTTGATTTATTCCAAAAAGTGAGAATACAACTAGAATCGCTGTTAGTGTGAAATAATAATTCTCAATTTTTTTAAAAGAATCAGGGACCCGACTCTTATATGTTTTTCTCACCTTACCACTTTTTACATATCCTTGAGTAGATTTGAATGCATTATGTTTTGACATACCATTCTTTTGTTTTTTTCTCATTATATTCATAAAGTGGTTTTTGGGAATTCTTTTTGCCATAAAGATAGAAATCATATTTTTGATTAAATAATTTTCTCTTTTTGAAATTCTTCATCGCTATCGCTCCTCACCATAGTATAACATATATATACTCAATTCAGAAATCATCCTTAATTTTTTGAAAATGTGATAAATCTTATAAAGAAATAAGCATATCTAATTTTATCATGAAAGCAACCCAATTATATCAACATCTTGAGAAAGATTTTATCACTCCGGAAATGAGTGATGAATGGGCGAAGTACATGGATTCTGTTGCTGATTTTCTTAGTGAGAACTTTAAGAAAAGGTCAATGGGTTTAGTCTGTGATTTTGCAACAGAAATAAACAAAGTATATACTGCTGTTTTTCCATCAAAAGAAGTTATGCAAAAAGTTTTGGATGATGGAACTCAAGATGCAATGCTTTTTGTTCATCACCCATCAATTTGGGACATTAGAAAAGCTCCAGAAGTTTTTCAGCAAATGGATAGAGAATTGTTGCAACAATTTAAAGATAGAAGAATCTCTATTTACAATCTTCATGTGCCTTTAGATAATTTTGGTGAATATTCAACAAGTGTAAGTTTAGCAAAAGCATTAGGTATTAAACCTGAAAAATCTTTTGCGCCTTACTTTGGCTCTTTATGCGGAGTTTTTGGAAAAACTGATTCTGCAACAGTTCAAGATTTAAGAAAGAAGTTTCAAGAAGCAGTTGGACATGAAGTTAGTTTGCATAATTATGGAGACAATGAAATCAAAGACAGAACTGTTGCGGTTATTGCCGGCGGCGGAAACGAAGTTGATTTGCTTGAAGATATCACCAAAGCAGGAGTTAATACTTTTGTAACTGGAATTGCTGTTAAAAATGATCATTCTAAAAAGGCACATGATTTTGCTGAAAAAAATAAAATAAACATTCTTGGTGGAACTCATTATTCTACTGAAAGATTTGCCTGTATATCTATGGTTGATTACTTTAAGAAATTTGGATTGCCTTCTGAGTTTATTGAAGATAAGCCTGTAATGGAAGATATGTAAGATTTGCCCTTTTAATTCTTTTATTTTCTTCAGCATTCATCTCCTATGCTCTCTCCGGGGAGGACCTCGAGACCGCGGACCACTCTGTCTTCTGCCGCCCCCTCCTTGTCCTCTGTTTCCGCCTCTGCTGAAATTTCTGCCAAAACTCTTTCTGCTCTCTGTAATCTGTACTTTTTTCAGTAAAGGAGTTTTCATCTCTGCGACTTTCATTGAACGATAATCTCCTTGTATTCTGCCAAAAGCTTCAAAATCAAGGTCACATAACAAATTAATAACTTTGCCTTCTTCTCCTGCTCTGGCAGTTCTTCCAATCCTGTGGATATAATCCTTTGGGTCTTTGGGAAGTTCATAATTATATATATGAGAAACATTTTCAATGTGCAGGCCTCTGGCAGCCACGTCAGTGCATACCAGCACTCTGACTTTTTCATCATGGAATACAGACATAGTACTGGCGCGCTTATTCTGAGTTAAACCACCGTGAATCGCAACAGCTTTGACATTGTTGGCTTTCAGGTTCTTAACTACAAAATCAGTGTTTCTTCGCGTATTGCAGAAAACCATAGCCAGCTCTGATTTTTCATTCTCAAGCAAATGAATCAGCAAAGCCATCTTCATGTTTTTCTTAATATTAAAATACTCTTGCTTGAGTTTTGCAGGATCCACCATATTCACGGCAGATACCATCACTGGATTATCCTTATGTCTTCTTGCCAGCTGCCTAACTGGAGGAGGCAGTGTCGCAGAAAAAAACAAGGTCTGTCTTTTCTTTGGGCATCTGCTCATAATTTTTTCTACATCATCAATAAATCCCATGTCAAGCATCCTGTCAGCTTCATCTAAAACAAGTATGCCCACTCTGGATAAATCCACAGTTCTGCGATTCATATGGTCTAATAAACGGCCAGGCGTAGCCACAAGAACTTCTGCTCTTCTCAGTTCTGATATTTGAGGGTTAATAGAAATTCCTCCATAAACTGCAACAATATTAAGCCGGTTTTTAACAGAGAATTTAACTAAAGCATTCTTAACCTGCTCTGCAAGTTCTCTGGTTGGTGTAAGCACTAATGCTTGTATTCCTTTATTTGGCAAGACTGATTCAACAATTCCTGAACCAAAGGCCAGGGTTTTTCCTGAGCCTGTGGCTGATTCGCCAAAAACATCTTTTCCATTCAGAATATGAGGAATTGATAATTCCTGTATCTGTGTAGGTTCTGTAATTCCTGCTTTCTTTATGGCAATCAATAAATGACTGCTCAAATTAAAATTTTCAAAATTCATTTTATTTCTATCTCCAAAATGTTAATACATTTTATTATTTTTTAATAAAGCACTTCCCTAGAAAAAGCAAAATGTCAGGAAACTGAGCAAGTGCTCTCTCATCAAAAGTAAGGCCATATATTATATTATTACCTCATAAGAGTAAATTAGGGTTTATAAAGGTATCGGTTAAGAATAGCATTCCACTGTGCATTTTACCTTCCAGTGCTCCCAAAACCGCCAACGCCACGGTCAGTAGAATCCAATTCATCAACTTCTTCAAAATCAACTCTTTCATAAGAGGCAATGTGCATCTGCGCAATCCTGTCGTTTCTATTAATAACAAAATCTTCTTTGCCCAGATTAATCAAAACAACACCAACTTCTCCACGATAATCACTGTCAATAATACCTGGTGAATTCACAATACTGATTCCATGCTTAGCAGCCAATCCGCTGCGAGGAGTAATCTTGCCGACAAAACCAGAAGGAATCGCCATTTGCAATCCTGTTGGAATCACTCTGTATTCACCGGATTTCAGAATAATTTTTTCCTTTACAGCAGCATGCAAATCAAAAGCAGCACTGCCAGGAGTCTGATAACTGGGAAGAGGAATGTCTTCGTTGCCAGGCAGCCTTCTTATATTAATACTCACCATAATAAAACAAGATTTAATATTTTTATTTAAATCTTATTATTAATCAAAATGAGTGTTTATAATATTATATCATTATTTCGTCAAATATATGATTTTTGCTGGCAAAGCTTTTAAATAAACGTTAATACCCATTATTCATGGGTGATGTGTATTCGCGTTTGGACGAACTGTCAGATTTAGGTCCAAAAGATGGGTGGAAAGAGCTAAAAGAATTTCAAAATGAAATATTTAGATCTGATTATGAACATCATTTAAAAACAGATATTTTAGCCAGAATCAGCCATCAATTTGAAGAATGGAAAAAAGACAGAGAAGAATATAAAAAAGAAAAAGAGGTAAAACGAGAATTTTGGGAAAATTCTGAAAAGAAAACAAAAGATTTAGAGGATTCTATTAAAGAAATAGAGAGAGATGTATTTGATATAGAATCAAAAGAAGAATTTTCCTTCTTAAATCATGCTTTTAAAGAAATAGAAAAAGATTATAAGGATACTAATTTAACAAGAAAGCATCATAAAGAATTATCTGGAAAACTTAAACAACTAAAAGATGGCATTAAAACAAAAAAAAATGAATTAATTGAAGGTGAAAGAAAGACTTTTTATTCCTCAATAAATCCTGATTTTGAAATACCAAGCTTAATAGACTATGATACTAAAACAGCAAATACTGAAGAAGATATTGACATATCTCGAGTAGGAACGCAATACGTGCTAGAAACCAATCTTGATTCATTACTAGAACTTTATTCTGACTTATTCAAATTTAAGAGTGCGGGTTCAAAAAAATCAGAACTCCGTCCTCAGCAAGTACAATATTTAGTTACTTGTTTTGAAGCAATAACAAATAAGCAGGATGTGATAATCGAAGGCCCCACAGGGCTTGGAAAAACAAGAGCCCTGATAGGAGCGGTTTTGCCATACATATTGAACCCAGAAAAAAAGAAGAAAATACTATACACAACAAGAACAATAGCTCAGGTTGATAATGTTGCAAAAGAAATAAAAGAGCTAAGAGAAGTCTCGCCAATATTTTCTGGTATAAAAGCAACAGTTTTTGTTGGAAGAGAACGCATAAGAGAAGATAAAAAATGTTATGAAAAAATTCCTGATATTGACCCATCAGACTTCGTAGATGATGACGGAGAGTTATTTGACGAAGATGAATGTAATAAAACATGCAAAAAATTCTTTATGTTTAAAAACGACCATGAATCGCTTGATGAAAAACTCGGCAAAGGATTTTCCATTGATTTGGATTCGCTTGATGATTATCCATTTTGTCCAGTAAAAATATATCAAAAAGCTTCTAAAAAAGCCGACATTATAATCGCACCTCACACATATTTAAGCGATACCTATTGGATAAAAAAATATCTTCTGGATGCAGACACCACTCTGGAGGATATTGTGCTGATAGTAGATGAGAGCCATAATTATGTAGCTGATTGTGCTAACCAGCCATTTTTAACACTTTCAAAAAAAACAAATGAAGAAACAGACAGGATTAGCAGCCGAACCAACAATCAGTACTGTATGCATGATTTATCTTGGGATATAGAAAAAAACTTTCTTAATAGAGAACTTGAAGGAGAAGAACCTATTTTTTATGAAAATATAAACTTAAGAGATTTTTTTTATGAATTAAGAAATATTTATTCAATAATACAAGAACATGTTCCAAGACAAACTAATTTAATTAAAGAAGATCAAATGGATGAATTTATCAATAACTTACCTGTGGAATTTGTTGATGAACTAAAAAAATCTAACAATTATATTCAATCATTTCTTAATGACAATCAAGAAGAAATTTATTATGCGATAAAACCAAATGAAGAAACAAAGTTTTTAAGAACAATAAGCCACCATATGCATTCCTACTCTCAATTAATATCTTCTTTTATAGAAATCATTGATAACCCAAGAGACTTCTTAATAAGAAAAGAAGAAGAGAAAATAAACTTTTATAATTTGACTCCTGAAAAAAGCATAGAAAGAGACTTAAAAAATTACTCCTCAAGAATTTTTACTAGCGCCACAATAACACCTGTAAAAGACGTGGCAACTGTAACTGGGCTGGAAGATGCAATCAAAGTGCAAATAGATCCTGTGTTTCCTGAGGAAAATTACAAACCATTTATCATAACAGGAGTAAATTCAAGCAGAAAAGGAATAGGTGAAAAAGCTGAATATTTTTCTTCAGGAGAAAAAGAAATATTAACTGACTTATTTGATGAAGCTTTCTCTTCTGCAAAAACAAAAAACATAGGTGTGTTTTGTAATAGTAACAATTGTGTAGAAGAAGTTTATGGTATAATAAAGAAAATTAATAATTATGACATAATTATTCCTTATATAAAGAATTATTTTGATGAGAAATTTATAGAAATAATGCATACTTATTTTTTAAATGCTTGTGCAAAAGTCAACATGAATGATATGGAATTAAATGACACTAATGTCGTGGAAGTATATAAACAATTGGGAAAAACAAAGTTAACATCAGTGCTATTAAGTGTGAGCGGAGGAGCACTTTCAGAAGGAGTTGATTATGTAGGTAACCAAATGGAAATGGTAATCACAATAGGTCTTCCATACCCAAGTTCTGCAACAGAAAGAGAAATAAATGAAGTAAAAAAGAATTATTTCCATATGCTGACAGGCAATGAATCAATGGGAGAAGATTTAGCTTTTAAACAAGATACTTTCAGAAAACTAGCCCAAACAATAGGACGAACACACAGAAGAATGGATGATAGAGCAGTAATAATTTGTGCAGATGAAAGACTACTGGGAGTAAAAAATGACGGCAGTGAGAGTCCTTTTGGGTATGAATTGTTAAATACAGATAATGCAAAGAAAAATTTACAAATACTACAAAAACCAGTAAGGACTTTTGATCAAAACATAGTCATTCCAGGGTCATTAAATGAAAAATCTTCTGCATTAATCAAGAAGTATATTTCCTCCCACATGAGCAGTCCAAATGACTTTATTTCATTTAAACAAATGGGAGAACAAATAAGAGATTTTTACCATAAATGATACTGAAGTAAACACTAAAGAAAAATAATGGAAACCAAAATCATCATAGCAGAAAAGAAAACAATATCTGATGCCATTGCAAAAGCTATTGCTCCAGAATTATTTGATTCTGAAGGAAGAACAGATGCTTTGCATAGAGATATTATTTTTGTTAAGCCCAGAGGAACACACGATATAACTTCTTGTTTTGTATCAAAAAACAATCTTAAAGAAGATAATTACCATTATTTCTGTCAATACAAATGTGATAATTGTAATTTTGAAGCAGTTTATGTAGATAAAACAAGTAAACAAAATCCTTCGAGAGCAAGAAAAAATCTTGAATCCATGATTGAAATAGAAGAAGAAAAAGAACAGGGCTTAAAAAGTGAAAAGAAAAATCCAAAACAAAAACCCTTAGTGGAAGACATTTCTTATTACTTAATTGAAAAAGATGGAGTGCGCTACATAATAGTAGATACAAGCGGAAACATATATAATCTTAATAATAACTCAAAAACTTATTTAGAAAAAGCAGTAATTGAAGCCAAAGACTTTTCTGACTTAGAATCAAAACTCAGCTTCAAGCCAAAAATAGATAAAATAAAAGGTAAAAATAATAGATCTTATCAAGCAAGAAGCTTTTTAATAAATTCACTGCTAAGCGCGCAAAGAATGCCTTGCGATACTCCGACAATAAGGAAAGGATCAAGAATAGAAATAGACGAAATAATAGGAGCAACAGACTTTGACATAGCAGGATCAAGTATTTTTTATTCAGTAATAGAAGCTGCAAATGCTCAAAGGAAAAATAAAAGATATGAAGAAATAAAGATTCCGTTAAAAAGAATAAATCCAGATGATTTATCATCTGCCACATTAAAAGAACAAATAAATAATCCGCAAGAAATAGATTGGGAAAATGTTTATTCTGGAAAACTCAAGTCGTTTTTTGATTACATATATGGTGTTAGCTTAACAACAAAAGCAAATTATGTCAAAAGACAAAAAGTGCCAGAATCAAGACTAAAATTTTCTATTGGAAGGACACTTCTTTTAGGGCTTAAAGAGGTGCTTCGAGAAGAACACAGGTTATCAAAGGAAAATCCTGAAGATTACACTTACTTAATTTTTGACGGATTGCTTGATTTAGAAACAATACAAAAAAAAGTCGCTGAACCGGATTATGCAATGGTTCAAACAAAAGAATATAATAATGGAATATCAAACTCAAGATTTTTGGAAATTTGCCGGGAACAAAATATAGGAACGCATACAACAAGAGCTCCTTTAATCAATAGGTTAATAAAAAATAATCTATTAGAAACAGATGGCAGAACAATAAAATCCACTCCGTTCGGGAATATTTATTATAACTACATATTTCAATATTTAGACAACCCAGAAAAAGATTTCAGTATAGCTAAATGGAGCAATTTTCTACATTATGTCATTGATAACTGGAGAACAGATGATAAAATACTTAGTGAAAGAATTTCTGTTACTCAAAAAGAAATGAAAGAACAATTTGATCTTTTTATGAATGAATTCTTAAAATCATTTCAAAAACACCTAAAAGAATTAAGACCCCAATATAACAAGATAGTTAATGATCTGACAAGAATTTATAATGCAATACCTGCTTCTCCAAGTAAAAAAGCAAAACAAGACCAAAGGACTGAAATTATTGAAGAAAATGAAAACCAAATAAAAGGCAATGTTTTAGAATTAAAAGGAACAACTGCTTATTTAAGAAAAGAAAACATAGAAAAAATAATAGATAAAAATAATGTTCCTCTACCTAATCCGATAAATCGTATTAACCGAATATTAGAGTCCAAAATAGTAACTATTGAAATAGATGAACTAATGCTAAGAAGAATATGTAATATTCCCTTAGGAACAGAGTTCTACATGGAAAAAAGTTATAATATTGAAAATCTGGCATTAATAAAAGACGGATATCATACGGTTTTTAAAACAAAAGGAAAAATAAAGGATTTTTCACAACTTGATTTAAAAGGATATGTTCCATATGAATTAGATGAAAGTAATTTTCAAAAAGATAATGAAATAACAGCTCACGGATCATTATTTGTAGACACAATCAACTCAAGCACAATTAAAGGACTAGAAGGATATTTATTAGTTAAAGAATACAATCTTCCATGGATAATAACACTAGATAAAAAAACAAAGCAAAGAGAAGGAAAAATAAATGTGGAAGCGCTAAATGTGAATGATTTGATGTTTAATCAAGTAAGCAGATACAAATATGGAGAAGTGCACAATTATGAAAGTTTACTTAGCGCGATGAAAGAAAAACATGGATTTTCATTTGAATATACAGCAAAATTAGCAGAACAATTGTATTTGAGTGCAGAGAAATAAAATGGGACTTTATCCAAGAACAGCAAACAACAAGTACAGCAGCGCCCTAGAAGATGAAATATCAAGCTCAGAGGCTCGTTTGCAAGTTTCATTGTGAGCACCTCACTAGTATATTGTGTGTGAAGCATTTCATGTAGAAATGTCTGGCTTGTTGTCCGACGGTACGACCGCGTAATGTTTCTCCCATTCCTCTT
>Ga0180009_10005139_pt1 | contig 14146 bp, 8 predicted proteins | sample OS_PC_MetaG_FD_123537 | JGI IMG/M metagenome (GOLD analysis project Ga0180009, IMG submission 123537) | Groundwater microbial communities from the Aspo Hard Rock Laboratory (HRL) deep subsurface site, Sweden - OS_PC_MetaG | ecosystem: Environmental > Aquatic > Deep subsurface > Groundwater... | reverse complement strand
CTCCGCCCACGAGGCCAAGCACCACTACATGGCCGGCTACTCCACGGTGGTCAAGCATGTGCTGCCCGCCATTTCGGGACGCGCGAGCGTGGAGAACAATCACCGGTTGGCCCTGGATGACAATTCCCAGGCGGGGCAGTACCCGCTCCACCCCGACTACACCCGGCGGCGCAACCCCTTCTCCGAGGATGCCCTGGAGGCCTTCCGGATGTCGCTGGCGCATACACTCCTGCCCGACGGAACCCTCGTGGAGAAATCCGGTGAGAGTTTCCTCATCGACATGATTTCGGACAAGGACGAAGTCTTTTACACCCGCGCCGGAGATCCCGAGCAGGTCACCCCGCAGATCTGTGCCGCGGCGGATCGCCAGGCCGAATTCAAGGTGCCGGCGAGCAAGTACGTGTTGGTGTCCCCAGGCGGGCCGCCGGCCTCCACGGCGTTGTACGGCGTACAAAACTGTTTTGACATGGCGCTGCTGGGCGCCATCAAAAGAAACGGCGAGGCCCTGGTGTTTGGCCCCTGCAACGGCCGCCCGGGCCTGGAGGAGGACGTCAAGGGGCTGGCTCCCGACGCCAAGTCCAAGGCCCTGTTCTGGGACAACCTTGTGCGCTTCAAGAACACGCCTCTGGAGGAGGCCCACCACGAGATCCATGACAACTTCCAGCTCTACCTGTGGAAGACCTGGCGGGTGTTGCGCCTCTTCAAACGGGACGGCATCCGCATCTGGATGTACAGTGAGCTGAGCCCGGAGATCCTCGCCGAGGGCGGCTTCGAGCACTGTGCGGATCCCCAGGCCTGGATCGATGAGCGCGTCGGCCGCGGCGACGGCAAGTTTGTGGCCATCGACGGCGGCAACAAGCTGCTGGTCCGGCCCGCGTAGGCCCCGGTCCCCCCGCTAGTCTCCCAGATACCGCTTCACGATGTTTTTGTACGAGGAGTGGCTGATCTTCTTGAGCAGCACGCGGTTGAGATCTTCCCGGAGGCGGGACTTGTTGGGCAGAGCGAAGCCGTAGTCCTGCCGCTCGAAGGTCGCCGCCAGCACGTGGACCTTGCCGCGCAGCTTCTTTTTGGCCAGGTAGCGCATGATGGGCGCGTCGTAGACCGCGGCGTCTACCTCGCCCTTGGCCACGCCTTGGAGGGCGGCGAGCACGGTCGGGTAGTGTTTAACCCCGATGCCCTCGCGCTTGAGGAACGCCGCGCTGGTGGAGTTGGGCACCGTGCCCACCTTCTTGTTGGCGAGGTCCTTGGGCCCCTTGATGGACGACTCCAGCCGGCTCACCGTGAGGGTGGTGGTGATGCTGGCGGTGAAGCTGGAGATGATGAGGATGCTGGCAAACATCCACACCAGCCCCACCAGCCGGCCCCCCAGGGTCTTGGGCGCCTTGTCGCCATACCCCACGGTGGTCATGGTCACGGCCGAGAACCACAGCCCGTTGCCGATGCCTTCGACCACCCCACCCCCGAAATCCCCGGGGTTTCGCTTGCGCTCGAAGAACCAGATGATGACCCCGATGAGCGCGAGCAGCACGAGCAGCGCCCCGAGCACCTTTACCATGCCCATGGAGAAGATGCGTGAGATGGTGGCCCACGCCGAGCTCTGCTCCTTGGTGCGTATGGCGATGCCGAGGCCGGACGTAAAAAACGGGTGCGTGAAGTCGATGCGGGATTCGCGTTGGGCGGTAATGGTGAGCGCGGCGACCGACGCGTCCAGTCGCCCCGCTTCGGCCTCACTGATGAGCTCGTTGAGCGTCTGCTTTTTGAATTTGAATTTGAGGCCCAGCTCCTTGGCGATCTCCCGCCAGAGCTGAATCGAGATGCCCTGCCAGTTGCCCGCGTCGTCCTGCATGGAGAAGGGCGGCGCCGGTTTCGTGCCGATGATCAGCACCCGGTTCCGGAAGTCCGCCATCGGTGTGGCCTGCTCCGGTTTCGCGGAAGCTGGCTTTTCTGCCCCGGGGGCGGGCGTCGCAGGAGCGGCCGATGCGGTGTCGCTGCCGAACAGCCCTGCCAATAACAGCCCCATCAGCGCCGCGAGCCGCCGCCGGGTGGTGCCCCTCAACCCTACTCCCTTGAACATCGCGTGGACCTCCTGTTTGGTCTGCAGTCACTCTATTCGAGTCTCTCAAATCCCCGTATGAATCAAATAGACCCAGTTTGCGGCCACCACCGTGAGGAAAACACCCCAGGCGATGCGGCGCCCCCACGGGCTCAGGGCGAGCTCAAACTTCCGGGCGAAGATGAGCCGCAGACCCAGCAGCATACCGGCCAGGCCCAGCAGCGTGAAGTACAGGGGGTTGAACGTCAGGGCGGCGGTTACATTGCCGCGCAGTAGCGCCAGGCTCCCGCGCCCCGAGCCGCAGGTGGGACAGGGTTGGGTGGTGACGCGCTTAAAAACGCATGTGGGCCCCGGCGTGCCCGTGCGCTTGGCCAGGGCGTCGGCGAGGTACCCGAAGGCCAGCCACCCTACCACCATCAGCACGGCCCAGCGGGGCCAGCGGGGCCAGCGGGTCGTGCGCACGAGGCGAATCCAGGGGCGCGCGCCGTCGTTTTCGGGTGTCATCGGAGCATCGGTGGTGGTGGTCATAGGGGAAGGGGACACGGGTGACCTGGGGGGTTGCGGCTACATTCCTGCAGAGGCGGTGGCAAAGAAAATGAGCATTATCACCACGCCGAGAACCAGGCCGATGAGGCCGACGATCGTCGAGATCATGCCGCACAGACGGCCGGCGTTGGTGAGCCCGTAGCCCGCGCGATCCATGGTGCCCGCCTCCATCTCGCGCAGATCGTTGTTGCCCATGATCCAGGCGACAACGCCGCAGATGACACACACGGCGAACCCGAAGATGCCCAGCACCAGAATGACCGTGCCGCGGTGGGGCTTGACCGCCGCGCCGTAGCCGTACCCCGCGGGGGGCTGCTGCGGATAGCCTGGGTAGCCTGGGGGCGGCGCGCCCTGGGGGACTAAGCCGGGCGGTGGACCGGGTCTGGACGGGCCGGGGGCCATGGGGTTACTCCTTGGTGAGGCGGCGGATCAGGCGGATGAGACGCTGACCCATTTTGCGGCTGAGCGGTCCGGACGTCTTCCAACGGAGCCGTCGATTTTTATCCAAAACGTAGATGTTGCTTCTCCCGTTGCGGAAGCCCCAGCGGGCCATCATGTGACCGTTTTGGTCCCACAGAATCGGCGAGCGGGTTCGCTTCTGCTCCTTGCGGATGACCACGCGGATAATGGCGTTGGGCCATGCTGTTTCCTGAAAGTTGGCGATGCCCACGCTTTCCCAGTACCGCTGGGGGATCTTGCCGTCGTCGTAGACCTTCAGGAGCTTTCTTTTGAGCCAGCGGTTCTGCTCCTTGGACTTGGCGCCCTCGTACCAGACGAGCAGCACCTTCTTTTTGAAGGACGCGAGGCTGTACCACTTGCCGTTGGCGTGCTGCAAGCGGAAGGACTTTGCCTTCTGGCCCACCTTGAACGCCTGGGCCGGGGTGGCGAAGCCCAGCGCGCCGATCGCGGCGGCCAACATCAGCGAAGCGGCTCGGAGCTGCATCTGAGTACCTCCAGGCCCGCTTTATAACACGATCCCGCCCGGCCGGGGCCGTGCCCGTGCCAGAGGCCATTGCGGAGGCTTGCGGGGCTGCACCATTCTGGAGAAGATGGGTGACTGAGGCAGAGTACCCATGACTGACAAACGCGACGCATCGACGCTGGCAGATCAGCTGGGCAAGCTGACGGAGCTCCGCAACAGCGGCGCCATTACGCAGTCGGAGTTCGAGCTCGCGAAGCAGCAGGTTCTCGGCGTGTCGGGCCTGAGCGCGGCGCCGACGTTGCCGGGTCGGGCCGCGGCGCCGGACGCGCCGGCAGACGAGGCGCCCCCACCCACGGGGGCCGGGCCGGTGGTGGCGGTGGAGCTGGGCGCGATGCCCGTCACCGAGATGCTGCCCGACATCCCGGCTGGGGGATTTACCTTGGGAGGTCTCCGCGGGGAGGACGACGGACAGCCGCCGCTGCCGCCGAGCCCAAGACGGCCGCGGGTCAACATCGAGCCTGATCCCGCGGCGGAGCTGGAGCTGGTTTCGCGGTCGGGAGCCGATGCGGGCCCGGGGATTTCCCTCCAGTGGATCCCCGTGGGCGAGCCCGAAACGGGCGGTTCAAATCCCGGCGTGCCGGGCCCCCCGGATTTCCCGGACGATGCCCCGTTGGAGCTCAGCGTCACGGACCTGCTGCCGGACGTCCCGCCCGCGGTGCGCGTGGAGCCGTCGCCCCGACCCGCGGGGGGGGCACCCGGGCCGATCCCGGGTCTGCCGGGGGTCTCCGCGGGTGACCCCTCACTGGAGCTGGCCGCGTCACACGCGCCGGCGTCGGGTCTCCCACCGGCCGTGGCGCGGGGCTATCTGTATTCCGATGGCGTCGCGGACGAGCACCGCGCGCTCAGGGACCTGGGCGGCTCGGTCCCGCGTACGGCCTGGATGATCGGTGGAGGGCTGCTGGCGCTGATGATCCTGTTGCTGGTGCTGTCCGCGGGGGCACGGGTGTGGTTTGGCGGGACGCTTTTTGTCGTCGGTGCGCTGCTGGCCATCGCCGGGTCCATCTGGCTGCTGGTGGAGGCGGCGCGGACGTCGGTGCTCTGGCTCATCCTGTACCTCTTTGTGCCCTTCGCAAATCTGGCCTTTGTCATCGTGCACTGGACCACGGCCAAGCGTCCGTTTGCCACCAATCTGGTGGGCGTGGGCATGCTCGTGCTGGGGGCCGTGCTGTTCACCCAGGGCTCGGCCGGAAGCGGTGGGGGCTGCGGCACCAGGACGTGCCAAAAAAAGCGTGGCAAAGGGGCCTCCCGCGGGTCCACGCCCATCGGCGTACAGGACGACGACGGGACGGAGCGAGCTCGCCGTCGGGCGGTGCGCTGGCGCCCGGGGGGCGGTTTTTCCTGCGCGGCCCTACAGGAGCGCGTGGACGACTGCGAGGACGAGTGGGTGGACCAGCTCGAATTGCTGCTCAAGCGGCCCGGCATGCCGGCGAACGCCATGCGCATCTCGGTGGACCGGCCACGAATCGCCGTTAAACAGGCCCAGGCCCTCGTGTTTGAACGCGGGGAGCGGCACCGTTGTGAGGCCGCCCAGCGACGCAAGCTGCCCGTGGAGACCGAATGGCTCAGCGCGGTGCAGGGCTGCTTTGCTCTCAAGCGGTGCAAATCCTTCTCCGCCTGCCACGCGAAGGTGTTCCTCGGTTTCGTCGGTCGGCTTCCCTTCTCCTGCCGGTTTGCCTGCAACAAGGAGCTGTATCAGTGCGCTGCCGAGGTGCTGGGCTCCAGTCTCGGGAGGCAGCAGGGGTTCCGAGGAAGGCTGGACGAGGACCGGCTGGACAAGGCGCGGCCCGGGCTCTACGCGCGTTGCCTGAAACGTTGCAAAAGGAACCTCAGGACCGCAGAGACCCGCGAGGCCGTTTTGCAGTGCATGTTCCAGCCCACCTGCAAAGGCTTTGTCGACTGTCTCAAGCCCATTCCGCCCGACAGGTGAATCTGATCCGGAGGGCCTCAGTTGGCGCTGCGCAGAAGATAACGGATGGTGTAGACGCGGTCGGAGTAGCGCTTCTTGTACTTGGTTTTGACGTTTTTGAGCACGGATTTGCGGTTGCCGCGGGAATGCTCGATCATCTCGATGCGGTTGGGGTTGCAGTGGGCCTGGGCAGCGGTGCATCCGTCGTAGCGGAGAAACTTCTGGGTCTTGTAGTTTTTCCCGTGGCGGTTGAAATAAAGGAACCTGTCGGCGTAGCCGATGTCTTTGCGGATTCGGATGCGCAGGTGCCGGTAGAGGGCGCTTTTGCCGGGACGGGCCTTGAGATCCACGGTCCAGTGCTTGGGGGTCTCGCTCTGCAGTCGCACGGTGTAGGATTTTGACCAGTAGGCGATCGACATGTCGTCGTAAGTGAAGCCCGAGCCGAGGAACCCCTGGTTTCGCACGTGTCCGGCGATGCGTCTGACTTTCCGGAAGGCGGGAAGGTAGATATACATCTCGCTCTGGGACTGCACCAGGATCTGCATGCCCTTGACGTCGCCCGGGTACAGGAGCTTGAGCAGGCGTTGGCCCGAGGGCCGGTTCCGGGACTCCATGGTGGCCTTGTGCTGGCCCTGTACGTAGAGCTTCATCTTGACGTACAAGGCTTTGTAGTTGGAATACTTCTTTTCGTAATTCTTGAGTATTTTCATGGCCTTGACGTCGGCCAGGGCATCTTTTGCGGGCCACGCGACGGTGAGCATCAGCCAAAGAACAGTGAAGAATCTCATTCGCCTCTCCTTGGCCGTCGAGTGCCGGCCCGGGGGTAGTAGTTGGAGTTGCTCAGTGGTCGGACTTCCGACACAACCGGCTCCTGGGATTGGACTATTGCCGGCAGAAGCGCATTCAATTTCCACTGGCGACAAAGATGGCCAAGGGGGCCTGGAGCCACATTTTTCGCTCAGATATCCCCGTGCGTCAAGATCGGCGATTGGGGGGGGGGGGAACGCCGGTTTGTATTTGCAAATAATGTGTGTTTGATGACACACTATTCGTCAGAAGTTAGATTACACCGTGGACGCGGGTCTCGCGGTCCCTACGTCTATTGGAGAGGTTGGGCCTATGTCATCGCTGGATTCGAAGGCCGCCTCCAAAAAGGAGGCGGCGGCCGTCCCCGAAATGGATGGCGCCGATTGGATCGTCGATTTCGACAAGGTCAGGGGGAGCGACGACGATACCAAGATCGTGGTATCGCCGCCGGTGCGCCCGAACCCCGTGGAAAACCGGGGCGCGCGGGTGTCCATGGACCTCGAGGACCTGGGCAAGCTGGTGGCGCACACGCTGCCCGCCGGCGCGAAGCCTTCTCGCAATTCGACCAAGAAGCTGCCGCACGCGGCGGATCAAACACGGGTCTTGCCGTCCGGCCTCGAGACCGAGATTCTGCCCACAAGCGATGAGGATGACGAGGAGGAGCATACGAAGATCGATCCGAAGGAGCTGGTCCCGGGCGCCTTTGGCAAGTCCAAGCGTGTCGAGGGGTTCAAGCTGAACCCGGGCACCAAGGTGAACAAGTACGAGCTGGTGCGATTGCTGGGTAAGGGGGGCATGGGTGCGGTGTGGGCCGCGTACGACACCAAGCTGGGTCGCAAGGTGGCCATCAAGTTTTGGCACCGGAAGGCGAGCCAGAAAAAGGAGTTTCGCGAGCGATTCCTGGCCGAGGCGCGGGCCACGGCTCAATTCAATCACGTTAACATCGTCACCATTCATGACGCCGGTGAGTACTCTGGGACCTCGTATCTGGTGCTCGAGTATTTGGAGGGTGAGTCCCTCGCGCAGCGGCTCAAGGACCGCACGGTCCCGTACATGCAGGCGATCCAGACCATGATCCCCGTCGTGCGGGCGCTGGTGGAGGCCCACGCGCTGGGCATCGTGCATCGCGACCTGAAGCCCGCCAACATCTTTGTCTCGCGGTCCGGCAACATTAAGGTGTTGGATTTTGGCCTGGCCAAGCTCTTCGCCGACGACACCCCGGTCGAGGAGGGCGCCAAGCCGTCCTTGGAGGCCATGCAGGAGCGTCTCCTGCTCGCGGAGATCGGCGAAGAGGACTCCTCGGCGAGCGGAATCAGCAGCCTGGGCACCGGTGCCCTGAGCGCCACCACGGCCAAACGCCAGCTGCATGACAGCGAAACGGAGCTGACCGAGGTCGGGGCCATCATGGGCACCTACGCGTTCATGTCGCCCGAGCAGTGGGGGCTCGGCGCCATCGACCGTCTGACGGACCTGTGGGCCGTGGGTATCATTCTGTTTCGCATCATCAGCGGCGAGCACCCCTTTGGCAGCAAGGCCGCCAACAACATCATGGCCCACATCATGCGGCGGGACGAGCCGGTGCAGTCCATCCGCGAGATCATGCCCGAGGTGCCCGAAGCGGTGGCCGAGCTCATCTCGAGCTGTCTGCAGAAGTCGAAGGAAAAACGTATCCCCAGCGCCGCCATGCTGCTGTCTCGCCTCGAGGAGCTGGCCGCGGACGCCACGGGGCGGGTCAAGCTCAGCCCGAACCAGAGCCCCTATCAGGGACTGGCGGCGTTCACCGAAAAGGACGCCAGCCGCTTCTTCGGACGAGACGATGAGATCGCGCAGTTCATTGGCAAGCTCAAGGACTGGCCCACCCTGGCCGTGATCGGACCTTCGGGCGCGGGCAAGTCTTCCTTTGTGCGAGCGGGCGTGGTGCCCACGCTGCGCTCTGGTGAGGAAGCCGACTGGGATGTCGTCGTCTGTCGGCCTGGCCGGGATCCCTTCGCGGCCATTGCCGGAGCGATCCGCGCCTCCTATGACACGGCGGTGACCAGCGTCAAGGATGTCGCCGATGCCGCTCGGGAGGAGGCGGAGCTCGCCGAGCACCTGCGGCGGGAGCCGGGACACCTGGGCGCCTTGCTGCGGGGGCGGGCGCGTGGCAATGGGCGACCCCTGCTGGTGTACGTGGATCAGTTCGAAGAGCTGTACACCATGGTGGAGGACGCTGAGACGCGCGAGCGCTTCGCCACCGCTCTGGCGGCAGTGGCCGTGGACGCCACGGCTCCGGTGCGCATGACCCTCTCCATGCGGTCGGACTTTCTGGACCGCGTGGTGGAGTGTCCGGAGCTCATGACCGCCATCTCGCATGAGCTCACGGTGCTGCGGCAACCTGGCCCGGACGGGCTCCGCGATGCCCTCGTGCAGCCGGCGGCCATGGCAGGCTATGCCTTCGCGACGGACATCACGGTGGACGAGATGGTCAATAGCCTCGCCACCGAGACGGCGGCGCTGCCGCTGTTGCAGTTCGCCGCCCAGAAGCTTTGGGAGGCGCGAGACAAAAAGAAGAAGCTGCTCACCCAGGAGGCCTACGAGCAGATGGGTGGTGTGGAAGGGGCCCTGGTGCGTCACGCCGACGCCGTGGTGCAGCGCATGAGCACTACGGATCGGGCGGCCACCAAGCTGCTGTTCCAGCGCCTGGTCACCCCCGAAGGGACGCGGGCCATTTTGGCCCGGGCAGATCTGAGCAGCCTCTTCGACGACACCCGCGTGGCGGAGAATATCCTGCAGGTGCTTACCGAGGCGCGGTTGCTCACGGTGCAGACCAACAGTGATGACGAGGCCGATGCGCGGGTGGAGATCGTGCACGAGTCGCTCATCACCCGCTGGCAGATGCTACAGCGCTGGTTGGACGAGGGGCACGAGGACCGTGCCATGCTCGATCAGTTGCGTCAGGCGTCGCAGCAATGGCAGCTCCGAAAACGTCCCCAGGGGTTGCTGTGGAGCGGGGAGGCCATCGACGAGGCGCGGCTCTGGCGGCGGCGGTCCAAGGCCAAGCTGACCCCCGTGGAGGATGCCTTTTTGGCGGAGGGCTTCCGGCTGGCGGATCGCGCGCAGCGTCGGAAGCGGTTGCTGGTGACGGTGACCATCGTGATCCTGGCGGCGGTGGCCCTCGGTGCCCTCGGCTCCATGCTCAAGATCCGAGAGTCCAGCAACCGGGCGCGTCGGGAGAGTGAGCGGGCCAAGACCGAGCGGAGCCGCGCCGTCAAAGAGGCGAACAAAGCGCGCGAGGCGGAGTCCCAGGCCAAGCGCAACCTGTTGACCGCTGTGAAGGCCACCCAGGAGGCCAAGGCTGCGGCGGCCAAGGAGAAGAAGGCCACGGCGCTGGCCACCCAGCGATTTGACCAGTACAAGCAGAGCGTCGCCCGGGAGGAGATGACCCAGGGCGAGCTCAAGAAAAGCTATTTGGATCTGAAAAAGGCGCTCCAGAATTCCAAAAAGTCGCAGCGCTCCGCAGAGAAAGCCAATGCCCGAGCGCAGCAGGAGACCGTCCGTGCGCAGACCCTGGCCGGGAGCCTCAAGCGTCGGCTCGATGCGGAGCGGGCGGAGAATCGCCGCCTGCGGAGGATGCGCGTAAAGTTGATCCAGCGGCTACCGGTGGGAATGCGCCCGCGCAAATAGAGGTCGATCATGAATACCAGAAGAGTCACCGGGATGGGTGTGGGCATCGTGTCGCTCTGGATTGCGAGCGGGCTCCTGGCGTCCCCAGAGGCGTGGGCGGCGCCGGCCGCCGCGCCGCGCGCAACACCCGCCGCGGGGCCCCGGACTGCGCCGACCGCTGCGCCCCCCACTCGTGCCCCCGCCCGACGACAGCGGGACGACGAGAGTGGCATCCTCTCGAAACAGCTTTGGAGATTCGAGCTCCCCGGCCGGACGGTCACCTACGTGGAGCGGACGTCGGAAGACAAGCAGATCCAAGCCGATAAAATCTTCAAGAAGGGCAATCGCATGTTCGAAAAGCGGCAGCTGGACGACGCGATTCGAAACTATGAGCAGGCTTACGTCATCTGGCCGCATCCCATCATTCTGTACAACATGTCCATCAACCTCGGGTTTTTGAGCAACCCGCTGGCGGCCGCCCTGAAATTTCGTAAGGTGCTCGAGTATAAGCCCGGGCCCATCAGCAACAATCGATACCAGGAAGCCATCAAGCACTACCGCCGGCTCATGGGCGAGTTGGTCGTCTTGCGGGTGGTCTGCAAAGAGGTGGGCGTGAAGGTCTTTGTGGACGGCCAACCCTTCGGCACGGCGCCCCTGGATAGGAAGATCACGCTGCGGCCCGGGCGGCACATGGTGTCGGCGGTGAAAAGCAAGAAGGTGCCCTACTCGGCCGAGCTCACCGTTCGGGAGGGTTGGGAGTACCGGCTTAATGTGCGACTCAAGGACTTTTCTGACGTCGTCAAGACGAAGATGGTGCCGCGCTACCATTGGTATCTGCCCACGCTGGCCTCCTCGGTGGCGGCCGTGGCGTTGGGTATCGGCGCCGGGTTGTGGGCGGCGGGAGCAGGGGACATCGCCCACCTCAAGGACGTGCTCAAGTCACGCTTTACGCCCCTGCCGGGGGATCCGGTCCTGCACGACCAGGCGCGTGAGGATCGGGCCGTTGCCTGGCAATACGCCGGCGAGGTCCTGGTCGGCGTGGGGCTCACGGCCGTCGCCGCGGCCGTGGTGCTATGGGTGCTTCGCAAAAAGAAGGTCCGGTACACGGTCGAGGCGTCTCCCACCAATGTTGGTGCGGGCTTCAATCTATCGTTTTGAGAGTCGGGAGACTAATTATGACGAGGTCGATACTCGGAGCCCTGGTCGCCTGTGTGCTGGCGATCACCTGGTTCGGAGGCTGCGCTGAGCGCACGGGTGCGGAGCGGTGTGGCGATGGCTACTGCCCGCCCGGCTATGCCTGCGACGACACTGACGATCCGCCACGGTGCAAGATCGAGACCTGCGGCAACGGCACGCTGGATCTCGGCGAGCAGTGCGACGACGGCAGCGGTAACTCCGACACGGAGCCCAACGCGTGTCGCACCACCTGTGCGTCGGCGTATTGCGGTGACGGCGTCATCGACGCCAGTGAAATCTGTGACGACGGCCGCAGCAACTCCGACACGGTGTCGGACGCCTGCCGTACCAACTGTGAGCCTTTTTATTGCGGGGACGGGGTCACCGACTCCACGGAGGAGTGCGACGACGGCAACAACATCAGCGGCGATGGCTGTCAGGCCGACTGTATGAATCCGGTGTGCGGCGACGGAGTGGTGGACGGGTTCAATGGGGAGGAGTGTGACGACGGTGAGAACAACTCGGACACGAGGCCAAACGCGTGCCGGGCCACCAGTTGTAAGCGCCCCATCTGCGGCGATGGCGTCACGGACACGTTCTATGCCGAGGAGTGTGATGACGGCACGCCGCTGGCCAACGGCGACGGCTGCAGCGCGACGTGCATCCTGGAGGAGTGCGGCAACGGCATCTTGGATCCCATGGAGGAGTGTGACAATGGGCAGTTGAACTCGGACGATGATCCGGACGCTTGCCGAGAAAACTGCCACCTGCCCAGCTGCGGCGACGGCATCCGGGACGCCAGCCCCTTCGAAGAATGCGACGACGCGAACCTCGACGCCGATGACGGTTGCAGCGCGACGTGCACCGTGGAGCTGGGGTGGCAGTGTGGTGAGCAGACCCCTAGCGATTCCAGCGTCTGCGGGCCCATCTGCGGCGACGCTTTGATCCGGGGCGCTGAGGAGTGTGATGACGGCTCGACCATCAGCTTTGACGGCTGCAACGACGACTGCGAGATCGAGCAGCTCTGGACCTGCCAAGGGGAGCCCAGCGTTTGTGTTGGCATCTGCGGAGACGGCCATATTACAGGCGCCGAGGAGTGCGACGACGCGAACCTCGTCAACGGTGACGGATGCGATAGCAGCTGTGCGGTGGAGCAGTATTGGCAGTGCGCCTTCGAGCCGAGCGAGTGCGATGGGATCTGCGGCGACGGTCAGGTGGTCGGCACCGAGCCCTGTGACGACGGCAACCTGAACAACGGTGACGCCTGCGTGGCGGGCTGCCAAATCGCCGTTTGTGGGGATGGATTTCGGCAGCTCGGTGTAGAGGGGTGTGACGACGGAAATCTGACCAACGGCGACGGTTGCAGCGACCTGTGCCAGGTGGAGGGATGTGGAAACGCGATCCTCGAGACGTTCATCGGCGAAGAGTGCGACGACGGCAACCATGACAACCGCGACGATTGCCCGGACGGCGACGTGGGGGGGACGTGCCAGGACGCCATCTGCGGGGATGGTTTTTTGCGTCTAACCGCGGCTAACCCAGGAGACGTGGAGAGCTGCGATGACGGCAACGCCTCCAACGGAGACGGGTGTAACTCCAACTGCCTCGTGGAGACCGGGTGGGTCTGCGACACGTCCGCGGACCCCTCCCTCTGCGCGCCCTCCTGCGGCGATGGAGTGCGCATGGGCATCGAGCAGTGCGATGACGGCAACGCCGTACCCGGGGACGGTTGCGACGCCCAGTGCCAGGTCGAATTCGGATACAGATGCAACCAGAGCACGCCGAATATCTGCACGCCCATCTGCGGGGACGGCTTTGTGATCGCGTCGGAGGAGTGCGACGACGGGACCCCCCTGGCCAGCGGTGACGGCTGCACCTTCAACTGTCTGCTCGAACATGGCTGGACCTGCGACAGCGCGAACCCCAACCACTGCACCACCCAGTGCGGGGACGGGCTCATCGGCGGCGCAGAGCAGTGTGATGACAATAACGCCGCGAGCGGCGACGGTTGCTCGGCGAGCTGTTTGCTCGAGCCGGGCTGGACCTGCACCCCGGCCAGCCAGGAGCCGACGATTTGCGGCGAGATCTGCGGCGACGGGATCCTCATTGGTGCCGAGGAGTGTGACGATGGCAACGGTACGGGCGGGGATGGCTGCAGCGGAGGCTGCCTCGTGGAGCCCGGGTGGGTCTGCACGGGGAGCCCCAGCAACTGCTCGGCCCTCTGCGGCGATGGGGTGCTCTCCGTCCCGGATGGGGAGCAGTGCGATGACGGCAACAACTTCAACGGAGACGGCTGCGACGCCTTCTGTCAGCAGGAGGCCGGCTGGATCTGCGGGGGCGGTGGGTGCGTCTCGGTCTGCGGCGACGGCCTCATCGTGGGCGCTGAGCAGTGTGACGATGGAAACGCCATCGACAACGACGACTGCCGGTCCACCTGTGTCAATGCTTTCTGCGGCGACGGCGTGGTCTGGGATCAGCAAAGTGGCACCGAGCAGTGCGACCTCGGCGTTGGGAACTCCGATCTCCCGGATGCGGTCTGCCGGACCACCTGTCGGCCGCGGCGCTGCGGTGACGGCATCGTGGACCCGCTCGCCGGGGAGACCTGTGATGATGGGAACGTCGCGCCGGGCGACGGCTGCGGGCCGACCTGTCTGGTCGAGGCGTGCGGCAATGGTGTGCTCGATCCGGGGGAGATCTGTGACGACGGCAACCAGGTGAACTGCGACGGGTGTCGGGCGGACTGTAGCGCGTTTGAGACGGGGTGCGGGGACGGATACCTGTGCGGCGCCGAGGTGTGTGACGACGGGAACAACGCCAACTGTGACGGCTGCCGGGGGGACTGTTCAGCGACGGAATCCGGTTGCGGTGACGGATTCCTGTGTGGCGCCGAAGTGTGCGACGACGGCAATCAGGTGAACTGTGACGGCTGTCGCGCCGACTGCAGTGCCCTGGAGACGGGGTGCGGGGACGGATTCCTGTGTCCCGGAGAGGTGTGCGACGACGGCAACAACGCCAACTGCGACGGGTGTCGGGG
>Ga0180009_10005138_pt1 | contig 14146 bp, 11 predicted proteins | sample OS_PC_MetaG_FD_123537 | JGI IMG/M metagenome (GOLD analysis project Ga0180009, IMG submission 123537) | Groundwater microbial communities from the Aspo Hard Rock Laboratory (HRL) deep subsurface site, Sweden - OS_PC_MetaG | ecosystem: Environmental > Aquatic > Deep subsurface > Groundwater... | reverse complement strand
CTTCACCTGGACAAAATCGACAGCGAGCGCAGTGCCTTCGAACTCTTCGATGAGGGCATCCAGTTCATCGAGGAGCGATTCGCTGACATCGAAATGATGCAGGCTCTCAGCCTCATTGAAGGCGGCGGGCAACAGGTCGGCGAGAAAGCGGCGCACCGCTCTGAGCGTGACGGGTTGCTCGCACTCCGGATTGTTGACCCGGCTGCTGAGCAGTGCCGACAGGTTTGGACTGACGCGGCTGGCTACATCGATGGGGTTATGGATCATGGCGTTATCCTAGCTTCCGATGCGATTGGTGATGACGTGGAATTTTTTGATCTTCTCGTCTTTTATGTATAGCAGACGGTTTCAAGACATTACACAACCGCATTGCGTGATACCGGGAAAAGTGTGTTTCGAGGATGCCGGTATCGCTTTCAAATATAAATATGCCAGACTGAAATGCGAGTGTGTTCACAAGAAACAAGCTGACCATGGAATCCAATGAATGTTTTTTCAAGGAGCAGTTTGGCTACTGCTGACTGGACAAAAACCAGTAACTATTCCAGGTGGCGGATATGACCGAGAAGCCATTGGGCGAATTCATCAAGGTCGAATTGGCGGAACGAGTATTCCATCATGATGAAGACGAAGCGTTGCATGAGGGATGCCAGAACGTTTGAGGCCAGTCATGTGCAGACTAGCCTTGCATGACAGTTGAATACTGGGAGCACTATCCGCATGAAGCCGATATGTGCGTGCGCGTTCGGTCCCGGCGATGAGCCATCATCAGGCTATGCGCAACTGGCAGGGTCGGCAGGTGGTCGATGAGTTGGCCCGGCACGGCATTCTGATTCGCAGCCCGTCATCCTGCGGGGTAGCCGAGGCAGCGCCGGGCGCCTACAAGGATGTGAGCGCGTTGGTCGATTCGGCTGATCGGGCCGGACTGGCGTGCAGGGTGGCGCGCCTGGAACCGCTTATCTGTATCAAGGGCTGAATTAAGCCCACGCAAGAATCGGCACTGGCCGATGGTTTTATAACCTGAACGAAAGGATGCGCACATGAAAACACCCTTGCAAATCACGTTTCGCGATATTGAACAATCCGATGCACTCGAGGCGCATATCCGGGAAAAGGCCGAGAAACTGGAGACCTTTTTCGAGCCGATCATGTCCTGCCGGGTGGTGGTGGAAATGCCGCACCAGCACAAGCATCAGGGCAGGTTCTTCAGCGTGCGAATCGACATTGGGGTGCCGGGAAAGGAAATCGTGGTGAACCGCGACAAGCATGAGGATGTGTATGTTGCCCTGCGTGATGGCTTCGACTCGGCCAAGCGCCAGCTGGATGACTATTCCCGGCGTCTACGCGGCGATACCAAGACTCACCCGCAGGAACATACCGGTCTGGTGGCGCGTCTGGTTCCTGAGGAAGGCTATGGTTTTATCCGGCGTGCCGACGGCGACGAGTTGTATTTCAACTCAGATAATCTAGTGAACATCGCTTTCGATCAACTGCAGGAGGGCCATGAGGTGAAGTTTATCGAGGAGATGGCCGCCGAAGGGCCGCAGGCCAAACGCGTCAGCGTGGGGCAGCACGGCATTCCGCTCTAGGGCTGTTCAGGATTTGGACGCTCGCTGTCGAATGGCCAAATGGCGTAGACGCAGTCCTTCACGCACCAGTGCCGATTCGAAATCGGCAAATCCGTCCGCTGGCTGTCCGCTAGTCGCCCACGCCTTGTGCAGGTTGGACAGCGCGCGTTCGGGGTTTTTGGTGCCACGACGCAGATAGCCTAATTCGATTGCAGCAGTCAACGCCAGCGGCGACAGCGGCGGGTCGGCTTTGTCCCAGATGCCGCGCAGTTCGCGCAGAAAAATGGCAACGGTGGTGTCGCCTATTCCCTTGCCCAAGGCCTTGAGCCGTTCTTCCAGATCACGTGGATCGCTGGCCACGTCATGCAGCACATCCAGGCTGCCGCCGTAATCGCGTATCAGCGCGCCGCACACTTCAAGCAGCTTGCTCGCCGTCTTGTAGTCGTAGCGCACATAACCGCCGGCATCGAGGATGATCACCAACATGTCCCAGCCTGTTTTCACGATGCGTTCAGGCGTGAGCACGTCACGCGCAGCGAACTCATGCCAGGTGCGGGTAGCGAGCGATTCCGAAATGCGGGTGCCGTACAGCATGGCGGCGAGTAACCACTTGAAGCGTTCACCTGCATCCGGCGCAGCGAGATCGATGCCGAGTGCGCTTGCATACCGTCCGCCGAGATTCTTGATCAGTTCGGCGGGTGCGATCTTTCCGGTCATGGCACCATCGTGCCCTTGAGCAGGTGGCGCAACGCGGTGAGCGAGCGCGTGTTGAGTACATCGTCCTTTTCCAGCCAGCCGCGCCGGGCCTGGCCGACGCCGTATTTGAGATTGGCAAAATCGAACGTGCTATGCGCGTCGGAATTGATGCTGATCAGTACGCTTTCCTCCCTTGCCATCTGGCAGTTCGTATCCAGCAGATCGAGGCGGTCGGGATGGGCGTTGAGTTCGAGGTAGCAGCCGCGACTTTTTGCATGACGGATGAGGCGCAGCATGTCGACGTCGTAGGGTTCACGCTTGTCGATCAGGCGCCCGCTGGGATGGGCGAGCATCGTGAAGTGGGGATGATCCATCGCGCGCAGGATTCGCGTGGTCTGCTTGGCGCGCGACAGATGGAACTGGCTGTGCACCGCGCCCACCACCAGATCGAGTTTCGCCAGCACATCGTCCGGCAGGTCGAGGCTGCCGTCTTCTAGAATATCCACCTCGATGCCCTTGAGCAGGGTGATGCCGTCGAGCTCGGTGTTGAGCTGGTCGATCTCCTCGCACTGGCGCGCCAGCCGCAGCGGATCGAGGCCATGCGCCACGGTGAGGTGGCGCGAGTGCTCGGTAATGGCCAGGTATTCCAGGCCCAACGCCTTCGCAGCCAGCGCCATCTCGCGCAGGCTGTTGTGGCCGTCGGTGGCCTGGGTGTGGGCATGCAGATCGCCGCGCAGGTCTTTGAGTTCCACCAGATCGGGCAGGCGCCCGGCGTGCGCCGCCTCAATCTCGCCGCGGTTCTCGCGCAGTTCCGGCGCGATGAAGGGCAGGTCGACGCTCTTGTAAACCGAGGTCTCGTCGTTTCCGGCGATGCGTTCGGCTCCGCGAAACACGCCGTATTCATTGACCTTGAGGCCGCGCTTTTGCGCAATGCGGCGGATCGCGATGTTGTGGGCTTTGGAACCGGTGAAGTAGTGCAGTGCCGCACCATAGCTCGCTTTTTCCACCACCCGCAGGTCGACCTGCAGGCTGGATTTAAGGATGACACTGGCGCGCGTGGTGCCAGCGGACAGGACATCGGCCACTTCGTCGTAGGCCGTGAAGCGCTGCATCACCGGGCTGTCGGCAGCGGCGGTGACCAGGATATCCAGATCGCCCACGGTCTCGCGCATGCGGCGGAAGCTGCCGGCCACCGTTACCTGATCGACGCCGGAAACAGCTTGTAGAAAGGTGCACAGGGCATCGGCATACTGCGCCGCTACTGCCAGCTTGAAGCGGTGGGTCTGGCTGGCATGCGCTTCCACCGCCTGAAGGATATTGAGTTCGGTTTTTTCGCCGAAGCCGGGCAGGGCACGGATGCGCCCATCACGTGCTGCCCGATAGAGTTGTTCGACGGTCTGCACATCGAGGTTGTGGTACAGCGCCTTGACCCGTTTCGGACCAAGACCTGGGATCTGCAGCAACTCGGTGACGGCGGGCGGCAGTTCTTTCCGCAAGCGCTCAAGCAGGCTGCAACGTCCCGTGGTGACGATTTCATGCACCTTGGCGGCGAGGTCGTCGCCGATGCCGGGCAGCCGGGTCAGTTCTTCGCCTTGTTCAAGCAGTGCACGCGCCTCCTGCGGCAGTTCGCCCAAGGTGCGTGCGGCATTGCGGTAAGCGCGGATGCGGAACGGGTTGGCACCCTGGATTTCCAGCCGGTCGGCGATTTCTTCGAACAGGGCTGCGATGTCGGCGTTGTGTATGGGCATGGTGGAGGCGGATGCGCCACGTTCCTTTAATACAAAATGCTCCGGATTGATTCTAAGGATAGGTCGTTGTGGCGTCTGCAGGTTGTTCGTGTTGATTCGAGTTTCTGCCCTTGTTGGCAGCCTGAATTTTTTTGTTACTATCCGTGCAGTTAACGTGGTTTGTTCATGGCGTTGACGAGGAGATGTTCCAGACCGGCCTTCGGAGAAGATTGATGACCTTGTTGTTTCACCATTTTGCCTCCTGACCTATGCCTGTCAAAAAAGATATACCCAAGGAAAAACCCGTTCGCGCCAAACGCCCTGCTACCCGCAAGCAGGCCGCGTCGTCGGCAAAGCCAACTGAATCGGCCAAGCAACCGCCCCTGACCGTAGTCGGCATGGTGGCCTCGGCAGGGGGGCTGGCTGCCTTCAAGGCATTCTTTCAGACCATGCCGGCCGACAGCGGCATGACCTTCGTACTCATTCCTCACCTCGATCCCCAACACGAAAGCCTGATGGCCCCGCTGCTGAGCAAGCAGACCCGCATGCCGGTGATGGAGGCTGAAGAAGGCCAGCGGCTCGAGGCCAACCATGTCTATGTCATTCCCCCCAACCACTGCCTGGCCCTGCATGAGGGCGTGATCCAATTGAGCGCGCCGCCAAGTCGGGGCGCCGGCGAGACTGCCATCGACCCCTTCCTGCGCTCGCTGGCAGAGGACCAGCAGGAGCAGGCTGTCTGCATCATACTGTCGGGCACCGGTACCCACGGTTCGCTGGGGCTCAAGGCCGTCAAGGGCGCGGGCGGCATGGCCATGGTGCAGGAACCGGCCACCGCTGAATACGACCGCATGCCCCAAAGCGCCATCGACACCGGGCTGGCTGACTATGTGCTGCCGCCCGGCCAGATGCCGGAAGAACTGATCAAATATGTAAAGCACTTTGTTTCCAGGATCCCGGAAATGCCGGAACCGACTGCGGTACAGGACGATCTGTCTCAGGTGATGGCGCTGCTGCGGGCGCGCACCCAATTCGATTTCCGCTTCTACCGCAAGCGCATGCTGCTGCGGCGGGTTCAAAGGCGCATGGGGCTCAGCCACCTGGACCGGCTTGCCGACTATCTGGCGTTGCTGCGCGACAAGCCGGAGGAACTCGCCCGGCTGACCCGGGACCTGCTGATCAGCGTCACCGCCTTTTTCCGCGACCCCGAGATGTTCCAGGTGCTGGAAACCGAGGTGCTGCCCAAACTGATCGATGAGCGGGACCCGGATACGCCGATTCGGGTGTGGGTAGCCGGCTGCGCCACAGGGGAAGAGGCCTACTCGATCGCCATGCTGCTGATCGAGCATATTGCTGCGACAGGCAAGGCCTGCCCGATACAGATCTTTGCCACCGATGTGGACGAGGGCGCCCTGGAGGTGGGCCGCCGCGGCATCTACCCGGAAGCGCTACTGTCTGACTTGAGCCGCAAGCGCGTGGCGCGTTTCTTCAGCCGGGCCGATCCTCACCACTGGCAAGTCAGCAAACAGCTGCGGGAAACCGTTCTGTTCGCGTCGCAGAACATTCTGGCCGACGCCCCGTTCTCCAAGCTGGATGTGGTGAGCTGCCGCAACCTGCTGATCTACCTGGAGCCGGAGGCGCAGCAGAAGCTGTTGCAGCTGTTTCATTTCGCGCTTAACGAGGACGGTTATCTGATCCTCGGGCCCTCGGAAAGCATTGGGCGGCAGGTCGATCTTTTTCAGCCGGTCACCAAAAAGTGGCGTATTTTCCGCCGCATCGGCACGGCGCGCCCGACCCGGGCCGGCTTCCCGATACAAGTTAGTGAATCCAATCTTGAACCGCGCCTTGCGCCACACTCGGCCCCTGTGTTGCCGAAAAACCTGACCGAACTGACCCGCAAGGTTCTGCTGGAGGATTACGCCCCTGCGGCCGTGGTCATCAACCGGCGTTACGAGATACAGCATTATTCGGGGCCGACCCAGCTGTATTTGCAACAACCCGGCGGGCCGCCTTCCCGCGACCTGCTGACGCTGAGCCTGCTTGCATTGCGGCCGCGCATTCGGGCTGCGGTGATCAAGGCCATCAACGCCGATGATCGGGCCGACATCGGCGGCATCCGCATCAAGCGCGCCGGGAAACCGGTTCTGGTGCGCCTCACGGTGCAGCCGCTGCCCAAAAACAAGCTGGCCGAGGAGGGGCTGTTTCTGGTCACCTTCCAGGATGAGCCGGACGTGCCACAGGTAGCGGGTGCGGGGTCGGATCAGGCGAAGAGTGACGAACACCTGGTGCGCCAGCTTGAATACGAACTGAAGACTTCGCGCGAAGAGTTGCAGAGCACGATAGAGGAACTGGAGAGCAGCAACGAGGAACTCAAGGCTTCCAACGAGGAAGTCATGTCGATGAACGAGGAGCTTCAGTCCACCAACGAGGAACTGGAGACGTCCAAGGAAGAGTTGCAATCGCTCAACGAGGAATTGAGCACTGTCAATTCCCAGCTGCGCGACAAGGTGGACGAGCTGGAAGACGCCAACAACGACATGTCCAATCTACTGGCCAGTGTCGATAACGCCACGCTGTTTCTCGGGATCGATCACACCATTCAGCGTTTCACCCCCAGTGCGACCCGCCTGTTCAACCTGATCGCCACCGACATCGGCCGCCCCATCGACCACATCACTGCCCGCTTCGATGATCCGGACCTGTTACGGGATATCGACCAGGTACTGCAAAATTTGGCGCCCAGCGAGAAAGAAGTGTTCTGCAACAAGGAAAATTGGTTTCTGCGCCGCATCACGCCCTATCGAACCGCTGACAACCGCATCAGCGGTGTAGTGCTGACCCTGACCGAGATCACGGCGATCAAGACGGCTGAACTCGAATTGCGCAACCTGACCGAGCATCTTGAACAGCGGGTGAGCGAGCGCACCGCTGAGCTGGAAGTCGAGATCAAGGTACGGCAACAAGCGGAACAGGCCTTGAGCGAAAGCGAACATAAATTTCGCGCACTGTTCCACGATGCGCCGGTCGGGATATGCCAGACTGATCTGCAGGACGGTCGTTTCCTCATGGTCAATCCGCGCTTTTGCGCCAAGACGGGTTATAGCGAAGTCGAATTGCTTGGCCGCCCTTTAACGGAGATCACTCATCCGGAAGATCGGGCCGCCAGCCATGAAGCCCTTACTCACCTGGCATGCGGAAAAATTCCCAATTATCAGGCAGAAAAGCGCTATATCCGCAAGGATGGCGCCACGATCTGGGTCGATTTTAAGGTGATCCTGGTCTGCGATGCGGAAGGGAAAGCGTTGCACACTCTGGCAGTGGTTGCCGACATCACCGACCGCAAGTTGCTGCAAACGCAACTGACTCAGCACAGCGAACAACTGAAAAACGAGCGCAACTTCATTGAAGCTATTCTCAATACCTCGGCTGCCACAATTATCGTGGTCGATTCCGAGGAAAAGCTGGTTCGATATAACAAGGCCTGCAATACCCTGACGGGCTACGACTTTGCCGAGTTCCAAGGCACGACACGCTGGCTCAACCTGATCCCAGCCGATGAAATGCAAGGTGTTCGACCAGTCATTGATGCGCTGCGGTCGGGCGAGGACGCGGTTCAGCACGAGAACCACTGGATATGCCGGGACGGAAGCAGGCGAATGATCAACTGGCGGAACTCGGTGCTCAAGGACGAGAAGGGCCAGATTAAATACCTGATCGGCACCGGCATTGATATCACGGACCAGCACAAGGCCGAGATCAGAGCACGGGAAGCGCTTGAAGATGCCTCACGCCTGCAGCGCCTGCAGACCGCCAACGAACTGGCGACGGTGCTCGCCCATGAACTCAACCAGCCGCTAGCCGCCATCGCAAGCTATGCCGAGGCGGGCCGGCTACTATTGAGTCACACCCCGCTGCAACAGGACAAGCTGGCGCGAAATCTGGAGAAGATCAGCAAGCAATCCTTGCGCGCAGGAGAAGCCATCCGGCATATCCGCGCGTTCGTGGGGCGGGGCCGGATCGACCCGGTGACGCTGGATCTGAACAGCGTGGTGCGCAATACCTGCAAGCTGATGACGCCCAAGTCACGCAGCTGTGGCGTCGACGTCTTACTCGACCTGGACGAAACGCTGCCGCCAGTCCTGGGGGTGGACGTGCATATCGAGCAGGTGTTGCTGAATCTGATGCGCAATTCCGTCGATGCCATCCGTGACGCCAACATGAAAAAAGGCAGCATCACCGTATCGACACGGCGAGTGGACAACATGGCAAATGTTAGCGTGATTGATACAGGACTGGGCATCGATGCCAATATGGTCGACAAGGTGTTCGAGCCTTTGGCCAGTAACAAGGATTATGGGCTGGGGGTGGGGCTGCGCATCAGCCGCAGCCTGATCGATGCCCACGGCGGGCGGCTGTGGGTCGAGCCCCACACGCCCGGCGGCATCTTCCGTTTCGTTCTGCCCTTCGCGCCATGAACCCAACCATATTCATTGTCGACGACGATGAGGCGATGCGGGATTCTCTGTCCCAGTTGCTGGAATCGGCTGGCCAGCGGGTCGAAGTCCATGCTGATGGCCCCTCATTTCTGGCGGTCTATAGCGCAGACCAACCAGGCTGTCTGTTGCTGGACATGGCCATGCCCAGCATGACCGGACTCGAAGTGCAGGCGGCGCTGAAGGCACGCGGTCTTGATATCCCCATCCTCTTTCTGACCGGTCACGGCGACATCCCCCTGGCCGTGCGGGCGGTGCAGGGCGGCGCAGTGGACTTTCTGGAAAAACCTGTTCCGGGGGCAGTGCTGATCGAGCGGGTGAAGCGGGCGCTGAATCTGGATGAGGAGCGGCGCCGGTTACAGGGCCGTGCCCGGGATATCCTGGCGCGCCATGCCCGCTTGAGCAAGCGGGAAAACGAGGTCATGGCGCTGACCGTATCCGGCCTCACCAGCAAGGAAATCGCCCGTGAACTGGGCATCAGTCCTCGCACGGTCGAGGTCCACCGCACCCACGTCATGCACAAGATGGGGGCCGACAACGTGGCGGAACTGGTCAACCTGGCCGCTTACTGCAATCCCTGATTCTCTCCGGCTGCGCCCGATTTACATTCGCATTACATTACGTAAATTTACTCAGTGCCTGCACGAATGATGCCTCATCGTCACAAGGGTTAATCTTTCGTCATCGATTTGAACTTGTATCCGGATATTGAACTCCGGGCCGGTTTCAAACAGATCACCGGGCCGGTTTCAAACAGATCAACGGTTCGATCTGCATTCGATGAGGAGAGCATCTTGGCTGAAATCACCGAGCAGTTTGCTCCATCCACACCCATAGACACGTTCCGCTTCGGCATCGATGCCGATAAGCGTCATGAGGCTCGCCCAGAGGATAGCGCCCTGTCCGCTTGTTACCGGTCAGAAGCCAAGGGGTTCGCCTCGGGCGGCGAAATGGAGGACTGGTTCGAAGCCGAACACGGGTTCACAGCCGATGGTGCAAATGAAATGGGCACAAATTGGCGCGGATGCTTGGCAGCTTGAGCGCAGCTTGGATGATGGCAAAACCCTACTCAGCAGCGGACGCCAGGCTTAGACGAAAAAGGGCCGGAGTGCAGGCGCTCTACGCGGTAACGGTGCGCCGATTTCTGGATGTGTCACGGGTGTATCTGTGCCTTCGATTCCCAGCAGATTACACACGGGTATTCAAGTATCCATCTGACGGGGTTTGTGACGAGCCATCAGCCGGCCCCCGCCACCCTGCCAAGCCGTTTAAACCAGGAGACAAACATGTGGTCGGATGACATTCATGATCAGGAAACCCGCTACCGGGCTACCGAGGAAAGTGCCGAAACCGAAGCGCCTCGGGACGCCAAGGCGCATGCAAGCGAAAGCCATGGCGATGAGGCCTTGGTTGAGGACATCACGCAACGCTATTTCGAAGACATCAGCCGTCTGCGGGTATTGAATGCCGACGAGGAACAGAACTATGCCCGGCGCATGCAGCGCGGGGATGCCGAGGCGCGGGAGATGCTGATCACACACAACCTCAGGCTGGTCGTCTATGTTGCCAAACGCTATCTGGGGCGCGGTCTTCCGCTGCTGGATCTGGTTGAGGAAGGCAATCTGGGACTGATGCATGCGCTGGAGAAGTTTGATCTTGATCGAGGCTTCCGCCTGTCTACCTACGCCATGTGGTGGATTCGGCAGTCCATCGACCGGGCGTTGATGAATCACTCACGCACCATTCGTCTGCCCGTGCATATCGTCAAGGAACTCAATGCCTGTCTGCGGGCGAAGCAGATCCTGGAAAAGCAGGGGATGCAGGACGTGGGAGCGGACGCGATTGCCAGTCTCACCGGCAAACCCGTGGAGACGGTGCGCGATGTGATGCAGTTGAACCGACCGCTGCTGCCACTGGATGCGACACTGGATATCGACCCCAGCCTGCAACTGGGAGACGCCATCGCCGACGAGCGTTGCGTGCCGCCCGAGGAGCGTCTGTACAAAATTGAACTTGAAAACCATGTGACGGAATGGCTGGTGAAACTGTCGGATCAGCAGCGCTGGGTGGTGGAGCGGCGTTTTGGGTTGAATAACCGGGACACCGCCACGCTGAAAGAGTTGTCCCAGGAGCTTGAGATTTCTCGCGAGCGCGTGCGGCAGATTCTGGTGGAGGCACAGGAAAAACTGGCCATCGGACTCAGGGAAAAGGGCGTGCAAAAAGAAAACTGGCTGTTTTGATGTCACAGGAAATCAAAACTCCAGCCACGCGGATTCACCCCGAGCACAGGATTTGAAACGGTCTGCTACGTAAGCAATCTTGCGGATAGATGAATATAGGGGGATTGATTTATATGAAGGTTTACGAATACCCCATTGCAAGGCACATTCAAGGAGCTTCTTTGGATTTGACATTGGACCAGAATATTCTGGATACCCCCCAGTTGGACGCGTTGGCGTATTTTCCCGATGCGATCATCCTGGCGGATGGCCAGGCCCGAATCACCTATATGAACCCGGCAGCGGAGCAGTTGCTCGGGATGTCGCTGGGAATTGCACGCGGCCATGTGCTCGACAAGGTGCTCACCCTGCAGGACAGGGAATCACAGCAGCCCATTGCAGTAAGCGGCGTGTCCAGCCGGAACATGCCATTCGACGGCAGCTTTCACCATCTGCTAAACAATGGAGGCGGTTTGATTCCTGTGCAATACAGTGTGGCGCGTACCCGGACCGAATCCGGGGCGGCGGCTGGATACATTATTTCGCTACACAACGCCAGCGAGCTGCAACAACATATCGACAAGCTGGTGATGCAGTCCATGCACGACGAGCACACACGCCTGTTGCGGCGTGCCGAGTTGGTCAAACGCATGTGGCGTTTATTGCAGGAGACTGATTCCGGCGATTCCCACGCATTCCTGTATCTGGACCTGGACAATTTCAAAGCCCTCAACGACACGGCGGGTCACGCGGCCGGCGATCTTGCGATACGCCAGATCGCTTCGCGCTTCAAGGGTGTGGTGCGCGACAGGGACACCCTTGCACGATTGGGCGGGGATGAGTTCGGTTTATTGCTGGAGAACTGTCCGGCCGAGCTCGCGCGCGAGCGTGCGCAGCAGCTGCACCGAGCCGTGGAAGCCTATGCCTTGCACTGGAAGGGCGAAACGTATCGGCTGGGCGTCAGCATCGGCCTTACCACTTTTAAAACAGCCAACCACAGCCTGAACAGCATTCTGGCTTCGGCAGATGCGGCCTGTTATCAGGCCAAGCGTAGTGCCGGCGATGGGCAGCACATACAGGAAGTAGCCCTCGACTGAGCCTTTGGGTCGCTTGGTGAAGCCCGGCGAATTCGAAAAGGAATAAACCCGGTTCGGAATGCCTGAGCCACGGGCAGCTTTTGCCGGACGACGCATAGGAGCAAATGATGCAAAACGACCATACGTGGGCGGTGGTGCTGGCAGCGGGTGATGGAAAACGGCTCTCGATGCTGACCGCAGACAGTCAGGGCAGGCATGTGCCCAAGCAATTCTGTTCGCTGCATGGTGGGCCATCGTTGTTTGATCTCGCGCTGGCGCGTGCCCGATCCCTTGTTCCAGAAGATCGCGCCTGTGCGGTTGTGGCGAGTGAGCATGAACACTGGTGGCATCCGATTGTCGATGAATTGCACGCGGGCAATCTGATCGTCCAGCCGCGAAACCGTGGCACGGGTAATGGCGTGCTGCTTGCCCTCGCGACCATCCTCAAAAAGGACCCGCAAGCACGGCTGGTGTTTTTGCCTTCTGACCATCACGTGATGGATGAAAAGATTCTGGACCAGGCCATTCGGTCTGCGTTGCATGCGATGCCGACCCATTCCCGGGATATCTATCTGCTGGGTATCGAGCCTGACGATGCCGACCCCGAACTGGGCTACATCATTCCGCAGCAATGTGGCCAACGTGATGCCCAAGGGATCCGGCACTTTGTCGAGAAGCCATCGCGCGGCGTGGCCGAAAAACTGATTCAGCAAGGCGGACTTTGGAATAGCGCCATTTTTGCTGCGAATGGCGAATCCCTGATGGAGTTGTTCAAAGCGCGTTTTTTGGGCAATGTCCTGGGCATTCGTGCCGCACTGCTCAAAACGGACGATCCGATCCGACCTTCGTGGGCATTAAGTCATTTGTATGAGCGTATTGCCGACGTGGACTTCTCGCGCCACATTCTGGCGTCTCATGTTGGAGAAATACGGGTGGTTCCCGTTCCGCACTGTGGCTGGTCGGATCTTGGCACGCCACACCGGGTCAGCGAACGGTTGAAGCGACTCCACTTATCCTCATTTAGGCTAAAAGCGCGTCACAGCAAAACGGCTTTTTTGGACCTCGGGGATGCGGCCATGAACGCTGAGAAGTGCAGATTTTCCCTTCAGACGGCTCTCTAGTGTCGGGTATGCCCTGCGAAAAAATCCATCCGTTTTATCTTGTCCCGCTATTTTTGATTCACAACACTGGTTATTTAATCAGCGGCAAGTAAAGAGAAGGGGAGTCCGCCTGCTCGATCAATGATTTTGGGTGGCACGCTAGCGTGCTTCATTGTTCTTTGTCATGCGGCTCAAAAAAGGTTTGAGTCAAAACCTGTGGCGTCAGTGGACGGGAAAATAAATAGCCCTGACCGTAGTGGCAGCCAAGCTCAATCAAAGCCTGCATTTGTGCTTCCTCCTCGATTCCTTCGGCGACGGTTTCCATATCGAAACTGGCAGCCAGGGCGAGCATGGATCGTACGATGGCCGCATCTTCCAATTTGGTCGCGACGCCGTCCACGAAGCTCTTGTCGATTTTGAGTTTGTCAGCGGGAATCCGTTTGAGATAGCTCAACGATGAGTAGCCGGTCCCAAAATCGTCGATGGCGATGCTGACGCCGAGCCGCTTGAATTCCGTCAGGACCCGGATGCTGGATTCGGGGTCGTCCATGGCTGTGCTTTCGGTGATTTCAAGCTCCAGCGATGAAGGTGCCAAACCTGTACGCTGCAAGGCACTCCGTACCTGGTCCACCAGGTCGGTAGCGCGAAATTGGCGGGGAGACAGGTTGACTGCGATTCTGATGGGGAAACCTGCGTTGGCCCAGGCCTGAGCTTGCTGACAAGCCTGGTTAAGCACCCACTCGCCCAGGCTGAGTATGAGGCCTGATTCCTCAGCAACCGAGATGAACTCTGCCGCACTATGTTGGCGACCGTTTTCATCCTGCCAGCGCAACAGCGCCTCGGCCGCGACAATGCGCCGGCTTTTCAGATCCAGGATTGGCTGGTAATGCAGCAGGAACTGGTTTTTCTCCAGGGCACGTTGCAATTGTTCCTGTAGTGCCAGGCGCCGTTGCCGGATGGTGCCGAAACGCTCCTCGTACATGGCAAAACGGTTGCGTCCGGCATGCTTGGCTTCATACATGGCGGTGTCGGCGCATTTGATCAGGTCTTCGCGGGTGTTTCCATGCGCCGGGAATACGGCCGCACCGATGCTGCACGACGCCTGGAGCTTCTTGCCATGCACTAGAAACGGTTCTGAAAATGCATTGATCAAACGTTCGGCCCTCTGCCGGGCAGCGTCCATGTTGGCGCCGGGCAGGGTTGCCATGAATTCATCGCCCCCCACGCGTGCGAGCATGTCGTCCTGACGCAAGTGCGTAGACAGGCGGCT
>Ga0180009_10005137_pt1 | contig 14146 bp, 6 predicted proteins | sample OS_PC_MetaG_FD_123537 | JGI IMG/M metagenome (GOLD analysis project Ga0180009, IMG submission 123537) | Groundwater microbial communities from the Aspo Hard Rock Laboratory (HRL) deep subsurface site, Sweden - OS_PC_MetaG | ecosystem: Environmental > Aquatic > Deep subsurface > Groundwater... | reverse complement strand
TGTTCTGTCTGTTGTAGGTGGCGCTGATATCGGACCGGATGCAGTTAGTTCAATAGCATACTTTGGCGTGAATGGTGTATCTGTGACTTGGGCATTCTGAATCCTATCAACTCTATAAGACCTATCTTCTTGGGTATTATGCTTAACCGCATATAATAATAAATTCCCGTCTCTTGTTTTACGCAATGAATAAGGTTCAATTAATCGCCGGGTGCCCTGATATGCTAAATTCACGCATAACCGGTTAGCCGCGGCAAATCGTATTGTTTCAAGCGGGATATTTCTATTCCATGCCTGTGCCATAGCCGGCATTCGCCATGATGTGTCAATCGCCTTACCCATAGATGAAATTGGTACAGCAACTACCTTTTCTATACCCTTATGTAACCACTCAAAGAATTTTGAAAGTTCCTGCCAGAACTGTTCAAACGGTGGCAATACAGGTAGTTGATGCGCTAGCATATTTGACCATTCGCTAATCAATTCAGCTCGTTCCGGTTTGGCATTGAGTATTTCCATAGTCTGAATTGGTATATTTTTAAATTGACATTTTTTATCAAGCGTGCTTAATACCAGAGACCGGTCAGGATGTATACCTTCGTGACGATACAAATTAATCACATCATAAAGGTCTCTGGGTCTAAGACGCTCTGCTAACGCTCTAATTTTTTCGGCAAATAATTCCTCAAAACAATAACATTGGACGTGAATCCCCTGTTCTGGTTTATCAGAATAAGGATGAGAAACTTCGCGGCTAACCGGGTTAAGAACCAAAACTTCATCAGCAGTTAAATCTAGCTTAATGCTGGGCAGATTTCCACCCGGCTGCATTGGTCCTTTGTAACTTATCTTTCCTTGTGCTGATAATTTACCATGTGGATTCGGATAAATATCAAAACTGATTTTATCCTTTGGCATCTCAATCCCAGTCTTTTCATACACCTTATCAGCTAAATCTCTAAATACGCCCATTAGGAAATCATTATTGATTTGCTCTTGATTCTTAAGTGAAAAATCCAAATCCTCTGAAAAGCGGTATGTTTCAAAATAGCATTTCTTCAAACAGGTGCCACCCTTAAAAATCCAGTCAGCGCTGATTTTGAATTGGTCTGAAATGCCATCCAGAATCCATCCCAGGACATAATCCTTTTCAACTATATTTGGACTAAGTCCAAATTCTTTGGAAAAATCCATTATCTCTTGCTTATTAATCACCCTTGTGCTCCTTCATAGTTGTTCCAACTTTCTGGTATCCATAATCTCCAGCGGGTAATTAATCTGTCTGTTCCGCTTTGGCGGGATTTAGGATCAATCTTGGTGTTTCCCGCAGTTAGCGATAATTGGCAGATATTTATGGCTGTCTTTTTATCTGGAGCAAAGCGCTCTAATAAGAAACCGAGCCGCTTATAAACCGCACCAACTCCTAATTGTTTGGCATATTCCAGAACCAAATCCATATTCGCTTTTTCTGATTTTAGATAATTAATGAATATATCCATTGTTGAGCGAATTCCGCCGCCCAATTGCGGGTCATTAAGCATATCAATAATTGTCCGTGTTGGGTCTGACACAGATACTTTTACCTGTCCTTTCCAGACCGGCTTAATACCAAACATTGCCTTATCTGATATCGTCCGCAATAGAAATTTTGTGCCTTTAATGACCAGTGAACGATTTCTTGGTTTTTGTTGGGTCATTATCAAAATAGTCCGGAAAATCTGCTCGGTCAAACCCCAATACTCAGCCGCGCTCCAGCCTCCGATATAACACGGTGCAAATAATTTCTCAGCAATTATCCAGGGGTCTTCTAAGACAGTATCTACAGTTCTGGATTCAAGCGGTATCGGGATATAAATCCCCCGGCGGATTCGAGAAAGCCATCCCTTCTTTGCCCAAAGTGAAAGCATTTTGGCAACCTTGGGAAAAGATAGATTCAGAATATTGGCGGCTTCGGTAACTGAAATACTTCCCTTAGTGCCGCGGATTATCTCAGCCAATCTATGCCTATTTAATTTACCAATCCCGGATAATGTTTTCATACTATATTTTATACGCTATAATTCATTTATTAGTTGAACTATGACATTTCAATTATATTATTCTTGCCTTCTATACTATAATCTATATGTAATATTTCGGCTATTAGATGAACTATTACGCTTATAATATACTATAATTTAATTGAAATATCAAGTATTTTGTTTATAATTCCGAATAATTCAATTCTCTCCTACTCTCTACTTTCTACTCTTTACTTACTGCTGTCCACTGCCTTCTACAATTTTTATTTCCTCCTCTGTTAAACCATAAAGTTTGTAAACAAGCTGGTCTATTTCTCGCTCAATCTGTTTTTAAGATTGAAAGACAAGTGCTGTTTGACCAGATTTTTGCTCAGCAAAATATAAAGCTCGATTTGAATAAAATTGATTTATCAGTCTTCGGTAATCTCCAAGGAAAGTCTTTTCTCGTGGGAAAAATCTAATCATTATTCGATTGTAATATTGATAACTACTATTGACATTTTTTGGCTCTTTAATAATTCGTTGAAATAAAGGTAAGTATAAATCAGCAAGCTCTTCACGATATTTTGAAGTATTACTCTTTTCGATTCCATGAATAATGCTTGTACTTACACCTAAAATGCAGTCGCAGAGTTGGATTATATTTGACCTTTCATCTCTTTTATGATCTTTTTGTAAAAAAGTAATTTCAGAGCAGTTGGAAGAAATGTTTTCCTCATTTTGTATTTTATAAATGCAATGCCAAGGAAAAAATACATTATTCTGTTGTTGACCTTCCTCATGGAAAATATTCTCTATAATTATTTCTTTGTTAGAGAAAAATGTTTTTATGACATATAATAAAGCGCTTCTAAAAAAGCGATTATATTTGCTGTTAAATTCGTCATCCAAATTAAATTCTTCTCTTACCAGTTTAGACTCATTTAAACCGAGTATATATGAGTAGAATATTTTTTTGCTTTTACTGGGAGACAATATATACTCGAACCATCTCTTACAAATATTTTTTTCGTCAGCGCTTTTCATTTTCGACCAATGGAGAGTTTTATTGTTCTTTTCAAAGTAGGGTGAGCTTTGGTCCAAATCGCCATAGTATCTTACTTTAATAATGTCATCTAACAAAGGATTATTCAAATCTTCAACAACCAAACCAATGTAAATCCAATTATCATTAGAATAAGGACATTTTTTTGACTGAATTTCATCAGCATATATGTTAATGTGAATAGGTTTGGGATGATTATCATTACCAAACAAATCTGTCAAACAGTATTCCCCTCCACAATCGCAATCTCGTCTGGGGTTAGGTTGTAGAGTTTGTAAACCATCTGTTCCATCTAACGCTCTGTTTTGTTGTAAAGTTAAGAGCCGAGACGATACTTTTGTTGGCGTTTTCGAAATGCTTCGGTTCCGCCCTCTAAAACCTTCAGAGCTCGGTCACGAATAACGGGGTTTTCAATCGCTCCTGAAATGTAGCTTATTTTTCCTTCGTGTCGATTAGCAATAACAATTTGCTCCGCGTCACTGTTAATAACTACATTGCCATTGTTCGAAACAAGGATAACCTGTCTGAAACTCTTCGCCTGTCTTATAGCTTTTACGAGTTCGTCCATAATGAATTCATTATCGAGATGGTCGTCATGGGAATCAATGATTATTGGTTTATCACCGTGGGCGAGATAAATCTTGATTAGCACCGTTGCTTTTTGTCCCAAAGAAAGCTTTTCCAGATAGGTCTTTTTATAATGGACTACTGGAATTACTCGCATGTAATTTCTGTACAATAAATCGTAGAAGTGGCCAGTTGTTACGGGCGCGCCTTTTATTTTTGTCTTAAATTCCGTGTTGCAACGCTCTATTTCCTCAATGAATTCATCAATCTTAGATTCATTTCCATCTGCAACGGCACGAGCCAGATTCATTAGAGTATCAAAAGCTGGAGAATTCTTATCATCGTCGATAACCACAATTTTTCTGTTATCAAGAATGTTTTCAGCCCTTTCGATAAAATCCTTCCTGTCAAAGCGAATCTCCGCTACAAAATCGATATCTGATAATACCTCCGCTTTTTTATAAGAGAAGATACTTATAATCTCCTCATACTTTTTTTTCTGAGCAATCACGCTTTTTAAAAGGGCTTTCACCAACTCTTTCCGTTCTTTCTCTGTCTGCAGAAGTTTCTTTTTATCTTCTTCGAATTGCTTGACTTTTTCATGTACAGCTTCCAGCTCTGTCTGGAGTTCGCGTCTACGTTCAAGGAGCTTGGCATGTTTCTTTACGCCAAGCTCAAGTTTTTCAAGCTCCTTCTGTTCGCCTTCAATTTCAGAAACTGTTTGCTTTATCTGTGTTTTTACCAAACCAACCACTTTCTCAAGCCTGTCCTTATCCGAATATGAAAGCTCCGGGAATTCTTCCTCCTCAATTACGACCTTCTTTATCAACTCATTTGCTACTGAGACAAGTCTATTAAATTCAGCAAGCTCATTCTCCAAAAACTCGATTGCCTTTTCGAGAGTAGACTTAAGCACGGAGAGATCTTCGTATCGGGATTTCAATGCACCAAGCTTTTCCTGCCTTTTTTCAGCGGCTTCTGTATGTGACTTATCCTGAATTTTCTCAAGCTCTTTTATTCTTTCACCAATATCTTTAAGATCAGCCTCAATTCTTGTCTTTTCTTTTTCAATAGTGCGGCTATGGTGTTCGCTGGTTTTATCCTCGAGTATTTCAATAGTCTGATTTTTACCGTCCAATTTCTTCTCAAGTTCTTCGGTAGCGACAATAGCCTCGTCAAAATCGAAGCTAAGGATTGAATTCTTAATTTGCGCACTATCAAAGATTAATTCCCTGATTCGCTGATGGAGATCGGATTTCTCCCCGATATATTTGTCGAGTTCACCTTGAGCGACATAGATAATCTGACTTTCTTCGTAGAACTTATTCTCACTTAAATTCTTTGTAAATTCACTGCCGTCCCTGAAAGAAAGTGATGTAGTTATTTGGGGCTCGTACTCGACAACACGCTTGACGAAGGAATTTTCGTCGTCCGTGGCAACACGATCTGCATAGCAATTCGCAACCAAATCAACCAGTGCAGTTTTACCAGCGCCTTTTCCCCCGACTACTGCAACAAGAAATGGATTTAATTCAAAATCCGTATCTGCTAAAGATAGCTCATCGCTCACCACAGCACCACCGAGACGTATTCGTGTAATAGAATAGTTGCTGATTACGGGGGATGGGTCATTCTGCTGAATTTGGACTCGTTCCTCTGGTTCATAGAGAATTTGCTTGAGACCTTCAAAAGTGGGATCGGCTTTAATCCAACAATAACGAAGCTCACAGGCTAAGGGCTGGTTATCACAATTATGGCTTCTGTCTCCGCGCTTCGCGCATGGTCTACCGATATCTTCCAGCCGATGCGCGTCCGAACCATGAATACACGGTTTCAGCGTTTTGAATTCTTTTATATAGTGCTCGATTCCTTCTGTATATGGATTCTTACCAAGACACCATTGGTGGGTGTTGGGGTTGGAGGTGAATACCATATCTGACTTTTGAAGGAGAGCCTTTCGCAGATGGTGTGCCTGCCCATCCCAGTTGATTTGATCCCATTCATCAGCAGCTAAGACGATTATATACTTGCCTTTAAACCTACTATCTTTTGTTAAGATACTGGTAATCTCCTCGTGATCCACAACTGCTTGCATTGCACCAATTTCAAGTGGTGAGGCACCCATTTCTCCGAAGTGTGCATGCTGTTCCATCAATGTTCCTCCGAGAGCTTCCAAATTTGAAATCTTTAGCTTTCTACTCTCGTCTGGGTTCTGAGGATCTCCTTGATAATAGAAAGGAATATCGTGGAGAAAATGTTCCTCGATATCTCCTACGGAAACTTCTTCTGAAAAAATGACGTGAAGATTCAACCTCTTTTCCTCTTCATTTCGGCTCGACACGATATTCTTGAGCCTGAATTCTATGTTGGGAAGAATTGCGAAGATATTCTGTAATCGTCCTTGTTCTTTAAACTCTTTGATGGCCTTATAACCCTCAATAGTGAAGTAATCAGTTATACCTATGACCGCCGTATCCAAGGATTCTAATTTTTGCAAGAATGGCTCCCAGTCTGGTTTGCCGTTTCCCACCTTTGGAAATTGGTTATTGAGAATAGAAAGCGGGCTATGCACATGTAAATCCCACTTTCGCCATTCTGAACCTTTGGGAAATATCGAATTCATTTCTCTCCCTCCACAATCCGTATTTCCTCCCCAGTCAGGCCGTAGAGTTGATAGATCATCTGGTCAATCTCCCTCTCCCACTCAATCGTATCCGCCTGCGGATTGGTTCGCCTCGCCGCAAGTATGCGGTCAACTAAAGTAATGAGTGGTGCTTGTTCGGAGGCAGTTGCTGTTTTTATTGGTAGAGTTTTTAGTGTTACTATTTTTATCTGAGCGAAAACACGCCCTGACTCATTAACTTTATTGTTGTAGTAATAGTTTAGCAACTTGGAATTGAAAAGTGCGAGTATATACTTTAGATTGTAATTTTGATCAATTAGAATCTGAACATGAGTGCTGTCTAGTGAAAAATATCCTTTGTTGTCATATGCACCGATTAACTGTGACCCAGTTTGTCGATTGATTATCTTTTCTTTGACACGAAACATTTTTTCATTTGTATTACTCCAAAGTTTTTGGGGGTCGAACAAAACGAAATTGTTGTCAAAAGAATAATAATATTTGTTGATATCTCTTCCTCGTAAAATGGGTTCATGTAAGGCTTGACTTTTCTTTTTTACAATAAATTTGTCGTTATCGCCCGTTATTATTCCTTGATAAAACTTTACGATATTTCCAAGTGGAATAGTGTTACTTGTTATTTTATTTATTAAAGTGTTATCAGTAGACTCAATGTTGAATCGGCATCCATCGTTTTTTTTGAATAATTTTTGTTCGATGAAGTTGTAATTTGTACGTTCAGCAAAATGTTCTAGATTTCTTAGTTCCAACACCTTTGTTTTGCGGTTGTCCTCTTTGTGCTTGTCAAGCACAATAACCAAATTGCCTCCAGTCTCCGCTCCCTCAAAAATACTGTCTTTGAAATTTAGTAGAATGTTGACATCGGAATTATTTAATATGTATTTTCGAGCCTTTTCAAATGTTGAATTTAATAGCAAGGTGTTAGGAATAATATACGTTAGTACACCACGCGTATTTAATAATCTAATTGCTTTGGATAAAAATAACGTAAAGGTATTCCCCTTGTACTCAAAGACATCAGCAAAAAGGTTCTTAAGAGTAGTCACTTCTTTTTCTGAAAAGAATTTCTGCTTTTTACCCAATCCAATAGTAATGTAAGGTGGATTAGCAATCACCACATCAAACCCACCCTTTTTTATAATGGGCGAGAAAGCTTTTTCAATCGGAGTCAAGGAGGGCTGCACTATCGTGAAATCTATTGACGGTAATGCCATACGGTCAACCGTATGCTTGAGATGATTGTTCTGAATATACTCAATCGTAGAAGCGAAATGTTCCTTGGACTTCATATATGTATTGCTGAATTTCGCAGCCCATAGCTTCCGTATAGTACCGTCGGAGTAGGTAGGCGTGGATTCGGCAGAGCGAGATGTGTCTGCGTCTGTATCTGCGTCTGTCTGTGCAACCATACGGTCGTCTATGGATGTATCTGATATGGTAGCGTCTACCCCAGCAACCATACGGTTCACCGTATGGTTGCGTGTGCGTGTGACATCCGTATGGTTGCTATCATGTGTGTGGTCGCTACTGTCCGTACGGCTGTCTTTATGGAACTCATACGAGCTGTATCCCTTCAGATTTCCGACTATGGAACTGACCTCATCCTTTTCGCAGACTAGAAGCAGATGAACGTGATCATCCAGAACATTCAGAGCAAGAACTCTGTATTCTTTTTCTATTATGCGTTTCGAGAGAATTTCTGCAATTCTATTTCTATCTTCCAAAGAGAGAAGAATAGGATTTATACCTTCTGTTTTCGATTCGGCTATATTTTCATTTCTTCTGCTGTTATGAGTAGCCCAAGTTATATGAAATACTTTCCAGTCCTTTTCTATCTTCGTATCGTGGAACACTTCAGAAAAATAAACTTCAAAATCAAAGTCTTTATGACCATTGGAGATTTTCAATATTAATTCATCGATCTGTTTTTTGTACTCTTGCTTTTTAGTCGGATTGGTTTCGTTAAAGTAGAGTGGTTTTAGCTTCTCAAGTTGTTCAAAATATTCATTGTTAAAAATATTTTTTTCTACGCCAAGCAAAGAGTTCCCACAGACAATTTTGTAATCCAGATTTGGAAGTGGTTTAATGTTGGTTATATCATCTTCATCAACCACAAGAGAGAGCCAGAGCCGGAGTTTAGCTATTTCAACAGCACCAGGATCAATATCAACTCCGTAAAGTGAATTCTCGATACAATCCCTTTTGAAGTTGTAAGGATTTCGTTTTACTTTTTCGCCATGTGAATTAATGTATTCATCTTCCAAACAGTTTGTTAGAACAAAGAACATTCGTGCTTTAACAATCTCAGTCATCATACCAACCGGGAAAGCACCGGAGCCAACAGCAGGATCGCACATTTTAAGTTTAGCGAGCAACCGGTCTATTTTGCTTGCATTATTTTTCAGTTCAAAGAATTGTTTGTTCTCTTTGTACTTACCGGCGTAATCTTCGTTCTTCTCTTTTTTTTCTTTGGCGGTTCTAAGGTATTCAACAAACTTTTCTCCTTCAAGTATTAAAAACTCAATTGTACGTTTGCTTACCCTTCCATCCAATTCAGCCGACAAATAGTTTATCAAACTCTGCTGACACATAAAGTGGACAATCTCGCGGGGAGTGTAAAATACACCATATTGTTTATTGAACTTTGTTTCGTCACCCTTCTTTCCACTTTTAAGAGCTTTCTTATATTCATCAAAATTATCAGGACGTATTGCGTTAAATTTTTCGTATGCTTTACCAAGTAGTTCCGGGTCGATAGCAACTTCTTTTTCGAGCGGTTCATCTTCAGCTACAGTAAAATTGAAACGATCAAAAATATCGAGAATTCCATCGCCAGTATCTCCCGCAGAAGTTCTTTTATTATTAGAGAAAAGTTCGTTGGGTAGAATTATATCCGTGTGAACCCAATCGTAGTCACCAATTGGGTCAAACAATCCGCCATTTAAGAAAGGGATTCTACAATCAAATCTACTATAATAATAATCTAAATGTTTTCGGTCTTCTCCAACTCTCAATGCTTCATAAAAAAGAGGTTCGAGAATTTCGTTAAAAAAATTATTATAGACATTGTGTTTCTTTTCAAACAATTCACGTAAAAATCGTTTAGAACCCTCTCCCCATTTTGCATCTCTTTCAACTCCGAACCATCCTTTCTTTTGTAAGAAATATAGAAAGACAATTTGACCGAGAAGTTTTTTAGAGAAATTAACAGAATCCACATCTTTTGCCTCAAACTCTGCTTTAAGTTTAGGATCGTTTTTAATAATTTTATCGAGAGCTTCTTTGGTTCGGATAAACAAATTACGATATTCAAAGAAGAATTCTTTAGTAACAGTTTCGATGTTAAATGCTTCTTCAAGCTGAACGAGTGCGGGATTATGTTCATCATCAGCAACAATATTCACAAGCCTGCTTTGAGCAGTATGGCTTTTTTCGTTAACACCAACAAGGAAAGACCAACGACGCGCAGGAGTAAATTCTTCTTTAACCTTCGTTTTACCAGATTTCGTCTCTTCAAATTTGTAATCCATTTTGACTAAAGAAAATCGCCAATCTGATTGATCGGGAGAAACGAAAGCTACTAATGCGGCATCTTTCAGTTCACCACCACGGCTTCCATTCAAGTACCAAGCAACAAAATTTCTCTGCATAGTTCGAGCTCGTTCAAGAGAAGTCTCTCTTTGAAGTTTTATAATAAGAATGTCAATCTTGTTTTCGCCGTCAGAGTATTTCCCGACACGTTCAAGTTTATTTATGTATGGTTTGAAAGAATCCGGTATTATTTGTCCTTGATAAGAAAATTGTGATTCATCTATCCGATTTAGTAGGTTTTTAATAAATGAATTGAATCTATTCTTATCGAAAGGATTTTCGAAAGTCTCTTTAATTATTTGTCGAGCTTGTGATTTATCCATGCTTATTTATCGTTAAAGTTTTAAATGTTTCCGATTCACTAAACAATTAATTTCAGTTGTCGACAAAATGTCGACAGTTCAACTTCATCCTCATCTCTAACACGAATTTTCATTTTATACCAGTAATCCCGCGGATTATCGCTGTCGGTTAGTGCTGCTACTATATCAATAACCGAGAACCACCACTCATTGTTATAAAGTGTTTTCCGAATTTGTTTGCCTTTGAATAAGGCAATTTTAGTGTTTTCCATTGCTATCCTCCTGATAAAAATAAGGATAAAATCACTTCCCGCTTCCCGAATATTGATGGAATTTGTTCGGCATAGTGACTTTCAAGTAACTTATCTGAGATGTTTGACTGAAGAACGGCTAAGACTTTAAACGGATTTGTAAGTTCATTTTTTAATTTTTCAAGTGCTTTTTGAGTTTCTTTTGTAGTTTGTTTTGGGAGTCCACCTTCTTCTAATTGAATCAATACATTTCTTAAGTATTGTTCTTGTTCATCGGTAAGCTTCTGTGTGTTCTTTAGTGTAGCTTTAATTATGCGAATAATATTTGCAGAGCTGTCACGACCACCTCTCTTTGTTTCCTGAGGCATTTCATCAATGGTTGCGAAAATAAATGCTTCTTTATTTTTATCAAGTAATTCATAAAATTCTTCAGGTAGCTTTCTCCTTTCGTCTTGAGGCTTGCTTTCTAAAATTTTTGAGGCTGAAATAAAATCTAATTCTTCCGTATCGGTATTAAGTGAAGATTTATAAAATTTTTGGAGTTTACCTTTACGGAAATAGGTAACTAATGAGTTTGAAATAACAACATTTTTCTTTGAGGTTCTCGCTTTTTTGGGAAGTCTTTTTATTCTTTCAAATAGATCAGGTTCGCTATCCCGGATTGATTTTATAACGTTTAAATATTTTAATTCACTCTCTACTGATTCATCTTCACCTTCAATTGTTTTTTTGGAAATTAATTTATCAAATAATTCGTGCGAACCAATCGGTTCACCTTCGGTTAGTAACTCAGCATCCCCGCCGAGTAAAGTTAAGAAAGCATTGATCTTTGCTTCGGCTGTTTCTCTAAGTTTAATTTCATCGTTCGATTGTTCAGTGGGGAAAAAATTGAAAGTATAAATTTTATCGTGTGGAGTATCTACTCGGTTAATTCTTCCAACACGCTGCATCATTCGTGTTGGATTCCATGGTATGTCGTAATTTATTACAGCATTAGAACGATGTAGATTAACTCCTTCTGCCAAAACTTCCGTTGATACTAAAATACGATAATCATCCTTTGGATGGCGAGCACGTGCATCAAAGTTCTCAATTACTTTATCTCGAATAGCTTCACCTGAATCACCGGTAAAACAAAGCACTTTGTTCGAGTACTTTTCAAGCAAATTTTTAAAGAGATAATTAGCAGTTTCTTTTGATTCAGTAAATATAATGAGATGGCTTTCTTTTAGAATTGAATTTCGTGATAACTCACTTAAAAATTTTAATAGCTTTGGATCACGCTGAATTGGCTGCCATAAATTTTTTATTTGAAGAAGAATCTCATAATCATGTTGCAGATCATTCCTAAATTCAGCATTAAAATCGTTACTCAAGTATTCTTCAGCTTTACCTTCATCGATTAGTCGCTGAACGGCTTCATCGTTATCGTTTTCAAGCAATTCAAATATTTTGTTAATGTATTTCTTGCTGATATAAACCTTACCATTATCGTACTCTTTGATAAACATCTCATAAGAATGAATAAACCTTTCGATAGAATTCCTAAAGGCAAAGAAACTGCTTTCAAGTCGTTTAACCAGAAGTATCTTCATAAACTTGCCCATGTTTCTTTGGGCTATTACTTCTGGTTGAGAGATTTCGGTTTTGAGATAAAGCAACGGAGTATATCGTGCATACTTGAATTTTTGTGCTATTAGTTCTATGGTTTTGTTGAACACACTATCTTCTATTTCATTAAGCTCATAAAATAGAGGTATAGGTTTTTCAACATCCGGGAATTTCAATCCTTGAATAGTAATATCATTTGAAAAATACTTCTCTATCTCTTTGCGAGTACGGCGTACCATCAAATACTTTAAAACTTTTTCTCTAATCTCTTTAGCATTTTCTCTAACGGCGTTGATGTATTCAGCATAATTTTTCTTTCGATCGAGTTTTTTAAGCTTCTGTTCAAGTTTATTAAAAAAGTTTTCAAGATTGGACAGATTTGGAATTGTACTCTTTCTAGATTTTTGAAAAAGTTTTAATAAACTAAGAATATCACTTGGGGAGTTATTGTAAGGAGTTGCAGTTACTAATATTACTCTCTTTCCTCGACAAATTTCAGCTAATTTTTCATGAGTTACAGTTGTCTCAGTTCTAAAGCGATGAGCTTCATCAATGATCACGTTTGTATATTTTTCAGTTCCTCGATCAATCAAATCATCCAATTTCCCTAATGACTCAAAATCAGCTGACACTCGGAAATCAGAAAATACATTTGGCCAGGAGCCGGGATTTGTTTTATCTATAAGAACAGGTGGAGCAATAACTAAATTCCGCCCATCGAGTTGATCGGCAAGCATTGCCGCCATATATGTTTTACCTAGCCCAACAACATCAGATATAAAAACTCCCCCATACTCAAGAAGAATTTTTTTAGCATTTAATACAGCTTGTTCCTGATATTCAAGCTTCATGAATTTAGTAGGTAGATACTTCAAAAACATCTCTTGAGTTTGGCTAAGCTCATCTTTGAAATATTCATAAAGAAATTTAAGATAAAGTTCGTATGGTGTGATGTTTTGATTAAGCCAGGTCTTCTCATTTATAGTTTGAATATATTTCTCACTGACATCTACAGAATCTTTCCAAAGTTCTTCAAATTTTTCTTTGGCAAAATCATAGTCGGCGCGGTTTTTCAGTTCAACATTAAACTCAAGATTATCTATTAATCCTGCTTGTGTGAAATTACTTGAACCAGTTATTACACGCCCGACATCTCTATCACCTTCGCGAAATGTCATAATATAAAGTTTGGCATGGAGATTTTGTGATGGAAATGCCCTGATTTCCAATTTCTTTTCTTTAATCCACTCAACAAATTTGATTATCCCTTCCTCAACTCTTCGATTATCTTCAGATTCTACAAGTTCTTCTTCAATTTGATTTTCAATTTGTTCTTTAGTTTCAGAGTGAGAAAATTCAATTTTCTGTTGTTTTACTTGCCAAGCTAACTTAAGTAAGTCATAAGTTTCTCTGTTCATGTTGATGCCAATCAAAATTCTAATTTTTTCGGTGTCCCCAAGAGACTCATATAATGCATGGAACCCGCTTGTATAGAAATACCCTACAAGACAATCGAATAATTTAGAATCCTTAATCAGAACTTCAAATCTCTGCTTGAGATTTTGTTCGTCTTCATTGGTTATGAATGTTAGATCGGATGTTTTCCTCATATTTAATTTCTCGATATTTGATTTCAAGAATGTATGAACACATTTGCTTAATGCAGTTTGAAAACTAATTCTTTGTTCGAGTGATTTTCAAAATAACATTAATGATTACTCTGACTTTTATTATTGCTTTGATTATAATTCTACTGTACGCGTGCGTAATGATAACTAATAATTCAGATTAAGTAAATAAAGGCTAGCTGAAATGGTCTTGTCGATGCGAGTGGATCCCTTGTCACTTTGTGAGAACCTTTGACCCTTGATGAAAAAAGTTGAAGGATATTTTGTCGGGGTGAGTGGATTCGAACCACCGACCTCCTGGTCCCGAACCAGGCGCTCTAACCGGGCTGAGCCACACCCCGATGTAAAGGTTCTCGAGTAGTCCCCGACTTCCACATTGTGTTAATTTTAGTAAAGTCGGGATGTATCGAGAGAAAGAACAATTGATAATGTAGAATTGAAAACCAATTCAAATACTGAACAAATATACGAAAATTTTTTCGGAGC
>Ga0180009_10005136_pt1 | contig 14149 bp, 17 predicted proteins | sample OS_PC_MetaG_FD_123537 | JGI IMG/M metagenome (GOLD analysis project Ga0180009, IMG submission 123537) | Groundwater microbial communities from the Aspo Hard Rock Laboratory (HRL) deep subsurface site, Sweden - OS_PC_MetaG | ecosystem: Environmental > Aquatic > Deep subsurface > Groundwater... | reverse complement strand
GCGGCGTGCCGATCAACGTGGTCATGCCGCCCAGAATCGAGCCGAAGGCCAGCGGCATCAGCACCTTGCCCGCAGGCAGCTTGTGCTTGGCAGCCATCTGGATCGCAATCGGCATCAGCAGCGCCAGCGCGCCGACATTGTTCATGAAGCCGGACAGCAAGGCCGCCAGGCTGATCAGCGCCAGAATGCTCAAGGTGGGCCCCGCCGCAGTAGGCAACAAGCGTTGTGCCAGCACATCGACCGCACCGGATATCTGCAGGCCGTAGCCGAGGATCAATACGCAGGCCACCGTGATCACCGCGGGGTGGCCAAATCCGGCAAAGGCCTCGCGGCCCGACACCAGTCCGGCGAATACGCAGACCAGCAAGGCGCCCAACGCCACCATGTCATGGCGCCATCGGCCCCACAGAAACATTGCCATGGTGGCGATGAGCACGCCGATGATGACTGCTTGTTCACCTGTCATATACGCATGTCCGGGTTCAAGTCTTGCCATACGCATCACGCGCATGGCAAGACTTCAATACATAAAAACCTATGAGCACGACCACAGCAGCTTGACGTTATCGTCAAAAATTTCAACATAAAACGAGTAACCGCACTTACCGCCATTTTCACCCGACTTATCCTGATTGCTCAAATCAGAATAAACCCATCCATCGTTTCCAACCAAGCCAACCCACTTGCATTAAACGCAATCATTCACCCAGCCCGCCGGCGACAGGTTTATAACCTTTGGCTTCTTGCGTGTATTTCCACGTTAACTAGCATTCAAAAACAAATAGGACAACAGCATCTTGTTCTTATCCGTGTGTAGACTGGAAATTGAGCCGACCCAAGAGTAACGATCACCCCACCAACTCATAAAAGTCGGCAAGATGAATGTCCTTTACGCCTTTCACCGCATTTATTGAAGGAAAGCGATTTATGTATCGTCAGCCTGTGCTACGAATTCTGCTTCTCGTGTTGACCCTTGCGATAAGTCCCACTCTCTTCGCACGTGACGTTTCACATATCTTTAACCAGGTTGCCCCCTCGGTAATCGAAGTGCATGTTGAGCAACTGATCGTCAAGGGTACACAATTCAAGGAATTCGTTCTTGTTCCCAGCCAGGGATCAGGGGTACTGGTTTCAGCCGACGGCAAGGTCATCACCGTTGCACATCTTGTACAAAGCGCAGACAAAGTCACGATACATACTAAAGAGGGGGACCGTATCCCTGCTCGGGTCATCGCGTCTGAACCGGCTGTAGATTTAGCGCTTCTGCAACTTGAACGCGTGCCTGCCGGACTGGCTCCAGCCACGCTGGCAAATTCAGACGAGGTTCAAATAGGTCAGCAGTCTTTTATCGTTGGAGCCCCTTACGGGCTGCACCCAACATTGACGGTGGGATATATCGGAGGACGCCACCACCCAATCTCCCCCTTCGGCCCCTTCCAGCCCAGCGAGATGTTTAAGACTGACGCAAGCATGCACAAAGGTTCATCCGGCTCACCGCTTTTCAATATGAAAGGAGAGGTCATCGGGGTCGCAACACAGGTCGTCATCTCCGAAGGTAGCTACGAGGGTTTGGGGTTCGCCATACCGTCCAATACGGTCAAATCCATTTTGCTGGACAAGAAATCGTTGTGGACCGGAATAGAAGGCTACTGGCTGTCCGGCGGATTGGCTCAGGCAGTCAACCTGCCTCAGTCCTCGGGTATGCTGGTTCAGCGGATCGCCAGCCATTCACTCGGTTCAAAACTGAAGCTGCAGATAGGCACAGCGCCGGCTCTCGTGGGCGAAGATACGTTTGTACTCGGTGGTGACGTGATCCTTTCCATGCAAGGCATTTCACTCGCAGAAGAAAGTGGCTACGCACGTGCACGTGCCCAGCTTGCTTTGCTCAAGGATGGCGAGCTCATGAATTTCATGGTGATGCGTGCAGGAAAGATTCTGGAATTGTCGGCGCCTGTTTCACGTTAAATCCAATAACACGGAATTAACCGTACGCTCGGAGGCTTTGCATGTGGCGTCAGCAAGCAACTCTCACGTTGCCTATTTTGTGGGTGAAGCAAGCGTGGCGCGCAATTCCCGTAGCGCATCGTAAAGCCATTTACTGCTTTGCACGGGGGGCTTGCCGCCGCATTTAACCTGATAGCGCTGCCCGCTCATGCTGCTCTTGCTGGCTGCCCGTTCGATGAACTGCTCGGCAGTTGCAACCCCTTCCTTGTCCACCAGGTAATCCAGCTTTCGGGCCAGGTGCGCCTGCGCCTCCTCGGAGGTATACCAGGTCCCGTTGCGATCGAACATACAGCCCGATGCCTTAAGCTTCGAGAGCAGGGACTCAATCTCAACCCGGGAGGTGGCTGACAGCGTATTTGCATTTGCCAGCGATGCCCACGAAGCTGCAGCAAGCACCATCACGCACAGCACCAAAGCATTCTTCAGTTTGTTCATTAGCTATCCAAAGTAACGACTCACTCATATCTATACATAGCGCATGCTTAAGAGGATTGAAAGCAACCAGGAATATCGGCTTTGCTTCATTGCTCACCCTGCTGCCATAAAAAACGTGGGCGGTTGCCCGCCCACGTTGTCTAGCTATCGCCCGATCAATCAGGACTGAATGCGATGCTGATGGTGTCCCTGCTGGCGATTCGGCATCGCCTCGGCATCAAACACACCTTGCTGTTCTGCGGTCAGTTGGCCGTAGAAAGCCTTGATCGCTTGCGAACGCTCAACCATCGTTGTGCGACGCAACTCTGACATGGCAAGCATCTTGTCCAGGCGTTGGGGTGTATTCAGCTTATCAAACTCCCCTCGCATGGCCTGCCTGTCTGCCTTGATAGGGCGCATTCCCGGCTGAGCTGAACTGACAAACGTATTCCATGCAGCTTCTTGCTCCGGCATAAGCTTGAGTTTCTCTTTCAACGCGGACATATGCTCAGAACGCTTTTCTTCCCGCTTGTTGGCGTTGTCTTGACCATGATGCTTCTGGCCGTGCCGTGCTTCGCAGCCGCCTTTGCTTGCAGGGCCGTCTGCAGTCACCGCAAAAGCCGATGCGGCCAGAACACCCCCACCTGCGATTAAACCCACGATCAGGGCACGTTTAGTATTAGTAAAAGAAGTCGGGCTCAATTTCATTGCAATCTCCTTCAGAGATGTTGTCGAAATAGCCGTTCAAAGTCGACACGGCATAGAACGCATTCTGAATAAGGGATGTATCCGCGATATGTCGAATCCCAGAAAAAATGTTACTGATTGTTTCAAAACGTTACTGAAGCAGCCTGCAAGAATTTCACTTGGAGGGTAAAGACGTGTTGAATCGAAGGCAAAGATCGACCCACCTCTTAAAGTCAGAATCCGATTCAAACCCGGCTGGATCGACGTAAACGTAACCTTTCATCGGCTTGCCGGTGAAATCCATTTCCCGCACAAAGGGGCGCTTCAAGGCTGCAGCATATTCATCCGGCCCCACACGCGCCATCAACGACTCGCCGATAATCCCCACCAGCATATGGCCGCGGTACATGAATGCCAGTCCGCCAAACATTTTCTTTTCAGTTACGCCAGGGCGATTCGTAAACAACTCGCGAAGCCGCTCGGCAATACCTTCGTCATAGGCCATGCTATCTCCCTAATCACACATCACTGATAAGTCCTGCCATTGTGCTTGAGCCATCCCCCCGTATGTCGGCCTTGCGGATCGTGGTGCGTCCAGTGCATCACGCCGCCTTTTTGGTTCCACTCGTATTCACCATAGAACCCAACGACATCCCCTTCTTGAAGGGTGTCGATGCGCGGTGCAAGGTCAATGTTATGGGCAACCAGCAAGGTCCGCCCCGAGTTCAGGCGAATGATGAAGCGTTGATGCCGGCTGCCATCATTGTCATCCGGCAGCAGCTTCGCTACGATGCCTTGCCCTTCAACCTGATGGTTGCGTAAGCGCTTGGCGTAGGCATTTTCAAGGGCGGCGTCGAGGCTTTCAACTGCCCCCGAAGCTACGCTGGTGCTGTCCGGCGCCACGGGACGGCTGGGTGCGCCGGGATCCGGCAGCAATGCAAAATAAGCGGCGACCGCGAGCGCGGCAATCAATAGAATCTTGTTCATTTCTGTTTTGGCAAAAGGATTGGGTTCATGAGAGAAAGTACCTACCACTCGAGTTTTCAAACCCGTCAGACTGCTGTTCGAGCAATGCTTTTAGTTGCGCCTCAAGGCTCTGGTGTTCTGTCTCACCCGAACTGTCATCGCAGTTGATCACCTCGAAAACGAGTTGATCCTGCAGATGCGCCAGCGTATCAGGCAGATCGTCTTTCAGTGAGCGAACCACTGCTTCCAAATCGTTACGTGCTTCGTGGTAGGGGCCAAAACCCGTAACCAACATATTTCGTCTGACCTTATCCATTCTGCGGCCAGCCCGAAGCATCGATGGTCTCCTGATAGGCGTGCCAGGTGGCATGGCCTATCAGCGGCAGCAACACGGCAAAGCCCACGAATGCAGTGGCAAACCCTAACACGACAGACAGTCCGATCAGGGCTGCCCATATCAGCATGGGCTGCTTGTTGCGCAATACTGCATTGACGCTGGTGACCACGGCAGTAACGGCATCCACCTTGCGGTCCAGGATCATCGGCAATGAAAAGGCGCTGACCGAGAACACGATCAAGGTAAACAGCGCACCGACCCCGCTGCCTATTCCCAGAAATGGCAACCATTGTTCGAGACTCGGGCTGGACTCCACCGGAAAAAATACATGCAGCGTGGCGGCCGCTCGCGCCCACACCAGCATCACCACCAGCAGCACGATGCCCAGCACCAGCAATTCCTTAATGTGATGCCAGCCCTCGCGTACGCAATAACCCATCACCGGCTTCTGCCCCTTGCTCAGCTGACGACTGATTGAATACAAACCCACCGCCAGTAACGGTCCAATAAAGATGAAACCGGTAGCCAACCCCAGGTAAATCGCGACCATGCCATAGCGCCAGGACAACGCAGCGATCAACACACTGAGCGCCATCAGGACAGCACCGTAAGCCAGACTGAGTCGCGGTACCCGCATGATGTCGGCCCACCCCAATCGCAACCAGCGCAGCGGCGCCGCACGATCCAGCGTTCGGCAAGGCGCAGCAAACGGCATGTTTTCGGGAGATGGCGGCACTTCGGACACAGGCGATGCAGGCATGCACTTCTCCTCTTGGACACAGCGGGCTCGAGTCGTCGACTCGCGCAGCGTGGCGCGTCAAACAAACGGCGCAGCCAGAATGGTCTGACTTGTTCATTGTTTCATTGCGATGGGCAAAACGGAAGCCGCCCAACAACCCGGCAATGGTTGCGCCGGCATGCCATGGGCTTATTTGTTCACCCCGGGAATAAAACCCTGGGGCTAACTGTTAGCGCCTATGGGGCATTCCCCCATTCCCTGACTTCAAGGAGATCACATGAAAGCGAACACAGTGAAATACAGCCTGCTCGGCATAACAGCCATGGTTGCTGCCTTAACCAGCATAGGCACGATTGCAAGTGAGTTTGAACGGACGGTTGATATCAAGATGTTCTCCCCCAAGAATGGAGACCGGGTGGGCCTGGGCGGGCGCGGATGGTTCGTTGATCTCGCCATCACCTTTGAACACCCATTGGCCGCAACCGGATTCACCGGGTTACAGCTGACAGGCCCAGCCGGCCACAACAATGTGGCGCCCTTTCCGGGCACCTTCTCGCTCGGTGTCGACGATCGCTTACCAGGCTTGATCGTCCTGCTCGACACGACAGCACCAGGTGCAAAAAGCTGCCAAAACATCGCGAATCTGTTCAACCTGACCGGGGTGACCGACATCAAGGAAGGCTCAACCGAATTGTGGGACACTTGGCTGGTCGGCGCGCCTAATTTTGGTGTCAACACGGTGAGCAACATACTGGTAGCTGTGGCCGCCGACCTGAATCAGGATGGCATTTTCAACGATGCGCCTGCTGTCATTCCGGATGCGAATGGGGACGGCGTCTGCGACAAGAGCGACCTCAAGGCATTCGGGCTCGCCTCCAACATTCAAAAGGCAAAATTCTTTATCAACCCGTAAGTGCTACCACTGCGGCCTATAAGTTTGGGGTGCCCGACTTGCCCACCGCCACGCCTGTTTCACAACATGGCGGTGAAGCAAGCGTGGCACCCCGATAAGCTGAGGTCGTCCGGGTGGTTCTGTGCGTAACAATCAAGAGGAATGCCAGAGGCAAAGCTATTGCAAGGGGGTGGCTGGAATCACCTCACGCTTGCCCAGCCGGTGCGCATCGATGATGCCAGCCACCCAGCATACGAACAGCACCCATACAGCCACCGTAGCAGCCGTGCTGCCCGACCCACCTTGCGACTGACTCATCCACCCAGCCAGCTGGGCTGCATCCAATGCGCCCCCTTGAGATTCCATTTGCGCAAGCACTGCCGAGGCCTGTTGTATCGTTCGCACAACGATAAGCCACAGGCACGCTAGGCTCACCCCGATGAAAACCATGCCACGCCAGACATGCTTCAGGTAGAGATGGCCCGCTCCAGGGAGAACCAGCGCAGATAGAACAACCGCTTTTGTCGATCGATTCATTACTTCACACCCCAAGATTCATTTTTTTGTGGCAGTGATGCCACAAGCAATCCTTCATCCAAAAAAACAAAGATGAAACCGCGCTTTTATAGCGGAAAAGCGATCCAGTCGAAAAGCTCAATTCTCGCCAAGGTAAAACTCAATACTTCACTTTGATTTTGGATAATTCTTCCTTGGTCACGCCCGGCATATCGCCCTTGGCATCCCAGCGTTTGTGATTCCAGGCATCCTCGCCCACCCAGGCTTTGAATACCTTGAAGTTTGCCTGCCGTTCTTCATCCGTGGCACCGAGAAACTGATACATGTTGCCTGGTTTTCCATCCTTGCTATTCTTGCCGTCATCGAGCCGGCGCATGACGGCGCCCGCATCGGGCCACCCCACAAAGAAAATCAGATCCGCATACGTATCCATGCGCGGGCCTTGCATATTCTTAATGTACTTGCTTTGGTTCTCAAGAAAATCGCCCAGATAAGGCGATGTCGCCCCATGACAGGCCGAGCATCGCGCATCCCACAAAGGACGAATATCCTTGCGGTAGGTCACGTCATTCGCCATGGCTGATGCAGCAAAAGAAAAACAAACAAGCGAGGTAGTAAGGGCTTTATGCATATTTTCTCCAAAAAATCATTGGTACGTGACCGTAATGATTGGAACTATGGCCTATAAATATTAGTTTAACGACCAGGGAGGACAAACCATGGGTAACCCTTTCGTACACATTGAGCTGCAAACTGGGGATCTCGCCAAAGCCAAGGAATTCTATTCAAAACTGTTTGACTGGAAATTGGAGGACATGCCGGCACCAGGCGGCGGCGAAGCCTACACCATGATCAACGTTGGCGAAGGCACAGGCGGCGGCATGTTTGCCAACACTGACCCCAAGGTGCCCCCACACTGGCTGGCCTATGTGGGAGTGGAGGATATTGCCGTCTCCACACGCAAGGCACGTGAGTTAGGTGCCACAATCTTGCAGGATGTTATGGAGATTGGCGACTACGGGAGGCTTAGTGTAATCAAGGATCCCACCGGAGCAGTGATCGCCATGTGGAGCGCCAAGGCAGGTGGGTGAAGAGGCGCAACCAACTCCATATATGGATATGGCAACCTCTGCATGGCTTTCATTTCCAGCGCCATGACAAGGCTGTTTTTTCTATTTTCCCGGAGGGGATAGCTCGACCCGATTTCGCCCGCCCCGCTTGGCCGCATACAGCGCCCGGTCGGCCAGGATAATCAGTTCGGCGGAACCGGCTTCAGGGTTTTCTATTGAGCAGGCGAGGCCGGCTGACAAACTGCAATTGAATGATTGCCCCGCATTGCTGAATTGCAATGCCGCGAATCGTGTGCGGATATCTTCGAGTATCTGGCGTGCAAACTCAATATCGCATTCCGGTAAAACTGTCAGGAATTCCTCTCCCCCATAACGGCCTATGAGGTCAGATTTCCGCAGGCGTTGCCGCAACAAGGTAGCAATGGATTTAATCACCAAGTCTCCGACCGCATGACCATACGTATCGTTTACGGTTTTGAAGTGATCGATATCCAGCATCGCAAACGTAACAGCCGTCTCGCTGCGTTGTGACCGGAGGATTTCGACCTCGGCGGCCTCCTTGATGCTGGCGTGTTTGAGCAGTCCTGTCAGGCTGTCCTTGGTAATTTGGTCGGCAAGTTGGCGGGTCCGGTCAACACGCACGCGGACAGCGGCAATCAGGTGAGCGTCCGGAATGGGTTTGGTCAGGAAATCGTCGGCGCCATGGCTGAGCGCCAGTACCTGTTTGTCAAAATTCGTTTCACTTGAAAGGTAGACGATAGGCAGGCCAACCCAGCTGTCATGTTGGCGAATCACACCTGCCAGATCAGCCCCCGAATAGTCCGGCATGTGCATATCCATGAGGACCAGTTCCGGGCGAAAAGCGGAGAGCTGATCGATGATTCTTTCAGGATTTGACAGAACTTCCACCTCCATGCCGGCTCCGCACAACACCAGGCGAAAATGCTCTGCCAGACTGACATCATCATCGACAATCAACACCCGTTGGGGCGATGCCCGGCGTCTTTCGACTACGTACTCCAAACGCTCAACCAGACGTGGCACGTCCAGAGGTTTCAGAAAATACCCCTCAGCCCCTAGACGCGCAGCGCGTACACGTGACTGGAATCCCCCCTGCGACGACATAAATATCAAGGGGCACCCCAGTGAACTCAATACGGGGCGTGCGGCTAATACCTCGGCGTCGTTTTCGCCCTCCTCCGCAAACAGAACATCCATGATCAAAATATCAGGCTGCCTGGTATCTTCAGCGGCAGCCAACTCGGCATCGTTGACCCGGCTAAACAGCCGGACCTCAAAGCCGAACGGTTCCAATTGGCGTGTTAACGCTTTTCCAAGCAGAACATCGTCTTCCACCAACCAGACTTGAAGAACCTTGCCAACATCCGTTCGCATACCAGCGTGAACGGGCACAGCAGCGTTCTCAGTAGACTGGTCTTCACTCAAGGTATTGATCAGGGCCGCGACGTTGACAGCAAAGTTGCGCAGGGATTCGTCTTCCACACCGGGAAACGATCCCGCCAACCAGCTTTGGGCTTGATGTTCCAGACTGCGCGATTGTGCGCTCAGCAATGAAAAACCAAAGGTGCCGCCCGATCCGGCGAGTTTGTGCAGGCGCTGGTGCAACGCTTCCAACTTGGGGTGCTCAGCCTCACTGCCGGTCAAACCTTCCGCGAGCGTTGTCAACTCGGCTATCTCTACCGGCAGGCGATCGATATAGGTGCGCCGCAGCTTGGCCATTTCAGCAGTAACCGCTGCAATGGTCGCATTTACATCAACCATTTTGCTTACTCCTAGTAGGAATGCTCCGAGCGTCCGAAGGGGACGTGCCTATGGCTTTATGATGGCCCAATCCCGCATCACCATCTGCCGCATCACCCACCACAGTGAGCACTTCCTCGCGAAGCGTCAGACAGAGCACCTGTCTGATCATCGAGTCGTCATCCACACTCATCGCGGTACGATTAGACGGGCTTTGCATCAGCACCTCCACTATCGTGGGATCCAGGCCTTAACCTTATATGTCTAGACCAGAATCAAAGTCGATTGGTACGAGAAAATGTAGGTTATGTTTTGTATTATCAATGGATCAACGGCCCATCGTCGGCTTGATCGTGCTGTCCGCTGATTTGCGCCGCTCGGATCGTGCACGGCGGTCATCGTAATGAAGAGCAATGCCCTGGACCTGCTTTTTGGTCCCGCTAGTTACCGTGTTTTATTTGGATAAACCTTTGGTCAGCAAGGCCGCTACAGTTTCGTTGACACCCTCGCCGTTGGCCTCAGCCAGCGATTGAATCTGCTTCACCAATCCGCCATCGATTTTCACCGCAAAAGAGATCAAACCCTGGGCCTGGTCGAGTTTTCGCTGATCGCGGCGCGTTACGCCTGGATTCGCAGCACTGCCGAAGCGGTCCGGCGTACTGGCATGTTTCATCTGACTTGCTATTTTCAGACCTTCATTTCTGTCTAGATCGGATTTCTTCATGGCATGCTTTCTGGATAGCTTGATAAATGCTGATCAACGGCAGACGCCGTTGGGATTGCGCCTACGATTTTGGCGCAGAACAGCCCATAGGATAAGCGATGCCGACAAATTCCGGTCAATTCGTCGCCTAAAGGCGCATATCAGGCAGCCCCCTTGCCCGTAGCAGAAGGGTTATTGACTTCGCTACGACTCGGTTGACTGGCCAGTTGTCTGAGAAGGGCCTCTCGCAGCACCCCATTCGCCAGGTCTCTTAATGCTTCCAGCCTGCCCAGGACAACACGCAGCTTGTTCTTGCTGATTCGACTGATATCGTCGACTACCAGAATATGCTGGCCCGCAAATACATTGGAATAAACCGTCTTGAATGCGCGCGAGAGCTGCTTGAGCGAACTTACCTCCTGCGTGTCAAATCGCTCGCAAAAAAATTCGTAACAGACCAACGGCCGGCCAAAGCTGAGCCGACAACCTGAACCCGGCACATACCATCCATCGCTCAGGCTGTAGTCATCCACCCGCGCGCCCAATACGAAACGCAAAAAATCACTTTCGATGCTTTCTCTGCAAAGGATCTCCTTGCAACACACGTTGGCGCAGCTTGCACAGGGGGCGTCATTCTGCAATGCAGCCAGGCTTTGCAGAATGGATTCTGTCTCGATATGCACTTCCCGGATCTGATGCAGTTCCTCACTGAACACTCTGCCGGCCATCGTCGAGGGGGCCTCGGGTGTTTGCATAGCGGTCATGATGCACGCTGATCGTTCATGTTTGAATCCTGCCTTCATTTTGAGTAACTTGCTTGTAAATGGCAGATAACGCAGTGGCTTGACCAGCTTTGAAAAAAACGTATCTGCACTGACTGATTCATGCCTTGTGCTACGGGCGTACTGAAAACAGTTCTAAGCTGCCCGCCTGATATGACTGGTTAGTGCAAGGGGATCGTGATGAACATGGCGGTAGCAGCAACCTCGTTGAAATTTCTGATCTTGGGAAAATGTGTCAGGTTCAGCGTCACCCCGTCCAGCCGCAAGGCGAAAAAGGGAAGGGGCGCGATGAATGGATCCCCATGATTGTAGGTGTCGCTATGAAAAGCAGTAAGAACCGCACCCAGATTAAAGCGCTTGTCCTTGTCCAGGGGCCACAGCAGCCCTGCTCCGGCATAAACTGCCGTATTGCGCCCGGAATCGTAATACGCGCCCGCATCGATAATGGCGTCGGCCTTGAGCCACGAACCCATGCTGTAGCGGACTCCCAGCCCCGGATTAAACTCGTTGTCGAGATCATTTTGCCTGGCCACATCGCGATCCCAGTGATAGGAGAGGCCATAAAGGTTGATACCCCAGTCTCCTGCCAATACGGGCGCTACCGCCAGCAACGATGCGCACAATATCCCTGCCATTTGGATACGCATTAGTATGTTATTTATGCTCATGAGCATGTCTCCTGATCGATCGAGATTCAAGCATTCGTAATCAATGCTCTGGCTTGAATATTCGTACGAAATCTTCAGCAGCGTTGTAACCAACTGTCACGCGATCCCACAATCGACCCGCCTACACTCGCCACACTGACGCTATACACAATCAGGGCGCCGAAGCGCGCCCATTAAATTGATTTTGTAGCGGTGGAAGGGACGGTGCATGCTGAATCAAAAAAAATGATCCACCCTGCCATTTTCGCAGTTTTGTCCGCCCTTCTGCAGCCAGGTGGGAAGCTTGAACAAACGTCAGTACTGATCAGCCAGCCACCCATCCAGAAGCGAGCAAGCTTCAAGCTTTGGTACCGAAGAATCCATTCCCTGGATCGGTGTGAAACAGAGGTACTGATTGCCTTTGCTATCCGTCAGGTTACGCAGGGGCATCTCGCCGATTGTTTCGTAACCGCGCGCATCCATCATGATGAACTGGTAGTCGTCGCCCACCCGGACTTCGAGTCTGCCACCGTTGCCTTCACCAAATTTTTCCCACCAGGTTTCCGGGTTGGCGCCATCGTAGTAGGGCGTCGTCCCCAGCTTGCTGTCTTGATGCCAGGCCATGATGGTTGGGTCCTTCATCTTGTTTTCCTTCGCAGCGTCTTTTGCAAGGAGACTGGCGGCCTGAAATCCGTGGTCCGGACCACGGTATTCAATTTGTATATTTCGCATGATTAGATCCTCTTGAGTTGTCTGGAATGAGCCCCGCATAACCAGCAGGCTCATGACTTCTCTTTGTAGGTCAATCTGCGACATAAACAATCAGGTAATACGACGTCAGTTCCAGCGCGAACGGCACGACAAGCAGCGTCCTGGACAAACAATTATTCTGCTCGTGAGGGTGAGAGGCTGACATTGACAGCGCCCCCTTCCTTGCGCTCCACCACCAGCGCGCCTTTTTTATGCGCATCGTCAAGAATTTTTCCGAATGCACTGTAGCCGTATTCCGACTCACTGAAACCCGGATGGACACGCTTGATCGTATTCTTGATCATCGAAGCCGAGATTGAGCCCTCGCCGCCACGATCAGCCATCAACTGCTCTGTCGTGCTCACCACGATTTCAATCGCGCAATTTTTTTTGTCTTCTGCGCTCGGCTCGGCCTTTGCTGCAGTCGGCACTTCATCAGCGGACGCCGCTACATCCACAACCGGTCTGGCACGGCGACGGCTCGCCGTCTTTGCCGCGCCGGGAGTTGTCTCCTTCACGGCCGCGCTCTGCACAGCGATTTCTTTTACGGGCTGCGTTGCTGGGGCGGGTTTCCTGGCGGGTGGTTTTTGCTGTGGTTTAAGTGGCGCGGATTTCGCTTGCACCAGGTCTTCATAAAAAATAAATTCGTCGCAGTTGCCAATCAACAGCGACGACGCAGACCCACGCACTCCAATTCCAATCACGCTCTTGCCGTTTTCCTTGAGTTTGGATATCAGCGGCGAGAAATCGGAATCGCCACTGACGATCACAAACGCATCAATGTGCGTCTTGGTGTAACAGAGGTCGAGCGCATCCACCACCATACGGATATCGGCCGAATTCTTGCCCGATTGCCGCACATGCGGAATCTCAATCAATTCAAACGCCGCTTCGTGCATGTCCCGCTTGTATTCCTTGTAGCGGTCCCAGTCGCAGTAAGCCTTCTTCACCACGATGCTGCCCTTGAGCAGCAGGCGCTCCAGAATCGGGCGTATCTTGAAATCTGGGTAGTTGTTTTCTTTCAGCCCGATCGCCACGTTTTCAAAATCGCAAAACACGGCAAAGTTGTGCGTGTCGGGTGTGGCCATTGTTATTTCCTCTTGAGTTAGTTTGTCCTTGCGCAGCGGCTTTCCACTTGCTAACTGCATTGCCGCGCTCAGAACCCGCCGATGTAGGCGTAACCATCATTTTGCAATTGACCAGGCGCATGTAGCCGTCCAAGGCGGATGTCATGCACACCTTTGTAGTGAGCGCGCGCATCGACCTGCATGACCGGGCGCGCAATTGACATCGCAGCACACGCCAGCGGCTAGACTGGCAGAATCAATGCGCACAACGCAATACCAACAATAAAGCTCAGCCTCATGATCGCTTATCTATTGGATAAGGCAATCATCCCATTCTACCTAGGCTGGCGCAGTGTGTGCGGTTCCACTCCTTCAGCCGGTGGACAAAAAGCGCGCTATCAAGTGAACTGTTACGACTTGGGAATTAATCCCGCACCGTGGAGGGTGATGGGGTGGCACGCAGTCATTGCATGCGTCCACTCCGGTGCTCCCCGGGATATGCATTTCCAGGGAATAGAGCCCGCGCAACAAGGCGCAGGCAAGTTTGAAGACAGGTTGACAGCAAACTGTGCCATGCGATTATTTGGTAAGACCTGATGTTTTCCGCACCCCGTATCAGCACTGACGCTGAATGGTCTTCCTATGTGGCAACAAGAATCAAAACCAGAAAGAAGACCCTTTCTTCAGAAACTCATCGTGAGGCATGTAGTGCGATCCGTCGCATGAAAATGTCACATTCACGATACCGTTGAAAATATTGATCAAGGCAATGCGCAAATAAATAGTCGGGTCAGTCAGGCGCAAATCCCGCATG
>Ga0180009_10005135_pt1 | contig 14153 bp, 10 predicted proteins | sample OS_PC_MetaG_FD_123537 | JGI IMG/M metagenome (GOLD analysis project Ga0180009, IMG submission 123537) | Groundwater microbial communities from the Aspo Hard Rock Laboratory (HRL) deep subsurface site, Sweden - OS_PC_MetaG | ecosystem: Environmental > Aquatic > Deep subsurface > Groundwater... | reverse complement strand
GAGGACGGCACCTACTTCATCGCCATGGAGCACTTGGAGGGTCTGGGCATCGACGTGGTGCTCGAGCGCGAGGGACGGCTCGGGTTGGACCGGGCGCTGGACATCCTCATCCAGCTCGCCGATGCGCTCGACTACTGCCACATCCGGGGCATCGTGCACCGGGACCTGAAGACCGAGAACATCCTGCTGTGCACGATCCACGGCCGTCGCGACGTGGTGAAGCTGGTGGACTTCGGCATCGCCCGGATGATCGGTCCCGAGCTGACCCAGTGGCAGATCACCCAGGGCGGTCTGATCTTCGGCACCCCCGAATATCTCTCTCCAGAGCGCGCTCTGGACGCGGAAGTGGACGGGCGCTCTGACATCTATGCGCTGGGCATCATCGCCTTTGAGCTGGTCACCGGGAAGGTGCCCTTCACCGGCAAATACACCCAGCTGTTAAAGGCGCACATCGGCGCTGTGCCCCCGTCGCCGTCTTCGCGGTTGGCCACGCCCCTGCCGCCAGCCTTCGACGCATTGGTCGCAAAGTGTCTGGCCAAAAAGCCCGAGAACCGCTTCGCCACCTGCGGCGAGCTGCTGGGTGAGCTCCTTCGCATCCGCGGCTCCGCGGCCGGCATCGCCCCCCAGCCGGGCGGCACGCTGGTCAACGACGAGGCCCTCGGTCGCCCCACCACCGACGGCGCCTGGCGCACGCTGGCGGCGCGGCGCCCGTCGGTGGGAACCCCTACGTCACATCCTGCCCAACCCGAAGCCGAGCAGCTACAAGCCCTGGGCGCAGCCGTGCACCTGGCCACCGAAGCGGCCGCCCTCCGCGCCGCCCAACGCAACATGCTCAAGGAGCTGGCCTACGGGCTCGGGGAGGTCGCACCCGCCGCCTCCATGCTGCCCAAGCAGCTCGAGCAGGTCCTGGGGCTCGAGCGACTGCACCGCACACTGTCCGAGGAGCTCACCCTCCTGACCGAACAGAAAGCACAGCTGCGCGTCGAGACTGACGAGTACCTCGCAGCCCTGCGACAGCTGGATCTGGATCTCAAGGTCGTGGCCGCCCGGGACGACCCTGCGGCCGGCGCCTACGGGGCCCAACGCCAGGCCTTGTCCCGCCACAGTGACAGCCTCGCCGAGGGCCGGGACCGCCGCCACGCCTCGGTGACCCGGGAGATCGACGAAAAATCCGCCGCCCGGGTGACGCTGGACAGCCAGCTCGCCCAGCTCTACTTCGCCCTGTATGCCGGCGTCATGGCCCTGCGCGGCACCGAAACCGCCCGCCCCATGGAGCAGCGCTACTACCGCCTGGACGAGCTCCAGTCCCGCCTGTCGGCCACCTGGAGCAAAATCGTGTAGGGATCAAGGCGCCGAAGCGGCACCTCGGGGCGGAGCTACTCTTCGGCCTCGGCGACCTCTTGTTCGGGTAGCGCGGCGGCCACCATCTCGACGATGTCCATCACCTTGATGTCCTCGTCCCTGTCAAAAGCCTTTAAGCCGTCGGTGATCATGGTGGTGCAGAAGGGACAGTTCAGGGCCACCACGCCGCCGGAGGCCGGCAGGGTGTCGATGATCTCCTTGGCGCGGTTCTCGTTCACCCGCGGGGTCTCCTCCTCCATCCAGAACCGACCCCCGCCGGCGCCGCAGCAGAAGGCGTGCTGCTCGTTGCGGTCCAGCTCCACGAGGCGGGTGCCGGGGATCGCATTCACCACGTTCCGGGGTGCGTCGTAGATCTTGTTCCACCGGCCGAGATAACACGAGTCGTGGTAGGTCACCGTCTGGCGTTCGCCATTGCCCGGCAGCTCCAGGCGCCCCTCGTCGATGAGGTCGGCGATGAGCTCGGAGTGGTGTAACACCTCGTAGTCCCCACCAAACTGCGGGTATTCGTTTTTGAGGGTGTGATAGCAGTGCGGGCAGAAGGTGACGATCTTCTTCACGCCGTAGTTGGTGAAGGTCTCGATGTTCTGCGTGGCCATCATCTGGAAGATGAACTCGTTGCCCGGCCGTCGGGCCGGGTCGCCGCAGCAGACCTCCTCCGGGGCGATGGCCACCTTCACGCCCGCGGCCTTCATCACCTTGAGCAGGGCGTGGCTCTGCTTCTGGCAGCGGTTGTCAAAGGAGCCGGCGCAGCCCACGAAGAACAGGTACTCGAACTCGATGGGCGCGTCCTCGTCGAGCACCGGGGTGTCGTCGGCGACCCAGTCCATGCGGGTGTCCATGCCGATGCCCCAGGGGTTCATGTTGCGCTCAATGCCCTTGAAGGCGTTGGCCAGCTCCTGGGGCATGGACTCCTGGGCGAGCACCAGGTTGGTGCGCATCTCGAGGATCTTCATCGGATGCTCGATGAAGACCGGGCAGTTCTCCTGACAGGCTCCGCAGGTCGTGCAGGACCACAGGGCCTCGCTGCCCACATAGCCCAGGGAGGGGTCCTCCTCGGCGCCGACCGCCACCAGGGGCTTTGTGTTCTCCAGCTTCTCTTCGAGGGCGGCCACCTCCTCGTTGTCCTTGGCGGCCCTCGCCACGTCCAGCGCGCTGAGCAGATCGCCGCGGTCCCGGCTGGCGTAGCGGATGTCGTGCACCAGCTTCATGGGGGACAGGGGTTTGTCGGTGTTGTAGGCCGGACAGTAGTTTGTGCAGCGCGCGCACTCGGTGCAGGCGTAGTTGTCCAGCAGCGACTTCCAGGAGAACTGCTCATAGCGCGCCACGCCCCAGTTGGGCTCCGCCTGGTCGTCTTCGTCGCCCTCGTCCTCCATGTCCAATTCGACCTTGGGCATGATGCCGAGCTGGCCGCGGTTGCGGAAGAAGATGTTGGGCAGCGCGCCCACCAGGTGCACGTGCTTGGAGTACGGAATGTAGTTCAGGAAAAACAGCACGATGATCACATGAATCCACCAGGCCATGGCGGCGTGGGAGTGCAGGTAGGACACCGACGCGCTGGCGTACAGGGCGCCTGCACCTTTCATGAATACCGTGGCAAGGACCGGGTCGCCGGCCTTGACGCTGGCCGCGTAGTGCGCGCCGTGGGCCATGAAGTGGCTGACGCACAACAACATGATCATGCCGAGGATGAGCCCGGCGTCCAGATTCATGGGGATCAACCGCGGCTTGAGCACCACCCGCCGGAAGACGGACCAGCTGATGACGCCGATCACCAGCAGGTTGGTGATGTCGAGGGCGTACTTGAACAGGCGGGTCAAGGACGTGCCGGCGAATCGCTCGTAGCTGAAGGCCGGCCACAGGCCCTGAACCAGGTACTCCGTGGTGCCCACGGTGATGATCAGAAACCCCCAGAAGATGACGAGATGGTGCGCGCTGGTGTGCACGTGCGGATAACCGGCGCCCGGGGGGTCCTTGACCCGCCACTGGAGCAGCCAGTACTGGATGACGTCGGACCAGGCCCGCCAGTCAAACAGGCGGGCGAAGGGGTTGGGGATCGCCTCCTCTTCGCGGCCTTTGATGATCCGCTTCACAAAAACGGTGAGCGTCCAGGCGAAGCCCACCAGGGCCGCCAGCAGCAGGACGCCGAAAAGAATACGGGGTAGGTAGGCTCCGGAGGTCGGCATGGATCTCTCTCCTGAATCCGAGGCGTGCGCGGTCGGTCCAGCGCGAACAAAAGTGCAGAGTTTTCGCGGCCAATGTAGCCAAAGGTCCGCGTTCAAAGCAATGTTTCTTTTAGCAGCTTCTGGACTCAGGCATTTATCATTCCGCCGGGGTTTGTCAACCCCCGCAAGCCTGCTTCGGGCCTCGAGACACCAGAAGCACAAATCACCCTAACTACATGGGGTTACTTCGGTTTGCGCGAGGCGATCAGGTGGGCTTCTTCCAGGTTGGGCGCTCCCAGGTCGGGCGCTCCCAGTCCGGATGGTCCCACTCGGGCTTGTCCCACTCCGAACGGTCCCAGTCCGGCGGCCCCCATGAAGGTGGCCCCCACTCGGGCGGGCCCCAGGTGGGCTTGGTACGCGGGTTCTCGGGGGCGGCTTCCGCTTCGGATTCCGACGGCGGCGGCGACGGGTCCGCGTCCGGTTTTTTGTCAGTGGGCAAAACCTACTCCCCCTCGAAGAGCCCTTCGATGCTGGCCGCGTCCATGCCGGCAAACAGCGCGGCGGCCCGACCGGCGAGGCTCTGCAGATGCTCGATGAACCGGTGATCGTGCTCGGTGACGAAGTTGTGGGCCAGCTCGTGAAACAAGATCCCCAGCGTCGTGGGAGACAGCGGGTTGGCAAAGTCCACCTTCCCGATGACGTTGAGCTTCAGGGAGCCGCTGCCGGCATCAAAAGAGGCATCCTCCACCAGCCCGTCCAGGGTCGGCTCCTTGCGCACAAAGGAGATGTCGAGCTTGCGCCCCAGGAGGCGCTCGCCGAGCCATCGCACAAAGAGCGCAAACTTTCGCTGCTCCGGGGTGGGATCCACAGGCTTTTCGTTGAACTCCCGCTCCCGCCGTTTCACAAACTCCTCGGCGGGCTCCATGACCCGCACCAGGGCCGCATACACCCCCCGGGGCATGGTCCCGGCGTCCACGACGTTGCCCCCCAGCTGCCGGGCCCGGTCGTTGATCCGCCCGGCGCCCCCCAACAGCGCCCCTCGGGGGAACACCCGAGCCACGTACTGCTCCAGAGCCCGATGGCTGATCATCTGCCGACCCAGAACCTCGTCCACCCACTCGGCGCGCAGATCCCGCCGGTCCAGCCACTGCCCGATGAGGCTCTCGAGCAGCAGAGATTTGAGGATCATCTTGTAGTGATCGGTGGCGCTCTCCCGGTGATCCGCCAGGGGCAGTCGCTGCTGCACGTCCACGTGCCACGGCACGCTCAGGGTCTCGACGGGGATGCCCATCTCGAACAGGTGCGCGGGCTCCCCCCGCCGCGGGTGGTACAGCTCCACCCGGGTGGGTCGCTCCAGGATGCGCTCGACGCCGCTGCGAATGACCACCGTCTCGAGCAGGCAATCCCAGAGGATCAGGTGCAACCGCGGCTGCTTGATCCGGCGCTGATTGATGCGCAGGCTGATGGTCTTGGGCGGAATGATGAGCGACAGCTCGCGCAGGGCGGCGTCCACGTCCTCGGCCGAGGAGCGCCGCCGCAAGACGATGCGCGTACCGCGCCGCCGGCCGTTGTCCACGGCGTAACGTCCCCGGTCGTCAAAGTGAATGGTGGAGCCGATGGTCTCCACCGAGGCCGACTCCATGGCCGAGATGAGCTCCTTGAGCCCGCGCCCCTTGCGACCGCGCTTGGTGGGGGCGTCCTCCTTGTCCGTGAGAAATACGGTGTAGATGAGGTTTTCGTGGGCAAAGCCCTGGGGGGCGTCGTCCTCGATGACGATCTCGTCAGGCCCGATCTGAATCGAGACTTCGGTCACCTCCTCGTCGAAGGAGTTCTGAATGCCCTCTTTGAGCAGCGACGACAGCGGCCGCCCGGCGTTCATGCGCCGCCAGCCTTCATTTGAGATCTCGAACCAGTTGTTTCGGGACAAGCCGCAGCCTCCAGTCGAAGGATACCACGACTTCCGACCCGAGGCCCGAGACCCCACGCCGCGATCGCTCAGTGTTTGAAGCTACGCTGCCCTGTGAACACCATGGCCGCGCCCACCTCGTTGCAGGCTTGGATGGACTGCCAATCGTTCATGGATCCGCCGGGCTGGATCACGGACGTCACGCCTTCGCGCAGCCCCACGTCGATGCCGTCCCGGAAGGGGAAAAAGGCATCGGACACCATGGACGAACCGGGTAGGCCTCCCTTTTGCCGCCGCACGTCCGCGTCGATGGCAGCCTTGGTTTCCGCGTCATCGAGGTCGTTGTAAGACTTGCCTGTTTGGTCGAAGCTGAGCCGGTCAGCCAGCTTGGTGTAGGCCTTGTCTCGAGCGATCTGCGCCACACCCACCCGGTCCTGTTCTCCGGTGCCGATGCCCACGGTGACGCCATCTTTGACGTAGAGCACCGAGTTGGAGGTCACCCCGGCTTCCACGGCCCAGCCAAAGAGCAGGTCCCGGAGCTCGGCTTGGGTGGGCTGCCGCTGCACCGTGAACTCGGTGCCCTTGTAGTTGCTGGTTGCGGGCAGGAGGTCCTCGGGGGTCCGGGCCTGTAGGCTAAAGGATGTCTGCACCACGATGCCGCCGTCCATGAGGGCTTTGAACTCAGGCACCCGGGCGTTGGCATAGTCCGCGAGGCGGTCCATGCGCGCCACGCGCACGATGCGCAGGTTCTTGCGTCGGGCCAGGATCTCCATCACGCCCTGCTCGTAGTCTGGAGCCGCCACCACCTCAAGGTAGTTCTCGGCCACCAGCTCGGCGGTGGCTTTGTCCACGGGACGCGTAAAACACACCGCCCCGCCAAACGCCGCCACGCGGTCAGCCTGGTTCGCCGCGCGGTAGGCGTCTTCCAGCGTGTCCCGCACGGCCGCGCCAGAGGGGTTGTTGTGCTTCATGATGGCCGCCGCGGGGCGGTCGGCCAGGTAACGCAGGATGTTCAGGGCGTTGTCCACGTCGGTGAGATTGGTCTTGCCGGGGTGCTTGCCTGACTGCAGCAACTCCAGATCCGTGACCAGCCCGCGCTCCGGTCCGAGCAGCTCCACCTCGCCCACCACCAGGTTGCCCTTCACGAGCCGGTACAGGGCGGCTTCCTGGCCAGGGTTCTCCCCGTAGCGCAAACCCTTCTCCACGTCATCGATGACCCAGCTCACCTTGTCGTACGCGAGCACCTGGCGCCGCTCCCCGTCGATAAATGCAATCTCCATGCGCGGGGGGAAGTGGTCGTCCATGACCGTGCGGTAGGCCTTCTTGAGATCGGTATCGCGCGCCATCTTCTGTTTCTCCTGCGCGTCCCAGACGCGCTAGCTCGGATTCTCCAGCTTGTAGCAGCCAGCCATGGCCTCGTCCGGCGAGGCGGCGAGGTACTCGGCGATCCGGCTGTCGTAGGCCGCCGTGTGCGCGAAGGCCTTTTTCGCCAGCGCAAAGCGGGTGGCGAGGTCGAGCTGGCCTTCGTGGGCGCCGAGGATCTCGAGCAGGGACGGGTAGTCCGTCGGATCCACCACTGAGGCCACACGTAAAAAGTTCTTCGCCGCGGCGCGGATCATGCAGGGCCCACCGATGTCGACGTTCGCCCGGGCGCGCTCCACCGTGACGTCGGCCGCGGCCACGGTCTCGGCGAAGGGGTACAGGTTCACCACCACCAGATCGATGGGCACGCCGCCCGTGCGGGCGAGATCCTGCCGGTGGGCTGGATTGTACCGCTCCGTAAGCAGGCCCAGGTAGATCTTGAAGTCCAACGTCTTGACCAGGCCGCCCTGGGTCTCGGGCTGGCCCGTGTAGTCGCTCACCCGTACGAGGTGTTTCGTCGCTTCGTCGCCGAGGAGCTCAGCGAGTCGCGCGTAGGTGCCGCCCGTGGAGAAAAATCGAATCTCGGGGTTCTGCGCAATCAGCCCCGGCACCAGCTCCTCGAGTCCGGACTTATCCGAGACGCTCAAGAGGACGTGTTGGATCTTTACCAGGTCGTCTACCTGTTCGACGATGTTCACGGCCATGGAAACCTCCCGGCGGGCCGACGCCCCACCGCTGCTAGATACCGCCCGGCTCCAAATGGAGCACTCGATTGTGTTCGAGACGGACGAGGCCACGGGCCACCCGGTCCACCATGCGCGGCAGGAGCTGGTGCTCTACGGCCAACCCGCGCGCCTTGAGCTCGTCCAGGGTGTCGTCGGGGTGCACCGGCACCCGGGCCTGCGCAATCACCGGCCCCGTGTCCATGCCTTCATCCACAAAGTGCACCGTGATCAGCGTCTCGGCGAGCCGCGGCCCTTTTTTTGTGAGCCCAAAGGCGAACTCATACCCGTGCACGCCCTGATACGCCCGCGTGTCTGCCGGGTGCACATTGACCACCCCCAATCGCCCGTCGCCATTGAAGTGCTCCAGCAGCACCGGCGTCACGATGCGCATGTACCCGGCCAGCACGGCCATGCGTGGTGCGTACGGTCCGAGCGCCTCCAAAATGGCGCGCTCATGGTCGCCGCGCGACGCGTACAGCCCCCGATCCACGAGCAACGCCGGGATCCCCCGCCGCGCCGCCCGCACCAGCCCCAAAGCCCCCGGCTCATCGGACACCACCACCACCACCCGCACGCCCACCAACCCCGCCGAAGCCGCCGCACAGATCGCCTCCATATTCGACCCGCTCCCCGAAACAAACACCCCGATGTCCACTACCTCAGACATGACCTACCCCTAGGCCGCCCCCGACCTGGTTGTCAAGAGGGGACGTAGTTAGCTAACTACGTCCCCGGTCCCAGCGGCTGTGATACGATGACGTGAGACATCGGGGGTGTCGTAATGAGCTCACGTCGTACGATCGGTTTGGGTATTGTGCTGGGCCTTGGCTGGGTCCTGGCGGGACAATCGGGCTGCAACGAGGAGACGACGCCGCAGGTGTGTACGCCAGCGGCTTCGGGGTCCACCAGTGTGTCCAAGCCGCAGTTTGTGCGCAACCTGTCCATCGGTAATACGGGGTGGTTTGCGTCGCCGGCGGCGGTGGATCTCACCGGGGATGGACAGCTGGAGATCGTCGCGGCGTTTTACGACATCGCCGTATGGGACGCCCAAGGCAACCTGCTCGATAGGGTGCCGTCAGGCACGTATCACCACGGGCGGGTGTATGCGCCTCACGTGGTCGCGGACCTCGACGGGGACGGCATCATCGAGGTGGTGGTGGGCTCCAACGACGGCGCAATTGCCGCCTACGAGTGGCTCAACGGCAGCTTTGAGCTCAAGGCCGGGTGGCCCTACACGACCTGCTGTAACAACCCCGAAGTGCGGTCCCTGGCCGCGGCGGACCTGGATCTGGACGGGCGCATCGAGGTCATCGCCGCCACGACGGAGACCGGCGACGGCCCAGGGGGCGGCGAGGCGCCCCGGGTGTTTGTCCTGAACGCGGACGGAGCGGACTACCAACCGGCGGGGCTCACCGACTGGCAAGCCTGGCCCCGGTACAATCAGGAAACCGGCCCGGGTGGCGACCAGAACGGCTACGGCCACAGCGGCTACGGCTCCTTCGGCCTGAACGTGGCAGTGGGCAACATCGACGATGATCCAGAGTTGGAGATCATCGTCACCAACGACACCCACGAGATGATGGCCTTTCACCACGACGGTGTGTCGGTGCAGGCCGATACCTTCTATACGCGACGCAGCGGCGACAATGACGGCGACCCCATGGACTGGGGCACCTTCATCCGCTGGATCGATCCCGCCGTGGAGGACCGCCACTACCACGACCACGAAGGCGAGTGGCCCCACCCGGGCTGGACCATGTGGGCCCAATGGACCGCCTCGCCCCCGGCTGTGGCGGACCTGAACGGCGACGGGCTCAACGAGGTCATCGGCGTCGCCAACGCCGAGATGGACGAGCCCTACCACACCTACCACTACGCCTTTTTTGTCTTTGACGGCGATCACGCCGCCACTGGGAACCGCTCCATGCGTCGGCACGCGGGCTGGGAGTTCCCACCCCTGTCGGAGCACCCCTTCCAGGACGACGACTGGTATCCGCCCGGGGGAGTCCCCGCCACCACCGTGGCCAACATCACCGGGGACGACCGGCCCGAGCTCATCGCTCCCATCAACGACGGATACATCTACTGCTTCTCCTCCACGGGGGGGCTGCTGTGGCGCTACGACTACAGCCGGGGCAAGGATCTGCTCTATGCCTCGGAGGTGGTGGTGGCGGACCTGTCCGGGGACGGGCGGCCCGAGCTGATCTTCGGCACCTTCGGCGAGGACGGCGGGGACGGTCACGTCGTGATCCTGTCGGCCGGTGGGCGGAAAGTGCACGACATCGAGCTGCCGAATCAGAACCCGGGATCGGGCAATGGCATCGGCGTCGCGGCGGCGCCCACCGTGGCAGATCTGGACGGAGACGGCAGCCTGGAAATCCTGGTACTGACCATCGACCACGGCTTGGACGTCTTCACCGTACCCGGCTCGTCGGAGAACTGCACGCCCTGGCCCACAGGTCGCGGGAACTATCTGCGAAATACCATCGGCCCCCACACCGCTGACTGAGGCCCCCATGCGACCGCGTTTCCTGCTCTCGCCGCTCTTGTCACTCCTGATGCTGTGCACCGCAACCCCCGCTGCCGCCGCACCTGGCGTGCCGTTGACGGCACCCGCGCCGGCACTGCACCTGCACACCGGCGCGTTCCTGATCGTACCCCCCGGGGACGGACCCCAAAGCCGGTTGTGGACCGCCCTCGCCTTTCAGGTCGGCTCCACCGAGACCCGGGGCTGGGGTGACGTCACCTCCAGCCGGGGCGGGCTGATCCTGGGCGGAGAGTACGTGATCCCGCGCACCGGGGGGCTGGTCGTGGGAGGATCCATCGCCGCGCTGGAGCTGCTCGACGACCACGTGCTGGTGGACCCGGCCATCGACGAGCACCACACACGCGTGGATCTGGGCGTCACGCGAGTTCACGTGCGCTACGTCATCGGCGACTCCACCACCGACCGCGGCCGGTGGATGCCGGGGGGCAAGTCCCTGTCCAGCCAGCTGTTGGCCTACGTGCGCTTCACGCTGCCCACGGCCACCTCTGTGCTGTCCCGCCAGCGCCACCCGCGCCCGCCCCTGCGGGACGCCCTGGGCGATGGCGTGAACGAAATGGGCTGGGGCGCCGTGGAGCTGGGCGCCAGCTTCGGGCTGGTGGTGGCAAAATGGTACTCGGTCTGGCTGGCCTACACACCCTTTGTCATGGGCATCGTGCCCGACGGTCCGCACCACCCATTTTTCCAGGCGCTGCACCTGCACAACGTCTTCCGGCTGCCCTGGCAGATGCCCGGCAAGGGCGCCTTCGAGTTCCTGGTGGAGCTCGCCGGCCTCTTCCGCTTCCCCGGCCAGTCCGACGCCACGCTCTACCCGGGACGAGCCTACTTTGGACTGAATCCGGGCATGCGCTACGTCCTGCCCCACTGGGCTTTCTCGGTGGGTGCCAAGATCGGCTTTGGCGACTGGGCCGCCCTGGGCGACCGCTACACCGTGGGCCTCGAAGTGGCGTACAGTTTCTAGCTGCGTTCATCGGAGGACGACATGACGAGGCACTCTCCCCCCCGACGGTCTCTATGGTTCCTCGCTGCCCTCGGCGGGATGCTGATCCAAGCGGCCGGGACCGGCGCGCAGCCGAAGCAGGGGGACCCGCGCACGACCCCGGCCCAACCACCGGAAAAGGTCAAGCCGCCCCGGACCACACCCGCGCCCCGCGTCACCACCCCGGTGCCAAGGAAACGTTCGCCACGGCTCGTGGTCGCCCGCCGCCCCGACCCTCGGCCACCGGCCATGAAACCGCCGCCGCCCGTCGCGGTGACGCCCCTCACCAGCAAACCGCCCCGGGCGCCCAAGCGAACCGGTGTGGCCATCCAGATGTCCCTGGGCACGTCGGCTCAGATCTACGCCAATGTCAACGCCACCGCGGCGTACCCCGGGTTGAGCGGACGGTTTGCGCTGGGCTATCGGGTCGGGCGGGTGACCCTCGGCCTGGGGCTGGAATTTGTGCGCACCGAATCCACCAATGCCGCCCGAGAGCAGCAAAACGCCACCGTGGTGCTCTTCCGGCCCACCCTGGAGTTGTCGCTTTGGCAGCCCTGGCCGCTGTCGCTCTATTTGAGCCTGGGCGTACACGGGGGGTTCCTCGGCACGGCGGGTCGGGGCGTAGTGGACGACGCTTTGCCCGCGGTGGGTTTCCACGGCGGGCTGGGTGTGCGGTACTTTTTTCACCCGCGCTTTGCCCTCGGCATGGAGGGCGGGTTTCAGGGAGTGTGGCTCGTGGACGACGACGGTGACAACACCGTGGACGGCACAATATTATTCTACGGCGCCTTGGTGCTGCTGGCCATTTTGTAGGAGGTGCCCATGCAAAAAAAAATGCTGATGCTGGCCTTGCTCGGCTGTTTGTCGGCCGGGCTGACCGGGACCGGGTGTGACCGCATCCCGCAGATCTGCCGCGACAGCTGCAAACAGCAAGACCGGTGTGATCCGGGCTTCTCGGACTACGGCTACTCTGTCCGCGACTGTCGCTCTGACTGCGAGGACTCCCTCGAGGACCAGGTGCGTACGGTGGACGACGCCTGCAAGGCGGCCTACCTGGACTACACCGGATGCGTGGCGACCCTGACCTGCGCCGAGCTCGACGAGCACAACTACTCGGACTGCGCTCAGGAGAGCCTCCGTCTGTCACAACGGTGTGAGGCGCAATGGTAGTCGCACCCGTGGTGGTCTAGCGCGACGGGCCGAACAGTCGAATCCCCAGGGTCGGACCCGCCACCACCCGGAGCCGATGGTCCTGCGCCAACGCCACGCTCGATACCGCGCTGGGCAGGAGCAGCTGGCCCAGCGGCTTGCCCGTGGGCACCTCCCACAGGCGTACCGTGCGATCCGCGCCGCCGGTGAGCACCCGCCGACCGTCCTCTGACAAGGCCACCGCGCGCACGCCGCCCCGGTGACCGCGCAGCTCGCGCACGGGCGTCGTGCTCGGAAGCCGCCACACCCGGACCACGCCGTCGGCCCCGGCGCTGACCATCAACGTGCCCCCGGGGTGGAGAGCCAGCCCTGTCACGCCGCCCACGTGGGCCGTCAGCTGCGCGCGTACCGCCCGTCCGCTCACGTCCCAGCTGCTCACCCGCCCGTCGGCGTAGCCCACCACCGCCGTGCCGCCGTCGCCCGATAGGGCCATCGCCGTCACCGGGGACCCGCCCGCGAGGGTCGCCACGGACCGCCCGCTGGCCAGGTCCCACACCCGGACTTGTCCCCCCACATCCCCGCTCAGCAGCCGATTCCCATCCCCGGAGAAAGCCAGCCGCCGCACGGGCCGCGCATGCGCGTCGAGGGTGCGGCGGACGGGTCCCACGATGGGTTGCAAACGGATCCTGCCCGCGCCGTCCCCCAAGGCCAGGAGTCTCCCATCTGACGCAAAGGCCACAGCCTGCACACCCTGGCCAACGATAGACAGGACCTTGCCGTCCGCCAGGCGCCACACCCGGACCTCGCCTCCGGCGGACACCCCGGCCACCAATCGCCCGGACCCATCCAGGGCCAGATCCCGCGCCGCGCCATCGAGGGGCAAAAGGGTGCGCAGCGCCTGCCACGTTTTTGCACGGGGCGACGCGCTGGGTTTCGCGGGTTTCAGGTCCAGCCGCTGCCCGGCGCCGCTGCAAAGCGCCACGCTGAGCACCACCGTCAACAACACCACGCCTCCGGCCAACGGGATCAACACCCGAGACCGCCGGCGCCAAAACGTGCTGTGGGGCTTTTTTGTGCGGATGTCGCCGCCCACCTCGAACACGCCCACGGTGGTGGGGGGGGACTCCGGCCCCAGTCCGGCCTCTTCGGCGACGTCGGTGAGGGCCTCGATGAAATCCTCTACCTGGGCGAAACGATCGCCGGCGTGCCGGGACATGGCCTTCATCACCACGGCGGCCACCGGAGCCGGAATGGACTCGGGCAGCGGCGGCGGATCCTGGGTGGTGATCTTGTTCAGGATCTGCACCGGCGAGGAGCCCGCGAAGGGTCGCCGGCCGGCCAACAGCTCGTAACAGATGACACCCATGGCATAAATGTCGGCCCGCCGATCCACGTCCCGGCTGGAGTCAAACTGTTCCACGGGCATGTAGTGGGGTGTGCCCATCATGGTGGCGGTGCCCGTGAGAGCGCCGCCCTCCTCGACGATCTTGGAGATACCGAAGTCGAGGATCTTCGGCACCACGAGCCCACCGTGGCCGGACTCGGACAGGTAGATATTTCCCGGCTTCAAGTCCCGGTGGATGATGCCCGCGGCGTGGGCTTCGGCGAGCCCCTCGCCCACCTGGGTGAGTAGGGTCAGGACCTCGGGCACCGACAGCATGCCCCGCTTTTTGAGAAAGGACGCGAGGGTTTCGCCGTGCAGCCACTCCATGATCAGCGCCACGTATCCGTCAGGCTCGGTGCACAGATCGAGCACCTTCACCAGATGGGCGCTGTCACAACGAGCGGACACCGTGGCCTCCCGCCGGAACCGCTCGCGAATCTCATCGTCGTGTAGGAACTCGGGGTTGAGCACCTTCACGGCCACGGGGGTGCCGATCTTCGTGTTCACGGCGCGATACACCGCACCCATGGACCCCCGCGCCACAAACGCCTCCACGCGCCAGGTGTCCTGGATCACACG
>Ga0180009_10005134_pt1 | contig 14158 bp, 15 predicted proteins | sample OS_PC_MetaG_FD_123537 | JGI IMG/M metagenome (GOLD analysis project Ga0180009, IMG submission 123537) | Groundwater microbial communities from the Aspo Hard Rock Laboratory (HRL) deep subsurface site, Sweden - OS_PC_MetaG | ecosystem: Environmental > Aquatic > Deep subsurface > Groundwater... | reverse complement strand
CGCCAAACAACGCCTCTTCATCGGGTTCGAGCTGCCATTCGGGCAGTTCGAGCGTGATGTCGAACTCCTCAACCGGGCGATCCTTGACAGCATAGCGCATATAGGCGGCGAACGCCTGCGCGGGCGCGCGCCCGCCTTGCAGGCCCGCCACCGGCTTGGCATCATCGCGGCCCATCCATACGCCGGTGGTGATTCCGCTGGAAAAACCGATGAACCAGCCATCCTTGTTCGATGATGTGGTGCCAGTCTTCCCCGCCACGGGCCGCCCGATCTGTGCCGCACGGCCGGTGCCGGTCTGCACTGCGGCTTGCAGCAGATCAGTCGCCCCGGCGACCACGTAATCGGGCACCTGTTGCACCTTGCGCGGTTCGTCGCGGCGATACAGCACGTCGCCGCTCGCGCCTGTGACCTTGGTGATGCCATAGGGCTGCACCGCGACGCCCTTGGCAGAGATCCCAGCGAAGGCCTGCGTCATTTCGATCACGCGCACTTCGGATGATCCCAGCACCATCGAGGGGTAAGTCGCCACATCCGAGCTGATCCCGAACCGCCGCGCCATCGACGCAACAGTGCCAAAACCCACTTCGTTGCCCAACTGGGCTGCGACGGTGTTGATCGAGAAGGCGAAGGCAGTGCGCAGATCGGTTTCGCCGACATTGCGTCCGTTCGAATTGCGCGGGCTCCACCCGTCAATAGTCACCGGCGTATCGACCACCTTGTCTTCCGGCGTGTAGCCCGCTTCCAGCGCAGCGAGATAGACGAACAGCTTCCACGCCGACCCCGGCTGGCGCATCGCGGTGGTGGCACGGTTGAAATTGCTGGCGACGTAATCTGTGCCGCCGACCAGCGCGAGGATCGCTCCGTCGCGGTCAAGGCTGACCAGCGCGCCCTGCGCGCCTTTGGGCGTATTGGCCTCGATCGCAGCGGTCGCAGCGCGCTGCATTCCGATGTCGAGCGTGGTCCAAACCTCAATCGGTTCGTAGGTTTCGGGCAGGATGATATCGAGCTGGGGCAGCACCCAATCGGTGAAATAGCGCACCGAATTCTGCCCCGCCTGCTGTTTCAGCTGCACCGCGCTGACATCGACCATCGCCTGATCAGGGGTGATATAGCCCTGTTCACGCATCAGCCGCAGCACCACCTGCGCGCGGTCAACTGCGGCCTGCACATCGGCGGTGGGGGAATAATGGCTCGGCGCCTTGACCAGTCCGGCGATTATTGCGGCTTCGGCAACGCTCAGTTCGGTGGCCGGGTGGCTGAAGAATTTGCGGCTGGCGCTGTCGATCCCATAGGCTCCGCCGCCGAAATAGACCTTGTTGAGATAGAGTTCGAGGATCTGTTCCTTGGAGAACCGCCATTCGAGCGCCATCGCCAGCACCGCTTCGCGCGCCTTGCGGTCAAATGATCGGTTGTTGTTGAGGAACAGGTTGCGCGCCAGCTGCTGAGAGATTGTCGAGGTGCCGCCGATCCGGTCATCCCCGGTCAACCCTTCGATAATCGCGCCGGTCAGGCGCACCGGATCGACGCCAAGATGCGAATGGAACCGCTTGTCCTCGACCGCGATCATCGCGTTGGTCATGTTTTCGGGGATCTCATTATAATCGAGCCATTCGCCAAAGCTTGGCCCAAGTTCGACCAGTTCGCGCCCGTCGCGCGCACGCACAACAATGGTCTGCCCCGGCTGGGTTGCCTTGAGCGCGGCGTAGCTGGGCAGCGATTGCGCCGCGAACCCGACAGCAAAGGCGAGAAACACCAGTCCCAGCAACGCCAACGCGCCGCCCCAGAACATCCCGCGTTTGAACCAGCGACGCAGACGCGAAGGCGGCGCATTATCGCGCCCGCCCGCCCTGGTCCGCGCCGCAGTAGGTGCCGACCGCTGGGCTGCCGCCCGGCGCTTCCCGCGCGCGTTCCTGTCCTGCAATCGCTCACCCCTTTTTGACATGGCCTGTGCCTATCTGATGCCCACCGGTCAGGGGCGCAAATGCGGCCCTTGCATAGGCAAATTGTAACCGGGGGTGAACCCGCACGCCCTCACCTCTCCCCCGCTGCGGCTGCGCCTCATTCCTCTGCCGGGGTAAAAATCAGCGCGGCGGAGTTGATGCAATACCGCAGCCCCCCCTGCTTCGGCGGGCCATCGGGAAAGACATGACCCAGATGCCCGCCGCACTTGCCGCAGCGCACTTCGGTGCGGACCATGCCGTGGGCGATGTCGCGGTGTTGCTCGATCACCTCATCATCGGCGGGCTGAGTAAAGGCGGGCCAGCCGCAGCCGGAATTGTATTTGGCGGTGCTGTAGAACAGCTGTGCGCCACACGCGGCGCAGTGATATTCGCCTTCGTCGTAGAACTTGTCATATTCGCCGGTAAAGGCGCGTTCGGTGCCCGCTTCGCGCAGCACATGATACTGCATCGGCGAGAGCTTTTCGCGCCATTCGGCATCGGTCAGGCTGCGGGGATCGTCAGTCATAGCGGCACCTCTTGATCGCTTTCACCCATCCAGCAGCGCATAATGCGGCGGCGGCTTGATCGCGTCCATCCGCTCGGTCAGCAGCGGGCGGAAGCTCGGGCGGCTTTTGAACACCGCATACCAGCCGCGCGATTGTTCGTGGCCGGTCCAGTCGATCCCGCCAAGGTAATCCGCGACCGAAATCTGCGCGGCAGCGGCCAGATCAGCCAGACTCATGGTCGAACCCGCCACCCACGGGCGGTTGTCGATCAGCCAGTCGAGATAATCGAGATGGCCGTGGGCCAGCTTCATCGCATTGCGCAACGCACCGCTATCGGGTGGCTGGCGCAAGATGCGTTTGCGCATCCGTTCGGACAGCAGCGGCGCGGTGACATCGGCGTAGAAGCTCTCGTCAAACAGCGCCACCAAACGGCGGATTTCGGCGCGCTGCGTGGCCGAGCCGTTGATCATCGGGCTGCGTTCGACCACCTCTTCGAAATATTCGGCAATCGCCCTGCTATCGGGAATGATGATGTTCTTGTCCCGATTGACGATCACCGGCGTGCGTCCGGCCGGGTTCAGGTTGAAGAACATGTCCGATGCCGCCCAGGGATCTTCGCGCACCAGATCATAGGCAACGTTCTTTTCGCTCAGCAGCAGACGGATCTTGCGGCTGAAGGGGCACAGCGGAAATTGATAGAGGAGCCACATGGTGCTGCGATCCATGCCGCAATTTTCAACGCAAATCCATGCCCTGCGCCCGGTATCGGGGGAGTAATCAGACGCCCGATGCCTCCAGCATCAACAGACAGGACGGCATGATCTTGTGCACCTCATCATTGGTGATCAGCGCCTGCGCCTCGTCCTTGGCAAGCTGGGTGATCCCGGCGCGATCCAGCCCGCTGGCATCCATCAGCTGCGCCATTGTCAGCACGAAGAATTCGCGGCCCCGCGTGCTCAGATCAGGCCATTGCTGCGCCGCCGCGTCGCCGCTCGCCTGCCCGTTCGCTACCACCGCAAACGCCGCTGCACAGCGCAACAGCGCGCGGTTTTCCTGAGAAAGGACGGGAGACTGGGCGGGGGCGGCCTGCAGCATAAGCGCAGCGGCAATAAGCGAAGTGAGCATAGGCCCCCCTATGCACCGCGATATGAACCTGACGCTACCGAAATCCGCATTGCCGCAAGCGTAAATCCGTCCTAATCCGCAACTTGTCTTATAAGAGGAGACTCCAAAATATGTTCAGTCACATAATGGTTGGCACCAATGATTTTGACCGTGCCAAGGCGTTTTACGATGCCGTGCTGGCCACGCTCGGCGCGGGGCCGGGAATGGTCAACGTCGCCGCCACCGGCCACAAGCGCGCGTTCTGGATGCACAATGGCGGGATGTTCTCGATCAGCCAGCCGATCAACGATGCCCCGGCCTGCGTCGCCAACGGATCGACCATCGGCTTTGCCTGCGACAGTCTGGAACAGGTGAAGGCCTTCCACGATGCTGCGGTGGCCGCAGGGGGCACCTCAATCGAAGACCCGCCGGGCCCACGCGTCGGTGCGATGGGGACGATGAACCTCGGCTATGTGCTCGATCTCGACGGGCACAAGCTGTGTATGTTGCACCGCGCGTGACGTGTTGGCGCGTTCACTGACGTGAACGGCAGACCACCCGCCCGGCCACCAATAGTATCACTATGTTATGGTGGCCGGGCGGGGAGGCGGGGCGGGTGGTCTGCGTCGCGCGATAGCGTGACCGAAAAGCAAAAATCTACCTACTTAATTCAAACACCGCGAATTCGGCGCGCCAGTTCGCTGCTGGCGCGCCGATTTCGCTTTCATTGGCAAAGAACCACGCGCGTTCGACCCTCGCGCCTTTTTCCCGCGCCAGATCGCGGAAATCCTCCACCGTCACATGGTGGATGTTCTGCGTTTCATACCAACTCACTGGCAGCGCGCGCGTCACCGGCATCCGCCCGCCGAACATCAGCGCCGCGCGGGTGCGCCAATGGGCAAAGTTGGGGAATGAAACGAACGCGCGGCGGCCCACCCTCAACAGTTCATCCAGGATCAAATCGGGCCGGGTCGCGGTTTGCAACGTCTGGCTGAGGATTGCGTAATCAAACGCCTTGTCGGGATATTCCGCCAGATCGACATTGGCATCGCCCTGCACCACCGATAGCCCGCGCGAAACGCAGCGTTCCACCAGCGCGCCATCGAGCTCCATCCCGCGCGCATCACAGCCGCTGACGCTTTGGAGTTCCGCCATCAACGCGCCGTCGCCGCAGCCGATATCGAGCACCCGGCTGCCGGGGGCGACATGGGCGGCGATAGCGGCCAGATCGGGTCGGAGCGTCACTCGATGAACCCCTTAACCACCCGGTCGCACTGATCGTGGGGAAGCAGGAAACTGTCATGCCCATGGGCTGCGCTGAGTTCGACAAAGCTGACCTTCGCGCCCGCCGCGTTGAGCGCGTGGACGATGTGGCGGCTTTCGGCGGTGGGATAGAGCCAGTCGGTATCAAAGCTGATCAGGCAGAACCGCGCCTGCGTCCCCGCAAAGGCATTGGCGAGCTTGCCGCCATGCTCTTCGGCAAGGTCGAAATAATCCATCGCGCGGGTAATGTAGAGATAGGAATTGGCGTCGAACCGCCGGGTAAAGCCGCTGCCCTGATAGCGCAGGTAGCTTTCAACCTGAAACTCGGCGTCGAAGCCAAAACCCTTGGCCTCACGATCCTGCAAGCGTCGCCCGAATTTTTCGGTCAGCCCAGCCTCGGATAGGTAGGTGATATGCGCCGCCATCCGGGCAACGGCGAGGCCATTGTCGGGCCGCGCCTCGCTAGCGTAGTAATTGCCGCCCGCCCAGGCCGGATCGGCCATGATCGCCTGACGCCCCACCTCGTGAAACGCGATATTCTGCGCTGAATGGCGGGCCGTGGAGGCGAGCACCAGCACCCGCGCCGCGCGTGTCGGCCAATTGGCGGCGAGGCTCAATGCCTGCATCCCGCCCATCGATCCGCCTACCACGGCGTGGAGTTGGTCGATCCCCAACCCATCAAGCAGCGCCACCAGCCCGCGCACCATGTCGCGGATGGTGATGACTGGAAAGCGCATCGCATAGGTCCGCCCGTCGGGCGCGATACTCGCCGGGCCACTCGATCCCATGCAACTTCCGATCACATTGGCGCAGATCACGAAATGCCGGTTGGTATCAATCGGCTTGCCGGGGCCGACCATGCGTTCCCACCACCCCGGCTTGCCAGTGATCGGGTGCGGGCTGGCAAGATATTGATCCCCGGTCAGCGCATGGCACACCAGCACCGCGTTCGATGCATCGGGCGCAAGCGTGCCATAGGTCTGATAGGCGATCTGCGCGCCATCCAGCGCCTGCCCGCTATCGAGCGGCAGGGGCTGGGGGATCTGAAATACAAGCGAAGGGTTCAACACGTGGCACTTAACCGAACAAGGGGCAGTGCTTCGACAAGCTCAGCACGAGCGGATTAATTTTGAGGTTAGCCCCATAACCGCTCACCCTGAGCTTGTCGAAGGGCTGTTTTTCTTTAATCGGGCTTGCGATGACAACCAAACCTCAGCCCAAACCCTGGATCGCCCAGATCCACGCCTATCAACCGGGCGCATCGCACGCGGCCAGCGGCGCGCCTCTGGTCAAGCTGTCGGCCAATGAAAACCCGCTTGGCTCCAGCCCGGCGGCACTGGCGGCGCTGGCAATGCCGCATATCGCCGCCGATTATCCTGACCCCGATGCGCGGGCGCTGCGCGAAACCATCGCGGCGGTGCACGGGCTTGATCCAGACCGGATCGTATGCGGAGCAGGTTCGGGCGAATTGCTGCAATGCGCGGTACAGGCCGTGGCCGGGCCGGGGGATGAGGTGGTGTTTTCGCGCTACTCCTTCTCGCTCTACCCGCTGCTCGCGCACCGGGTCGGCGCGGTTCCGGTGTTTGCGGATGATGCAGCCTATGCCGCGTCGGTCGACAACCTGATCGCCGCCGTCACGCCGAACACCAAGGTCGTGCTGCTCGACAATCCCAACAATCCGGTTGGCACCTTCCTACCGCCTGCCGAAGTGGCGCGGCTGCACGCGGGCCTGCCGCCGCAGGTGCTGTTGGTGGTGGATGAAGCATACGCCGAATATGTCGACCTCGCGCATCAGCACGCGGCATTTGATCTGGCGGCAGCGTATGACAACGTGCTGGTCACCCGGACATTTTCCAAGGCTTACGGGCTTGCATCGGAACGCGTGGGCTGGGCGACCGGCGCGCCGGAGCTGATCGACCTCATCAACCGGCTGCGCGGGGCGTTCAACGTCTCCACCAGCGGGCAAAAGGCGGCGATTGCAGCGCTTGGCGATCAGGATTTCGTCGCCACCAGCCGCGCCTGCAACGCGGCGGAGCGCGCGCGGTTTTGCGATGCCGTTGCCGCGCTGGGCAATCACGGCCTGTCCGCCTCCCCCAGCGAGGCCAACTTCGTGCTGGTGCATTTTGGCGGTGACGTGACTGCCCCTGCCGCGCTCACCGCGCTGGCCGACGCGGGATATGCGGTGCGGCATTTGCCCGGACAGGGCCTGCCAGATGCGCTGCGCATCACCATCGGCACGGCGGACGCCATGACCCGCGTGATCGCCGCCTTGCGCACCTTGTGCGGAGAGCCGGCGTGACGATCGATCGCGCCGCGATCATCGGGCTGGGCCTGCTCGGCGGTTCGATCGGCCTTGCGATCAAGGCGCGGGGTCTGGACATTGCCACCACCGGCTGGGACCGTGACCCAGCGGTGCGGGCCAAGGCAGCGGAACGCGAGCTGGTCGGGCAGGTCTGCGACACCGCCGCCGACGCGGTGACTGACGCCGATCTGGTGATCCTGTGCGTTCCCGTTGGCGCGATGGGCGATGCGGCGCGTGAACTGGCCCCCGGCCTTTCCCCCCACGCCATCATCAGCGATGTCGGATCGTCCAAGGCCGCGGTCGCCGCCGCGCTTGCTGCGGCGCTGCCTAGTGCCTGCATCATCCCCGCGCACCCGGTTGCGGGCACCGAGCAGAGCGGGCCGGAGGCGGGCTTTGCCACGCTGTTCGCGGGCCGTTGGTGCATCATCACCCCGCCCGATGGTGTCGACCCGGCGGCGCTGGCGGCGCTTTCGGACTTCTGGACGGCGCTCGGCTCGAAGGTCGAACTGATGGACGCCGCGCACCACGATCTGGTGCTTGCCGTGACCAGCCACATCCCGCACCTGATCGCCTACACGATTGTCGGCACCGCGAGCGATCTGGAGGACGTTACCCAAAGCGAAGTCATCAAATATTCCGCCGGGGGTTTCCGCGACTTCACCCGCATCGCCGCATCCGATCCGGTGATGTGGCGCGATGTGTTCCTGACCAACAAGGGCGCGGTGCTGGAGATGCTGGGGCGCTTTTCCGAAGACCTTACCGCGCTGCAACGCGCGATCCGTTCGGGCGACGGGGACACCTTGTTCGACCTGTTTACCCGCACCCGCGCGATCCGGCGGCAGGTGATCGAACAGGGGCAGGACGATGAGCGCCCCGATTTCGGGCGGGATCACTAGACCGCCGCCCCTCCTTCCGGTGCGCCTGTAGGAGACATATGAGACACTGTCCAGGAACACAAAACCGCCCGCCCCGCACGATCCGCTGGAAGGCCGCTGTGCGGGACGGGAAACGGGGGCATACCGGAAGGTCATGCGGGCGAAGCTGACAGGTCAGACCCAAGTAGGAAAGCAGGCCTGCGGTCCAGCGTCAGGGCATCGGACAGGCGAGGCAACGCACCCATCCCAGCGCGCGGCCCCTTTTTTGTGTAGAACGGCACTCGTTTAAGGGGTCCGCTTCTCGGTGGCGCCAGAAACAACCTGAAAATAAGCTAGCGACCCCGTTCCGGTCATGCCCGGCCTGCTATGAGCTGCACAAAACATGATCTAGTCCGACTGGTGCTAGGGCGATTCAGTAGTTATACCAAACGTCGTCGGGGCCCATTTCACCCAGCTGCTCACAAGCAAATTCGTCACCTGCATCACAGTCGGTTTGTAGTTCGTCACGGTGAACTGTTCCACCGTAGCCTGAGAGCTCGTCGTGCGGCGATTCAGTTACCGCAGCATCTGGTGAGACCTTGGTGTCAATTTGCTCCTCCGACGCATCGACGCCCTGATTTGCTTTCACTTCAAATGAAGGAAGTCGAACTCCTACTAATTTCCAGCTAAACCATTGACGTTCGAATATTAACTGTGTGCGGTCTTTTGCGCGGAGACTGAAGGTGTTGATGCCTGAACGCTCAATGCCGCCAACAGCGTCGAATTCCCTGACAAAATTTAGAGCGAGTGTGTCGTCTGGCTTTCTAGATCTACGTTGGAATACGATCCGGATTGCAGTAGGATTCACCAATTGCTCGACCATCGGGTCGGCAATCGCAGCGACTCCCACGGCTCCAAGTTGGTCGAACGGGTTATCGCTCTCTGTAGCCGCCAATGCAGCCTGCACGGAAAGCTCTTCTTTCAGTGAGGTTCGCAGCCGTTCAAAATCGATGTAGCTTGAGAAGGCTTCATGGTCACCCTTGTTAAAAGCGGTCTGCATTCCCCTGAGCGTCATTATCGGGGAGGCGAAGTAGGCAAACGCGACAACCCCTACGATGACAATGACCGCGCTTATGGAGATGGACCTTCGTGACATAGATGTTCCCGTAATACGCTGCAATCGACAGGGTTAGCTAATTGAATTAGAACGAATATGTCAATTGAAGCCTCGCCCTTGCAAGGTAGGGCTTGGATGATTTTCGTAAATCACCACTTTTCAATTGCTTGATCGTCGGGAACCCGACCTCGACCCCGGGCCATCGGATGCCTAGGATTGCCGTGTCCGGTTTTTCCAAGAGTTACCAGTTCGACAGACTTAGACCTGTCTTTCACCCGTCTAATGAACCGGTCATCTTCACCTTCCCATGCCCCATCATTGCCCCACGCAATGAGTAGCTTGTTGCCATTTTTTTCTGCGACGACGATGATATCATCGAGCCACTGGTCGTTCCTATCGTTCGCTCGGTTCATGCTCGCCCACATCTGACTCGGTTTTGGAGAGCACAGAGGATAGAGGTTGACGATGGCCAGACCGCCATAGCCCCAGCGTTTCGCGAAGTTGGTCAAGCGTCGTATAGTGGGGTCGTCTTTTTGTGCATTCCCGTTACTCGGATTGAGCATGCAAATGGGCAGCTTCTTGGCATCTTCGTCCCAAATTCGTTCGAGAAAGAAGCGATAGTGCCCGCACTCGCTGAAGACTGCGTCGGCTTTTGTTTCCATCAGAGACTCCCCTATGCGCGGAACGTGACCAGTAAACACAACAATCAATTTTACAAATGACGAACCGTGGAATTTGGCTGAAGGCAGACCTTCGCCTTTCCACCCCACTTGCGGTCATCCACCCTGCGACCATCATCACCCGGAACCGGACATGGCGCGTTGGGATCTACCCGTTCAGCGCATTGATCGCCGCGTGCACCCGCGCTTCGACCTCGTCGCGCGGCAGGCCCGCCGGGATCGTCTCGCCCACCTTGTAGGTAATCCGCCCCGGACGCTTTACCGCATGGTGGTATAGCCGCCCGCTATCGACCGCAATCGGCACCACCGGCAGGCGCAACAATTTGTAAAGCCCGGCAAAGCCTGCCTGCAACCCCGGCCGCGTGCCCTGCGCCACGCGCGTGCCTTCGGGGAAGATCACCAGCGGGCGGCCTTCTGCCACGCGCACCTTTGCCAGGGCGAGCATTTCGCGCAAAGTCTTTGCGCCCTTGTCGCGCGCCACCGGGATCAACCCATAGGTCAGCGCCGAATAGCCCCATCCCGGAATGCTGAACAATTCCTGCTTGGCGAACACCGCCGGGTGCGTGAACAGGCGCGGGGTATCGATCGCTTCGAAGAAACTCTCATGCTTGACCGCGATCAGCACCGGCATGTCGGGGATTTCGCCGTCGATCACCACTTCGATGCCGAGCACGTTTTCCACACACCACAAATGCCAACCGCCCCACTTGGCCACCACCGGGCGCAGCCACGCCTTGCGCGCGATAATCGCGATCACCGATGCGCTGACCAGAAACACGCTGCCGCCATAGAACAGCACATAGAACGCCAGGCTGCGCAGCGCGGCGAGGAGGAAGGTCATAACTCGGCAAGCCCCGCCGCCCGGCTGGCGATCAGTTTGTGATATTCCAGAAACAATGTGCCAAAATCCGGTTGCGAAGGCACGGCATCGCGAATCACCGTGACATGGCCGGGCAGCGTCCGTTCAACCTCACCCGCGGCGCGGCGCATATGCCAATCGGTCGTCACCAGCCTTATCGAGGTGACTTCGTTCTGCGCCACCCACTTGGCAGTTTCCGCCGCATTGGAACGGGTGTCCACCGCCGCAAAGCCCAGCGTGATGCAGCATTCCATCTGTTCCGGCGCAACCCCGAACTCGGCAGCGAATTCGCCGGGGCGCACTTCGGAATCGACCCCGCTGACCAGCATTTTGGCGGCCAACCCCTGATCCAGCACCTCCAGCCCGCGCGCGATCCGCCCGGCCCCGCCGGTGGGCACGATCACCGCGTCGGTTGTAACCGCGTCCGCCTCACCGGGGAGCGTCACGACGAACCACAGGAAGCCGATCACCCAGACCAGAAACACCAAAGAAACACCGCGCCGGATCATGCCTGCCCCTAGAGCATGTCCTTGAGGGCAAGCGCAATGGTGATCCGCGCCGTCAGCAACGCAATCAGCACTCCGACAAGCGGAACGGCAGCGATCACCAACCACTCAGCGAGGCCAAATCCGCCGCCGCTGGTCAATCCGCTGTCCAGTGCGGCGAATTGCTGGCCCAGCAGCAACACCGCCGCCATGCCCAGGCCTGCGCCCACCACCGCGCCGAAAGCGGCTTCGCGCAGCACGGTGCGCAGAAATACTGCGGAAATCTGGCGATCGGTCGCGCCGAGCAGGTGAATGATTTCGACCGTGTCCCGCGCTCCGGCAAAGGCGTTGCGCGCCGCCAGCCACACCGCAGCCGCGGTCGCCAGCGCCACCAGCGCGATCAGCCCCAGCGCCAGCCATTGCAGCGCCGACAGCGCGCGATAGACCGGTTGCAGCCAGTCCGATTGGGCATCAACCCGCGCGCCGGGAACAGTTTGTTCAAGCGCCGCCGCAATCCGGGCGACATCATCCGGGGCCGCGCTACGCGACAATTCAACGTCAATCAGCGCCGGGATCGGCACATCGCCGCTCGCCGCGCCTTCGCCCAGCCAGGGTTCAAGCAGGGCGACCAATTCTGCCTCGGGCACCAGTCGCACCGCGCGCACCCCGTCGATTGCGGTCAACACCCGCACCGCATCAGCGCCGCGCGCCGCGCGCAAATCGGGGTTGGGTTCGATCACCTGCACGGTTACCGCCGCCGACAGATCGGCGCTGGCGCTGGTCGCCAGGTTCTTTAACGCCAGCCCGCCCGCCGCCGCGATCACCACCAGCGCGATCAGGATCGCGATGACCCACGGGATCGGCCCGGCAAAGCGGGTTGCAGGCAGCAGCCGCGCCGCTGCCCGGTTGCGCGCAGGAGCGGCCAGATCGGCGGCGTTATCCGGTTCGGGCGCATCCGACAGAGGCGGCGGCGGCGTGTTCATGCCCCGATCTCACTTGAGGCGGCTGGGCGCGGGGGATAACGCAGCGCGCCGGTCGGATCGGACAACTGCCCCTTGTTCAGCCGCATGATCAGCGAATCGGGCACTTTCTTGAGCAGGTGGACATCGTGGGTCGCCACCACCACGGTTGTCCCCACGCGGTTGTTCAAGGCTTCGAACAGGCGCAGCAGTTTCAACGCCATTTCGGGATCGACGTTGCCGGTCGGCTCGTCCGCGATCAGCATCTGCGGGCGCGCGATCACGGCGCGGGCAATGGCCACGCGCTGCTGCTCCCCGCCAGACAGTGTTGCCGGGATCGCATGGGCGCGGTGGGTGAGGCCGACCCAGTCGAGCATCTCCGCAACCGCCTTCACCACCCGCTTTTCATCCGCGCCTGCCAGTCGCAGCGGCAGCGCGACATTGTCGAAGGCGGTGAGATGCGGCACCAGCCGGAAATTCTGGAACACCACCCCCAGCCGCCGCCGCAGATCAGGCAGGCGTTCGCGCGGCATGGTGATCAGATCCTGCCCGAACATCCGGATCGCCCCGCGCGATGGCCGCTGCGCGAGGTAAAGCAGTTTCAACAAACTGGTCTTACCCGCCCCGCTGGCGCCGGTCAGGAAATAGAAGCTGCCGGGGTAAAGGGTGAAGGACAGATTGCTCAGCACTTCGGGATCGGTGCCGTAACGCAGGCCGACATTGTCAAACTTCACGTGTCCGGCAAGGCGATCATTCATTGCGCGCACCTATCAGCGCGGCAAGGCCGGGGGAAGGCGAACATCGCACGCTTGTAATAAAGAGTGCCGAAAAATCGCTCACGATGTGGAAAAACCCGCTGAAATCGCCTGCGCGGGGGTGCTTGCCCTTGTGCGCGGATGAACGAAGGCTATTGCAATTCAAGATATGATCATTGCCTGCCCAGCCTGCGGCACCCGCTACGCGGTGCCCGATGCTGCCATCGGCAGCGACGGGCGGACTGTGCGCTGCGCCAAGTGCAAGCATAGCTGGTTTCAGGACCCGCAGGTGCTCGATCTGGAACCCCCGGTTGACGCTGCGGCAGCGCCGCCCCGCGCAGCTGCTGCCCCCACCCCGCCGCCCGCTACCCCTGCACCAGAGCCAGCGATGCCGCAGCCCGCGCCTAAAACGTCCGGCGATGGCCCTTCGATCAACCATTGGCGCACATCGGATTCTCCCGCATATTCAACAACCGATTATGATGAATCGTCGATTGCGGTGCGCGCCTTGCGACGCGGGCTTAGCCAGAACACGGCAGATGGCGATGAAAGCCGGGTAATCCCCCGCACCGATCCGCCCGCCGCGCCTGACCAACGTGAGGCCTATGCCGAACCGGATGCTGACCCCCCGTTTGCAGATGAAGAATATGCCGATGAGGAATCGCGCTTCGGGTACCGCGCCCCTTTCATCCGGCGGCGCAACACGTTAAAATTGTGGACCTTTGCTGCGGCAATCTTTGCTGTGCTGGCAACCGGGACAATTGTTGCGGTCAATTACTACAGCCTGCCGGACTGGTTTCCCTTAAGCCAACCGACCTTCGGCATCGGCCAACCGGGGCTTGAACTCGATTTTCCACCCGCCGAACAGCGCCCTGAAACGCTGGAGAACGGCGAGACCATGTTCCGGGTGCGCGGCACCATAACCAATACCGCGCGCGAAACATTGACCGCGCCCAACCTGCTGGTGGTGTTCAGCGACGCGCGCGAACGCAAGGTCGGTGATTGGGTGGTGGTTCCGGCCAAACGCCAGCTGGCTCCGGGAGAAACCGTCACCGTGACCGAGGCGATCGCCAATATCCCACCCGGCGCAGCGGTTGCCGATCTGGGTTGGGCACCCAATTAAGCGGCTTGCGCGGGGCGAAACCCCTTGCTAGTGGGCCGCTCCTACCGCGGGGCCAGCACCTTGGCTGCCCCGACATACCCGAGTGCGGTCGTGGCGGAACTGGTAGACGCGCAACGTTGAGGTCGTTGTGGGCGAAAGCCCGTGGAAGTTCGAGTCTTCTCGACCGCACCAAACACTCCCGATAGTGAATTGAAAAATCACAAAAACCGGG
>Ga0180009_10005133_pt1 | contig 14160 bp, 9 predicted proteins | sample OS_PC_MetaG_FD_123537 | JGI IMG/M metagenome (GOLD analysis project Ga0180009, IMG submission 123537) | Groundwater microbial communities from the Aspo Hard Rock Laboratory (HRL) deep subsurface site, Sweden - OS_PC_MetaG | ecosystem: Environmental > Aquatic > Deep subsurface > Groundwater... | reverse complement strand
CCTGGATGAGACGGAAAAAGACCTGGAAATCGTCGGCGTCCCCTTTGACTACCGGGGCCGAACCGCCGTCCAGATCGTGGCCCGGGACGTGACCGGCCGCAAACAAATCGAGGCGGCCCTGCGCAACAGCGAAATGAAGTTTTCGGCCTCCTTTCACTCGGCCCCGGTCATGATGACCATTTCCACGATCGAAGACGGAATCTATCTCGACGTAAACGACCGTTTCCTCCGGACCTGTGGATTCACCCGGGAGGAAGTCATCGGCCGGACCTCCGTGGACCTGGGATGGATTTGGGCCGAAGACCGGGACCGTTTGGCCGGGATGCTCCGGGAAACAGGGCGGGTCGAAGACCTCGGTCTGACGCTTCACGCCAGGGACGGGCGTCCGATCCATGCCATCTACCACGGCGAACCTATCGACGTTGATGGCCGAATGCGGCTCCTGTCCATCGCCGTGGACGTCACCGAACTGAAACGGGCCGAACGGGAGCGGCTGGAAAGTGAAGCCAGGTTCCGGGAGTTTTTCGAACGCGACTCCAACTGCTGCTACATGATCTCGCCGGAAGGCCTGATCTTGAACGTCAACCAGTCGGTCCTGGACACCCTGGGTTATGACGACAAGAGCGAACTGGTCGGAAAGCCGCTCCTGACCACCATTTACCCTGCCTCCTCCAGGGAACGCGCCGCCGAACTTCTCGCCCGCTGGAAGGCTTCGGGCGCCCTGAAAAACGAAGAGATCGCGGTCAAGACCAAAAGCGGCCGGGAACGGACCATGCTGCTCAACGCCAGTGCCGTCCGGGATGACGACCGGCTGCTCTATTCCGTGTCCATCCAGACCGACATCACGGAACGCAAGCGTTCCGAGGAGGCGTTGCGGGAAAGCGAGGCCCGGTACCGGGGCCTGTTCGAGAACAGCCTGGCCGGCGTGATCCTTCACGAAGCGGGCCCGGATGAAGATAGCGGGTTGGGCGATTACGTATGCATCGGCATCAACCGGGCCTTCGAGGAGATGACCGGACTCGAGGCCCAAAACGTGGTCGGCCGGCGGGGGCACTGGTTCCTTCCCGCCGGGGATATCGAGTCGGTTTTTGAACGGTACAGCCGTATCGCCCGGACGGGCCGGCCCGAAGCCTTCGAGTATTTCGCCGAAACCCTGGACCGCCACTTCCTGATCAACGCCTTCCAGTTGCAACCCGGCCGGTTCGCCACCGTTCTCCTGGACATAACCGAGCGCAAGCGGGCCGAGGAGGCGCGGGAAAAATGGGAGGCCCAACTGCGCCAGTCCCAAAAGATGGAGGCCATCGGAACCCTGGCCGGCGGCATCGCCCACGACTTCAACAACATCCTGGCCGCGGTCATCGGTTATACCGAACTGGCCACCATGAGCGCGCCCAAGGCCGGGAAACTACGACGCTACCTGGACCAGGTCCTGGCAGGATGCCAGCGGGCCAAAGACCTGGTCCGGCAGATACTGGACTTCAGCCGCCAGAGCAAGCGCGACCGCCAGCCGGTGGAAATCTCCCCGGTCATCAAGGAGACCCTGAAGTTTTTGAGGTCCTCCCTGCCCACCTCCATCGAAATCACCCAGACCATCGATACCGAGCCCCTGGTGGTCAACAGCGACCCGACCCAGATTCATCAGATTCTGATGAACCTGTGCGCCAACGCCGAATTCGCCATGCGGGGCAAGGGAGGCCGGATGGAAGTTTCCCTGACCCGGGTGGACCTGGACGAGACCACCGCATCCCGGCCGCTGGACCTGCCCCCCGCTCCCTACTGCCGCCTTACGGTCAGCGATACCGGCCACGGCATGGACCGGGAAACCATGAACCGGATATTCGAGCCCTTTTACACCACCAAGGCCCCGGGGGAAGGCACGGGCATGGGCCTGGCGGTCGTCTTCGGCATCGTCAAGGACCACGGGGGCGACCTCAAGGTATACAGCGAACCGGGCCAAGGTACGACCTTTCAGGTCTACCTGCCTCTGGTCCTCGAGCCCGGGCCGCAAGCGGTCGAGGACGAGACCCGCCCGCTGCCTCGCGGAACCGAGCGGATACTCTTCGTGGACGACGAGGCGGCCATCAGCGATCTGGGCCGGATGATCCTCGAGAGTCTGGGCTACCATGTCAGCGCCTTCAACTCGAGCCTCGACGCCTTGTCCTTTTTCGCAACCCATCCGGATGAAGTCGACCTGGTCCTGACGGACTACACCATGCCCCGGATGTCCGGGACCGATCTGGCCCGGGCCATGCTCAAGACCCGGCCCGACCTGCCGATTCTGCTGTGCACGGGCTTCAGCAGTCAGATCAGCGGGGAAGCGGCCCTGGCCCTCGGCATCAGGCGCTTTCTGATGAAACCGCTGGATGTCCGGGAAATGGCCGAAACCATCCGCGCCGTTCTGGATGAACAGGACGGTTGACGGTTCACTAAACGGTGAAGACGATGGATCGAAAGAATGAGGTACTGAACCCCGGTTCGGATGGACAAGCCCTGGTGATCGATCAGGATCAGGCCCCGCAAGATGCCCCCGACCCGCGCAGCCGCCAGCATGTGCTGGTCGTGGACGACGAGGAATCGGTCCGCTTCCTGCTGAAAAGCTTCCTTAATCAGGCGGGCTATCAATGCTCGACGGCCGCCAGCGCGGAAGCCGCCCTGAGGCTGATGAAAAACTTCAAAATGGACGTGGTCATCACCGATATTCTGATGCCCGGCCTGAACGGCATCGAACTGCTCGAACGGATCAAGGCCCAATACGCTTCCGACGTCATCGTCATGACCGGCAATCCCCGGGGCCTGGACTACAAGGACGTCATCGAAAAAGGGGCCAGCGATTTCCTGCTCAAGCCATTCAGAAACAACGAACTGCTCATCCGTCTCAAGCGGGTGATCCGGGAACGAACCTTGATCTTCGATCTGAACGAAGCCCGGGGGCAGTTGCAGGAAAGCGTCCAGTCTCTGACGCAGGTCCTTAACGGGACCGTCGGCGCCCTGACCGCCGCGGTCGAGTTCCGGGACCCTTACACTTCGGGCCATCAGCGCCGGGTGACCGAGCTGTCACGGGCCATGGCCGAAAAGATCGGTCTGCCGTCCGCTCAGATCGAAGGCATCCGGATATCCGGCATGCTCCACGACATCGGCAAGATATCCGTTCCGCCCGAGATTCTGGTCAAGCCGGGCAAAATCGACCAGGCCGAGTTCACCCTGCTCAAGCGCCACCCCCAGGTCGGGCGCGAAATCCTCAAGGGGGTGGATTTTCCCTGGCCGGTGGCCGATGTGGTTCTTCAGCACCACGAAAGGATGGACGGGTCCGGTTATCCCGGGGGGCTGACGGGGGAGGCGATCCGGATCGAGGCCCGGGTTCTGGGCGTGGCCGACGTGGTCGAGGCCATGTCCTCCCACCGGCCCTATCGTCCGGCCCTGGGAATCGAGGCGGCCCTTGACGAAATCGAAGCGCACAAAGGCAGGCTCTACGACCCTCGGGTCGTCGAGGCCTGCCAGGCGGTCATCACCGGGGATCAGTTTTCGTTCTGAGTCGGGCCGGCCTTCAGCGATCCGGCCGGGTCCCCGGCGGGCCGCAGTTCCTTTTCCGAAGGCCAGCCGCCAAGGCTCGCGTCCCGGCCGGCGCCATGGATGAGCCAGAACTCCCAGTCCAGCCCGACTTCGTTGCCCAGTCCGCTCCTCGAAGCATATTTCAGTTGCCAATCGAAGGCGCCGGAAGAAAGGACCGGGCCTGGGCGGTAGCAGGGCCGGTACAACGGACCGGGGCGGCACGGCCCGGCCTCTTGCCGGGCCCGGGCCCACAGGCCGGCCCGTTCTTTTTCATCCCCGGCCAACTGACCGGCCAGGACCAGGGCCATGGCCCGGGCCGAGGTCCCGGTCTCCGCCTCGAGGCCCGAAAGGACGTCCCCGGCCGAAATCCGCCCGCCGCTTTCCCGGACCCAGCGGACCTGGTTGGGCAGCAGCATGGCCTGCTTGCGGCCGTCCACCCTCAAACGCCGGACGGCCGCGTAGGCCGCCTCGGCCGGGCCCGGCCCGCCCAGGCTCAAGGCCAGAAAGAGCACGTTGTTCAGCAGCAGCGGCCGCTCCGGGCTTCGGGCCCGGTCCAGGGCCAGGCGGTAGTGCTCCAGGGCCCGCCGGCCCATCTCCGCCTTCCGTTCCAGAATGCCTCGCAGGGCCAGCAGGTCCCCCCGCATCCTCTCCGCGGCCGGCCCCCGGTCATCGACGGCCTCGAGTTCGGTCGCGGCCCGGTCCAGCCAGACCGGCTCCCCCCGACTCCAGGCCGCGGCAATCAGGCCCCCGGCCCGGCAGAGGCGCAGCCGGAGACGCGCGGCCTCGTCCAGCCCGGCGGGCATGGCCGCGGACATTTCCCGGATCGAACGTTCCGGACCTCGAACCAGGATGAAAAGGGGAAGCCATGCGGCGTAAACGTCCGGACTTTGCGGATGGGCCAGGCGGAGTTCCTCCAGCCGTTTCAAGGCCACGGTCCCGTACTCGGCGCCTTTGCCGCTGCTGTTGAACATGAGGTCCATGAACTCGAGCCAGACGCCGCAGAGCCCGGCCATGACGGGCCTGAAGGCCCGGTATTCATCGACCAGGGGCCCGATTCGGCTCAGCCCCCGGCCCAGGGCTTCGGACCCGCCGTCGGCCGAGGCTTTTCGCATCGCGTCCACGTAGGACAGACCGATGCGCAGTTCGTAATAGTCGGCCTCCCGGGCCCGGGTCCGGCCGGCGGCCTGATCCAGGATGTTCAGCGGCCCCGACGCATTCTTCAGGTTCTGCTCCCAGACCGCCTTGGCCAGGCCCGTCCAGGCCGCGATCGGCCGGTCGTTCTCATCGAGAAGCGTCCGGTACAAGGGCTCGGCCTCCCCCGGCCTTCCGAAGTCCATGAGAATTCCGGCCCGGCTCAGGCGCGATTCGTAATCGGTCTTCCCGGCCAGGGCCTCGAAGCGGATGGCCTCCCCACGTGCCTCGGCCGCCTCGGCATATGACGGGTCCTTTCTATCCTTCCCGGTCAGGGTCTTCCAGACCGCTTCGGCCGTATCGTAATAGCCCCTCCGGACGGCGTCACGGATGAGTGCGTTCTTGATCGGGGCCGTCGGTTCCCGGACCGCCATCAGGCGGCGGGCCTGAAGGGCCAGGACCGGGTCGTCGTCCCGCCCGGCCAGACTCCTCAGGATCGTTACCGCGGCCTCCGAGGTCAGGTCCTTACGATCGAGGACCTGATTGCAGGTCCAGAAGTAGGCCCGGGACGCGTCCCGGGACAGCTTGTCCAGACCCTGGAAAATCGCCCTGACGTCGCCTTCGGCCCGGTCGGCCTTGTGTTTGAAACCTTCCGACCAGATATCGGTAAACGGACTCGAGGTGAAAAAGGCCAGGGTTCCGTATCCTCCGGCCAGCCAGACCTCATCGGCCAGGGTCGGCGGATCGAGTTGGGCCAGGCGCTCGCAGACGGCCAGAAGCCGAAGGAAGGTCACCAGGTTCACGCCTTCCGAGGCCGGGCTGAAGGACAGTTCGTACCGGGTCCCCAGGTCCTGTTTCAGGGGCTCTACCAGGGCCCGCAACCGGTCCGCCTGGTCCCAAAACCCCTGGGCCTTTTGCGCCTTGACGAATTCGGCCAGGAACTCGGGCCGCGATTCGAGCAGGGTCGGCCGGGGGCCGTCGTACCGGGCCAGCAGCCCGCCTTCGGAAACCGCGGGCAGGGAACGGCCGCCCGCCGGATAAGCGGCCCGGGCCGGGCCTTCCGGCCAGACCGCGGCCAGGGCGGCCAGGACCAGGAACCATGGAATCAAGCGCACGCATCTCATTTTTCGACCATACCTCTGAAGCCGTCCCGCTTTCATTTCAGGACGACCACGTGTTGCGGTTGGAGGCGATCGACGGCCGCGACCGGCAGACCCCGCGGTCGACCTGATGATTGGGCGGAGGCGCAGGCGGAGCATATGACGCCGGCCTCGATCGAACGAATTCATTAGGGACACTTTTTTGACATTATCTTGAAGCCTCTCCGAAAACAAGTTAATATACCCTCACTTTGTCAGGTCGCCAGAGGCTTTGGGTCAAGCGTTGCAGCCGGAATCCGGTTGATTTACGGGTTGGCGGAACTGATTGACCTCGAGCCTCCTGGGACGCACTTTGATCGATCACGTCCCGTACTCCCGCGACTCCGGAATCGGCGGATTTGACCATTCGCCGATCCGGCGGCGGCCGCCTCTGACCGCCGATCGTTTCGGGCCTGGCGTTTTGTCTTTTCACCCAACCAAACGATAAACCGAGGAGGGATGTTCAAATGACGCGGCCGCGGGGCAAGAACCGGATGACCGTCTTCACCCTGACCATGATGACCGTGGCCGCCGTCGTCAGCCTCCGGGGGCTGCCGATGATGGCCAAGGAAGGGCTGTCCATGGTCTTTTACATCCTCTTTTCCACGATCATGTTCCTGCTTCCGGCCTCGCTGGTGGCCGCCGAACTGGGCGGGGCATTCAGCCGGGAAGGCGGCGGGGTATACACCTGGGTCAAGGAGGCCTTCGGGTCGCGCTGGGGGTTTACCGCGATCTGGCTGCAATGGATTCAAAACGTGGTCTGGTACCCGACCGTTCTGGGGTTTGCCGCCGGCGCCCTGGCCTACCTGTTCATGGACCCGGGCCTGGCCGACCAGGGGGTCTTCACCGGCGCGGTGATCCTGATCTGCTACTGGGCGGCCACGCTGGTGACCCTGTCCGGGTCGAGCGCGGCCGGTTCGGTGACCAAATACGGCGTCCTGCTGGGCACCGTTCTGCCTGGAATACTGATCATTGTCCTGGGCGCCTTATGGGCCCTGATGGGCAATCCCCTGGAATTCGCCCCGGCCGGGTCGCACGGGGCCCATGCCCGATTCTTCCCGCACATCACCGGATTGGGCAGCATCGCTTTTCTGGGCGGCATCATTCTGTTGTTCGCCGGGGTCGAAGTCCACGCGGTCCACGCCAACGAACTGGAAGAGCCGGGCCGACAGTTTCCCGAATCCATGTTTCTGGCCATGACCATCATTTTTCTGCTGTTCATGCTCGGATCGCTCTCGGTGGCCGCGGTGGTGCCGGCCGACCAGATCAGCCTGACCGCCGGGCTGATGCAGGCCTTCACCCATTTGCTGGACAAGTTTCACATCGGGTTCATCACGCCTTTCATCGGACTGCTGTGCGCATTCGGGGCCATCGGCGGGGTGATGTCCTGGATCGACGGCCCCAGCCGGGGACTGCTGGCCACGGCCCGCAACGGGGACATCCCGCCCCTGATGGCCAAAACCAACAAGAACGGCGTTCAGATCAACATCCTGTTGATTCAGGGGGCCATCGTCAGCGTTCTGGCCTGCCTGTATTTCATCATGGCCAACGTCTCGGTGGCCTTTTTCGTCCTCTCCGCCATGACCATCACCCTGTACCTGGTGGTCTACATTCTGATGTACGCCGCGGCCATCAAGCTGCGCATCTCCCGCCCCGATCTGCCCCGGTCCTACCGGATACCCGGCGGCGTCCCGGGCATGATCGCGGTGGCCGGCATCGGCCTGCTGGGTGTGAGTTTCGCTTTCATCGTCAGCTTTTTCCCGCCAACCGACCTGCCGGTGGGCAATCCGGTTCTCTATGTGGCCCTGGTGGCCTCCGGCCTGATCATTTTTATCGGTCTGGCCATGTTGATGCAGGCCGTCAAAAAACCGGACTGGAAACAAGGCTGACCGCTTATTCGACCAATTTAAAAAAATCATCAGGAGGTTGATTCATGGGACTTCATGAAAAGGACAAGGTTCGAGACTCCCTGCTGGACGACGTATTCGCTTCCGCCGATCTGTCGACCAGCCTGTCCAAATACCGCCTGCCCGATCGGGAACACGACCCGAGGCACATTTACCAGGTGGTGCGCGACGAACTGTTGCTGGACGGCAACTCCCGACAGAACCTGGCCACGTTCTGCCAGACCTGGCTGGAGCCGGAAATTCATCGGCTGATGGAAGACTGCATCGACAAGAACATGATCGACAAGGACGAATATCCGCAGACCGCCGAGATCGAATCCCGCTGCGTCCACATGCTGGCCGACCTGTGGAACTCGCCCGCGGCTGACAACACCATCGGCTGCAGCACCACCGGGTCTTCCGAAGCGGCCATGCTCGGCGGCCTGGCCCTGTTATGGCGCTGGCGGAAGCGGATGAAGGCCCAAGGCAAGCCGGCCGACCGCCCCAACCTGGTCACCGGCCCGGTTCAGATATGCTGGCACAAGTTCACCCGGTACTGGGACGTCGAACACCGGGAAGTGCCCCTGGAAGGCGACCGTTTGATGATGACCGCTGAACAGGCCGTCGAATACTGCGACGAAAACACCATTGCCGTGGTGCCCACCCTGGGACTGACCTTCACCTGCGCCTACGAACCGGTCCGGGAGATTTCCGAGGCCCTCGACCGCCTGGAAAAAGACACCGGCCTGAGCGTTCCCATCCACGTGGACGCGGCCAGCGGCGGTTTTCTGGCGCCCTTCGTCGATCCGGACATGGTCTGGGACTTCCGGCTCGAACGCGTCAAATCCGTCAACGCCTCGGGCCACAAGTTCGGCCTGGCCCCCCTGGGCGTGGGCTGGGTCATCTGGCGGGACAAGGATTACCTGCCCGACGACCTGATCTTCCGCGTCAACTACCTGGGCGGGGACATGCCGACGTTCGCCCTGAACTTCTCCCGGCCCGGCGGCCAGATTGTGGCCCAGTATTACAACTTCCTGCGGCTGGGCCGGGAAGGGTACCGCAAAATCCAGCAGGCCTGCTACGAAACCGCGGCCTGGCTGGCCGACGCCATCGGGAAAATGGGTCCGTTTGAAATCATCTACGACGGTCGGGGCGGCATCCCGGGCCTGTGCTGGAAGCTCAAGGAAGACCAGGACCATCCCTTTACCCTGTACGACATGGCCGACCGGCTTCGCGGCCGGGGCTGGCAGGTGCCGGCCTATTCCATGCCCAAAAACCGGCAGGACCTGGTCATCCAGCGGATTCTCGTCCGACACGGCGTCAGCCGCGACCTGGCCTCGCTCCTCCTCGACGACATGCGCCGGGCCCTCGAGCATTTCGAAAAACGCCCCGTATCCATCCCCATGACGGAAAAGGAGGTCGGCGGGTTCAAGCATTCCTGACCCCGAATCCGCGAAAACACCGAGGAGGTTTCCATGAACCGGATCGTCTTCGCCCTGGTTGCACTGAAAACGCCGTCTTTGCGAGGAGCGAAGCGACGAAGCAGTCTGGTGCGCCGCCGGGAATACACTCACGGCCACGGCGACCGCTTTTTCATGCCCCCTGACCTCCGCCGACCACCCGTCTTCCCGCTGGTTGTCGGGTAGGTGGGGAGAGCAATCTCCCCACCTACCCATCCGCCAGCGAAAATTTCAGACGTACAGGAACACCTCGACCCGAAGCGCATTCCAGGGGCCTGCCTCAGGACAAATCTTCACGGCCCTGCACTCGAGTCGCGCCCCCTGCCGGATCAGGCGACTGATGTGGCGGTTGTCCGACCGGGGGACATATCCGAGTTTATCGCCCCCCCATTCGAGGCGAACGGCGAACTCGTCATGGTTGTTTAACGGCTCGGCGGTCATGGTCAATAGGTCGCCCGCCTTCAATAGCCCAATCAGCGCCGGCCCCCGATAGCATTGCAGCCCGGCCACAGAGAACCGGTTGAGCAGGTATTCCTTTGCATCCCTGGCCTCGTCCATCTCGTGTCTGGTCACCGCCCCCACAAAGGGAACCGCCACCATGGAAGACAAAAAGGAACGACGGTCCATGGCGTCACCCCCATACCCATATTATGGCGAGTCTACCCGGCGCCATTGTCAGATCCGGACAAAGCCGCGCTATTTTTTTTCTCGGAGGGATTTTTACTGCCCGTTTCCAGGCTAGCCCGGAAATGATCGGGGAAGTCCAGGGGGCGCCAGACTGCCTCGCCACTTCGCATCTCGCAGTGACGGTGCCTGTAGGTGACGTCTTTGTAAGGCGCCGCAGGCGCCAAAGGAGGCTGATAAATCCGCATACGCAAGTGTTCCGCAGAGAAGTCCGGCCCGCCCTGAACCTGACCCAGTAGCAGTAACCGTTTCTAAACCCAATTGCCTTCCGGCTTCCCGAGGGAACGCGCCCAGAAGTTTTTTTCAACCCGGCCTTATCCTCATCGAGGACGATACGGGAGCCGTCACGGTTAATACCATACGAAAGATATTGGGAAACTCTTCCCGGGGCGGAACAGTACTCCTTTTTTCTACAACCCGATATCCTCCAGTGTGTCGGAGGCCAGCCGGACCAGGATGGGCGGGTGTTGGTTCATGCGGGCGAAACGCTCGTCATCGGTCTGGCCCCGGGCGTAACGGATGTAGATCTGCTGGACCACCACGGCCGTCTTCCACAGGGCGAAGGCTTCGTACCACCTGGCCCGGTCGACCTCGACGCCGGTCCGCTCGGAATACCGCCGGATCATGTCGATGCGCGGCGGCATTTGGGTCAGATCGGGATTCTCCTTGCGGTTGCGAATATAGTCGTCACCGTGCTCGGGCCAGTAGTTGAGCAGGGTGCCCAGGTCGATCAGCGGGTCCCCCACCGTGGTCATGTCCCAGTCGAAAAACGATTTGGCCCGGTCCGGATCGGCCGGATCGAACTGGCAGTTGTGCAGTCCCAGATCATTGTGCACCAGGCTGACTCGCGGCGGTTCCGGTATCGATCGTTCCAGGCGTTGATGAACCTGGTCGAACAGCCGCAGTTCCCCCTCCTTGGCCAGATGCCATCGTTTATGCCAGCCCGACACCTGCCGCTGGACAAAGCCGTGGGGTCTGCCCAGGTCCATCAACCCCATCTCGGCCGGGTCCAGGCCGTGCAGCTCGGCCATGGCCTCGACCAGGGCCATGCTGACCCGGCGCTCCACCTCGGGGTGATGAGCCAGTTCGTCCGGAATCGGCCCGTCGATGACCACGCCGGTCCGTCGTTCCATGACGAAAAAGACGGCCCCGGCCACGCTTTCGTCTTCACAGATCAGATAGGCCCGCGGCGCGCGATCGAAGTGGCGCCACAAACGGGAGAGCACCTTGTACTCCCGGATCATATCGTGCCCGCCCGGGGCCAGCGGCCCGAAGGGAGGCCGCCGCAGAACCAGCTCGCGATCTCCGAATCGGAGGAGATAGGTCAGGTTGGCGTGGCCCCGTGGAAACTGGAAGACCGACATCCGGCCCTCCAGTTCGGGCATCTCGGCCTTCAGGCGCGCCTCGATCCGCGGCCAGTCCAGGTCTTCCCCCGAACGAACCGGAATGGCGTCCGATGGTATTGAATCCGTCATGTCGACGATACTCCACGCTGGGGCGGTCATCCGCTCCGGAGTTTCTTATATTGAATCGTTACCCCGGTTGGGCCGGGATCATCCCGGCCCGCCCGGTTTCAATGAATAAGGTCCGGGTCTACCAGAGGCCGTACTTCTGCACTTCGGCCCGGCCGACGACCATGTGGTGGACTTCGTCGGGTCCGTCCGCGAAACGCAGATGCCGCATGTCCGTGTACATGCCGGCCAGGGGCGTCCACTTGGATATGCCGGTCGCGCCATGTATCTGGATGGCCGCGTCGATGATCTGACAGACCTTATCGGGAACTATGGCCTTGACCGCGCTCACATAGACCCGGGCCTCCTTGTTGCCCAGCACGTCCATGGCCTTGGCCGCCTGCAGCACCATCAGGCGCATGCCGTCGATGTCGATACGCGCCCGTGAAATGACTTCCAGGTTCTTGCCCAGCTTGGCCAGGGGCCTGCCGAAGGCGATCCGGGTGCCGCCGCGCCGGACCATGAGTTCCAGGGCCTTTTCCGCCTGGCCGATCGAGCGCATGCAGTGATGAATCCGTCCGGGGCCCAGACGGACCTGCGAAATCTCGAACCCCCGGCCTTCGCCCAGCAGGACGTTTTCCCGGGGCACGCGCACGTTGTCAAACTTGATGTGCATGTGTCCGCGAGGCGCGCCGTCTTCGCCGAATACATGCATCGGGCCCAGGATTTCCACTCCGGGGGTGCCCATGGGCACGAGTATCTGGGACTGCTGCCTGGACGATGGTGCGTCCGGATTGGTTTTGACCATGGTGATCATGATCTTGCAGCGAGGGTCTCCGGCCCCGGATATATAGTATTTTTCTCCGTTGATGACCCATTCGTCGCCGTCGAGCACCGCCGTGGTGCTGACGTTTTTGGCGTCCGACGAGGCCACGTTCGGCTCGGTCATGGCATACGCGGAGCGAATCTCTCCGTTGAGCAGCGGTTTGAGCCATTTCTCTTTCTGGGCTTCGGTGCCCACCCGCTCGAGCACTTCCATGTTGCCGGTGTCGGGCGCGCTGCAGTTCAGCGTCTCGGAGGCCAGTTGGAATTTGCCCAGTTCGGCCGCGATGTAGGCGTAGTCCAGGTTGGTCAGGCCCCGGCCGATCTCCGAAGTCGGCAGGAAGAAGTTCCACAGACCCGAGGCCTTGGCCTTGGCCTTGGCGCCTTCGAGCAGTTCCAGCTGACGCGGGTGCCAGGACCAGCGGTCTTCCTTCTCATGCTGGAGCTGAAAGAACTCCTCGGTGATCGGTTCCACGTTTTCCTTGATGTGCTTCTTGACCGCGTCCATGAGCGGCTGGGACTGTTCCGACATTCTCAGGTCGAACAGTTCCGGGTTCAAATTGGCAGACATCGCATATCCTCCATTCATTGGTTTGCTTGATCGGGCGATCAGGGCCGCATCTCCCGTACCTCGGGCCCCTGCGGGCTCACCCAGGGAGCGGGCGGCAAGCCTGTGGGTTGTTCTCGACCGCTTTGCTTTTACGGATTTCCAACCGATAGGTATAGTAGCCCAATACCCTTGCCCGGTCAAACGGACCGGGGAATTTTGTCTGCATATTAAAGCTCCCCTCAGCAAACTGCGGGGAACGTGCCCGCCCTGCATGTTCATGCGCCCGATTTCATGAAGCCGTTATGATCCGGCTTCCGATCCAACCGCGGGCTGCGCGCCTGCCGCGGCCGTGAAATCCGGAGCAGAAACGATTCGGGCTAACTGATTTCGAAATCCGCCTTACCGTTCGAGGCGCCTGTTGCATCGACCACCACCGTTCGAACGGCCAGGTCCCCCAGGCGCTGCCAGTTCTCGGTGAAGGCCGCCACCAGAACCGGCTGCCATACCGCCTCTCCGTGTTCCGATATGGTGGTACCGGTCCGGTAGTGAATCGTCTTCCCGGCCTGGACGAAGATGTGGATCGATTCTCCCCGGCACAACACCTGTAATTGACCGGCTATCCCGTACAGGCATTCCCGGGTCGGCAGGGCCAGACTGCCGCCGGACCGCCACTGCCCCTTCTCGAAAATCCACGGCCCGGCACCGTCCGGCGTGACCGCCACGACCGCGGGCGAGCCTCTGTAAAAAAAGGGCCGCGAGATATCGCCCAGTCTTTGATCGTCCATCAGGGTATTGAGGCGCCCCTGCCGGTAGTACCCCACCGTGGATGATGAGATCAGCCAGATGCCGTCCCGGTCAGCCAGAAGGCTGAAACCTTTTTGATGAAAATAATCCACCCATCATTATGGATATCATGAATATAAACGGAAGGAGGATCTGTCCCAAGACCGCCACTCCACCCAACACGCCGGCCGCAATGACGAACCTGCGCTTGTGCCTGGTGCTTAAATATCCCTTGGCCGCCAACCCGGAATCATGGATCATCATCTCCAAGCACCTCTATCGTTCGAGCGATTTATTCATAAAAAAACGGATAAATAAAGCCAGGGCAGTCTGAATGCCATGGCGAGTGTTCGACCTTATGCCAAAGCCAAAAGGTTATGGGGGCAGAAACGGGTTCTGATTTCGAGTCCACGCTCTTTGGGTATTGCTCATGTGTGCCCGCCTTCGGCGGGATGAACGATATTGGATTTGGGGCTCCCCCCCTCACCCCTGATCTAGTCAGGGGTGAGGGTCTTTCAGCCTTCCCGACCGCCATGAATGAACCGTTTTCACCAGGCAAGGCACCTGAGAGAATCAAGTTTCTTAGCCCGACTTTCGCTATTCGGGGGGTATTGTTTTTGTAACCCCCTGAAAAACAAGGAAACGGTTCAAAAGGTCTTCACCACAGTCCCGAGATTGCCTGCCGAGATTTCCGGTGGAGACTGG
>Ga0180009_10005132_pt1 | contig 14161 bp, 10 predicted proteins | sample OS_PC_MetaG_FD_123537 | JGI IMG/M metagenome (GOLD analysis project Ga0180009, IMG submission 123537) | Groundwater microbial communities from the Aspo Hard Rock Laboratory (HRL) deep subsurface site, Sweden - OS_PC_MetaG | ecosystem: Environmental > Aquatic > Deep subsurface > Groundwater... | reverse complement strand
TAATACACCTTCACCGCTTTCTTTTACAGCTGGCAAGGATAATACTGCAACTTTTTCGTCAGCTGTTTTGTAAATAATTTCTTGGATTGGTTCAGGCGCTAATTTGAAACCTAATGTTATTCCAATAAAGAAAACTATAATCAATGCTACTGCTAAAGCGACATCTGCAGCTATACTTAAACGTTTGTGATGTTCGTGCATATAAGAATAATGGATTTAAGTATATTAAAACATTTTGGTAAAGCCTCTGGCAGGATTTGAACCTGCGACCTTCGCTTTACGAAAGCGACGCTATACCACTAAGCTACAGAGGCGTTAAATCATGTTTTTTAGATTATCTTTGTGCTTTCTCTGGCAGTTATTACATACTGCTTTTTTATTTTTACCTTTGCCGAAAAAAGTGCCGTTTATCTTTTCCAAGAAGGTCTGTTCTATCTTTTCCTTACAAATTTCACATTTTACTGCCATAACAGTCTTATTTTATTAATAATTTAAATATTTTTGCTTTAACCAAACATTTTTATATTGAAAAATCACTAAAAAGAATAATGAAAAAAGGTGTTAGTAAACAAGTTAAGAATCTTAAGTTTAATGAAAAAAATCTGAATTTATTAAAAGGAGAATTAGAAAAGTTTTCTCAAATCTTTGAAATGAGTCCCGATATGATAGGGCTTACCCGCTTGAAAGATAGTGTATTTGTTAAAGTCAATAAGATGTTTTTGAAAACCTTGGGTTTTAAGAAAGAAGAAGTTATTGGAAAACCTAGCTATAAATTGAACCTTTATACTGATTTGAACATAAGAAAAAAGATTTTTAAATTATTAAAAAAAGGAGGTAAGTTTGAAAAAATACCTCTCAAGCTTAATACTAATAAGGGTAAGATTTTAGACATTTTATTTTATGGTAAAATAATTAAAATAGGTAATGAAAAATATATTTTATCAATCGCTCAAGATATTTCTAAAGAAAAACAAGTTGAAAAGGAAAATATAGAAATACAAACGAAATTAAATCAGATTATAACACATAGTTCTAATTTATTTTATATCCATAATACAAAACAAGTTTTATCTTATGTAAGCCCTCAGTCTGAACAGATTTTGGGTTATAAACCAAAAGAAGCAGAGGGTAAATGGACTAAAGTAGTTACTAGCCATCCCATGAATAAACGAGGTTATCAATTTACAATTAAGGCTTTAAAGACTGGAAAAAAACAAGAGCCTTATTATTTAGAATTAAAAAGAAAAGATGGTAAAAAAATCATTGGACTAATTAATGAATCCCCTATAAAAAATAAAAATGGAAAAGTTATAGGGATAACTGGTTCTTTAACAGATGTTACTAAAGAATATTTGCTACAGCAAAAATTAAATGAAAATCAAATTCTTTTAAAAAATATTTTCGAATCTATTATTTCTGGGATATTAGTTATAGGAACAAAAGAGGAAGTTTTATTTTATAATTCTCAGTTTAAAGAAATGTGGAACATTCCAGAAAAGCTATTGGAATCTAAAAATGATAAAATCTTATTAAAATTTGTTTTATCTCAATTAAAAAATCCTATAAAATTTTTAAAGGAAGTAAAACGTTTATATAAAACAAAAGAAAAATCTTTAGATTATTTAGAATTTAAAGACAGTCGTGTTTTAGAGAGAATGACTATGCCTTTTATTGTTAATGGTAAATTAAAAGGAAGAATTTGGGTTTTTAGAGATCTTACACAAATTAGACAATTCGACAAAATAATTAATTATGAAAAAGTGAAATTTGATAAAGTTTTTGATAATTTGCCAGTATTAGCATATAATGTTTCACTAAATGGTAAAATTCTTAACTGTAACAAGAAAGTGGTAGAAGTTTTAGGTTATAAAAATAAACAAGAATTAATTGGAAAACCATTATCTATAATTTATGCACCTGAATCTTTACCTAAGATTAAGAAATTATTTATTAAGTGGAAAAAAGAAGGTAAATTAATTAATGAAGAAATGAAGATTAAAACAAAAAAGGGCATAACAATAGATGTGCTTTTAAATATAGAAACTATTCGTGATAAAAATAATAAACTTTTATTCAGTATTTTCACACAACAGGATGTTTCTGCAATAGTTAAAATGAGGGATAATTTGGGTGAAAAATTAGAAGAATTAGAAACTTTCAAAAGGCTTTCAGTTGGAAGAGAGCTAAAGATGATTGAATTAAAGAAGAAAATAAAGGAATTAGAAGCTAAAGATCCTCAACCTAATAAAACATAAAATAAGTAAATTATATAAATCTTAATTTTGCAATAAATTCTATGGATAATAATGATTTAATGAACTTAGTAAGAAATTCAATTAGGGATGCAAGAGTTATTGTAGATAATTATGAGTTTTTTCAAAAACAGGACAATACGGGGTTGTGGAAAGATTATCATGCTGCACTAATGCAAGTTAATTTGTTTAATTCATATTTAGAAAAAGAAGATTCTCAATTGATAGGTCCAATTTTAACTAATTTACAAAGATATTATTTGCCTTTTGTTGAACAGTTTTCTCAAGAAGAGCCAAGCATTGCAAAAGCCAAAAGATTAGGAAAACTCTTTGGTTATGTGACAATTGGCGGCCTAGTAATATCTCTTATTATTCCTGAATTTTTTTATTGCAATATTATTCCCGGAATTATTTCTTTAAGCAGTTTGGGATATGCTAAGAATTTGAAAAATATGAGAAAAAGATGGTTTATTCAAATGAAAAAATTAAATGATGAAGTTAATGAAATAACCTTGTCGCAGTTAGAAGAAATATTACTTAAGAATACAGATGAAATAAAAGAACACTTAAAACAAAATTATTCTTATGGGAAAGATTAATAAATTTTAAAGTAGTTAATTTATTTGTGGTAAACCTAAAATCATATAGCCTAAATCTTTTTGCAAGGGTTTTTATTGCAATAGGTCTAGCTTTGTTTAGAGATATATTTTATTTAATATTTACACCACTAACCTTACATTGGTCTTATTTGTTTTTCAAACTATTCGTTCCTGAAGTTGTTTTAATGGGATACAAGTTAATTACAACAACAAACACATTTACATTTATTCCTGCTTGTACTGCTGCTTCTGCTTATCTATTATTGGCTTTGTTAATCTTATTAACTAAAGATATTGCTTGGATGCGAAGAGTAGAAATGTTTGTAGTTGGCAGTTTAGCAATATTAGGTTTTAACTTATTAAGAATAGAATTATTATTATGGTTCTTTTTCAAATTTTCTGGAGTTTATCCTGTAATGCATTTAGTTTTCTGGAAATTTTTGTCAACAATCTTTGTATTTATCCTTTGGATTGCTTTAACAAAATTATTTGAGATTAAAAGCATCCCTATATATTCAGATTTCAAGTATATCTTAGGCAAAATGAAGCGTTAGAGCAAGATTTATATATTCTTAGAGTTTTAAGGAAATATATGGTTTTTCAGCTTTTTAAAAAGAAGACTAAGGAAGAGATTGAACAGGAAAAGAAAGCTAAAGAGAAAGCTGAGCTTGAAAAAGCATATGAAAATAATCCTTTAATACAAGTTAAACCATTGGATCCTACTTTCGGCAAAGAAAGGCATTTGGCAATTGTAGAGAATATGGGGGCTGGTTTGGAAAAGCATTATTTCTGGATTGTTAGATTCTTGAAAGAAAAGCCATGGAACGGTTTAGGATTTGAAAATGTTGAGAAAATAAGAGATTTGTTTGATGCTTCTGTTACTAGCAGTTTTCATGGCCATGTGGGTACTAAGTTATCTGCATTACAACAACAGGCGCAGCAATATATGGGATTAATCGGACAAATGATTAAAACAATTTTCCCGATAATCCGGGAGTTGAGAATTACTGATGAACGGTTAGAATATTATGAACAAAGTTTGGCCGGAGATGAAAGTGCTGAAATTGCTTTAAAATCTATATGGATTGAAATGGTTGAACAAGGCATGCAAAATCCTAATTCTGTTTATGCATTAGCAACTAAAGTTGGATTCATGACGTTGCCAGATTTATTTTTTAGTATTAATCCAAAAAATGGTTTGAAAGGAGTAGATGCTGTAATAAAGTCTTCACGAAAAGAAGGTGTTAACAAAAAAGTTGCAGATGTTTTGGCTAAGAAATTATATTCTTATTATAATTGGAAAGACAAGACTTACAAAGAGATGCACTATGCTCGAGATTTTAAGCTTAAATACCTTAGACAGCATTATAATGCTACTAAGATGTATATGAATTGGGTAAGACCTTATTTAAAAAGTATTGGCCAATTAACAATGGCTGGTTCTGTTGGAGATACTGATTTAGTTAATGCTTTTGAGACTAGCAAGATTAATTTAGAAATTCTGGCTCAAAAAACTTTAGGATATAATAATTACTTTCCATGCTTATTAGTTAAAATTAAACATATTACAAGACCTGAATTAATGTATACCCCTCAACAGCAAAAACAACCAATACATGTTGGAAGAACAGAAATAGTTATAGAACCTTATGTTGCAACTAAAGCGCAGATTGAAGCTTACAAAAATGAACAGGATGCCGAAGATGTGGAATTGTTTGCTTCTATGGATGCTACTATGGCTACAATCAAAGAAGATTTACAAAAATATTTGAGAGAAGCTGGCGAGAAAATTGAAGATGAAATTAAAGATAAGAAAAAAGAGAAGAGAGAATCAAATAATCCATTTGTAGCTTTAATTAAAGGTTTTGGAGAAATTTTCGGATTACTTAAAATTGAAAAAAGAGATAAAAGCTTTTTTGGTTTTAAGGAAATGAAAGAGTCCAAGAAGTATGAGAAAGAGAAAAAGAAAGCTGCTGCTTTTGCTGCAGAAATGGCTTGGACATTGTATGATGTATTCAAGAAAACTAATGGTATGAATGCGCCTGTTTAATCTTCATTAATTTTATATTTTCTAGCAATTCAACGTAACTATTTGGTTTTAAAATAATATAAGAAATTTTAAATTCTTCAAGTTTTTCAGCAATAGTTTCATAATGATCTCCGCCTGCAACTAACATTATTATTTTACTTTTATTTCCTTTATGTTTCCAAGTATAATATTTAGTTATAAGGTTTGTAACAAATACGTGACTTCTTTGTTTGATTACTATTTCATTAAATTGAATGTTATAAAAAGCATATTTTTCAATTTCTTTTTTTGTTTTCTCATCCAAATCATCATAATTTTCATTTTCATTTATTATTTTATTAAATATTTCCTCTTGTTCAACATATTTTTTTGCGATTCTAAATGCTTTTTCTAATAATTCTTCTTTTTCAACACCACAAGTATAAACTTTATCTCCTTTCACCATTTCAAAAATAACTTTTGCTTCACAAAAATGGTTTTTAAAACAAAATTCATCAATAATTTTTTCTTTATTTTCTGCTTTAAGTAAATCTTCGATTATATCTTTAGCTAATCCCATACCTACTGAAGATAATTTTTCTTTTGAAAGTTCTATTTCATGTAAATTTTCTATACCTAAAAATTTAGAGTTATTTTCTTCTGTTAATTCTTCTAAAGTTTTATAAACTTCTCTCTGAATCACTTCATCTTGATGAATGTCTCTAATAACAGTTACAATAACATCAGAACTATAATTGGCATACTTGATAATTTTAGATTTTTCAAAATCAAATTTCTCACCTTGTAATGTAAGTTTACTTAAAGGTTCTTTAGGAATATGTATCGGTTGATATTTTGGACAGCCACTTAATGTTAGTAAAGCAGAAGTTGTTAATAAAAGACTCTTGAAAAGTTTGTTAACTCTTTTTTTTAACAACATAAATAGGGGGATAATCTTTGGATTTATTAATTTTTTTGTAAAGAAACTATTATAAGTATGTAAAAACACTAAAATAATTAAAATTAGAGGTGGTCCCATTGAAGATTAAACTATTTTTAACATTTTTGATAATATTGATAATGCCTTCTGTCTTGGCAGCAGACCCGATAACTGATAAAGTACATTCTATTGTTCATTATGCTGAACAGTTTGAGTTAGGACAAATAAGCTATACAGAGCTACAAGTTTATTCTAATGCTTTAAGAGAAGATATTAGAGAGCAAATGAGCGAAGTTGTTTTTGGGCGGGAAATGGATAAATATGAGGGTATTTCTGAAAGTGCTGCTAAAAGTTATTTTGGTAAGCCAACAGGTTATACTGATTGGGTTTGGATAGTTAATGAGGATCATGAAGTTAAAATTGATGAAAAGATGCCAAAATGGGAAAAAGTTGTTTTTGATGGGAAAAAAATACAAATTACTTTTAATGCATGGCCTCAAATTTATAAAGGAGAAGATGGTGTTAAAAAATTCTATTGGGTAGATTTTAATGTTAGATTTAAAAAACAGTTTAATTTTGATTTAGGACAAATGCAGTCTGAAGTTAAATCTTTAGGACAATCATATCTTTCAAATCAACAAAAAGCTGAAGAATTAGCAAGAAAATTGGTTGAATATTCTAGTTTAGTACAAGCTTACTTGGAACAAAATAAGGAAAATTGTGAAGTTATGTTGAAAAGAATCTTTGGTAATGCTGATAAAACTGAAGATCAAGAATTTATTACATGGGAAACAGAGCTTTATAGTGGAGATAGTTTTACTTTACTTGTAACAACAAGAATGTGTGATAGTTGTGAATGGGTTTGGGCTGATACTAGGATGGAACCAAGATTTAATGGACCATTTTTTGAAAATATGAAATCTGATTTTAAATATGATGAAAGTGATTATGAGCAGTTTAAGAATAAAGATGTTCAAGAATTATTAAGTATGTTGAAAAAAGAATTCTTGAATGCTAAACAGGCTGCTGAAAATTTTGAAAAAACTAAATCTAATTTTAATTTAGGACAATTCTCTTCAAGAATACAAATGATACAAAGAGCTTTATCCGAATATTATAATTGGGATTATAATCATAGAGAAGAAAACAAAAAGGAATACCTTAATGCTATGGATAATATCTTGAATGAGGTTGGAGATTCTAAAAGAACTAGGGTTAAAGAGTTAAGATATGAAAATAGGTTAGTTGAAGATACTATCCAAAAATCTGAAAGCTGGTGCAGACAAGTTCAAGAAGAAGAATGTGCAATTGATGAGGGTTGTATTGATGGAGCTTGTAAATTTGCATTAGGTGGTGATGAAGATTGTAAAAATCAGCAAGATGATGATAGTGATCAATTAATAGATTGTATGGATCCAGATTGTGCAAGAGAATGTGGTAGATTATGTCAAGATGTTTGTCAAGATGAATGTTGGCCTTGTATGCATCAATGTGAACCTGTTTGTAAGGAATGTAACGAATGCCAAAAAGACGGTGGAGATTGTCAAGATGTTTGTCAAGATGAATGCTGGTCTTGTCAAAATGATAAATGTTATGGTCAACCAGTTTGCAGTGATTGCAGGAGTTGTCAAGAAGAAGGACAAGAACAACCAACTTGTGATAATGAATGCAGGCCTTGCAATACTTGTGTAGAAGAAAAAGGTGGAGACTTTTGTGAAGAAGAATGTAAGCAATGCGTGTCTTGTAAAAGTCCTTCTGAAAATCCTAAATGTAAAGAGGGTTGTGATACAATAATTAAAGATAATCCTAGTGAATTACAATATTGTTACAAATTATGTGAAGATAATGTCGTTTTCTATTGTTCAGGTGCAAAACAATATTCACCTTGCCCAGATACAACTTATATTTGTAATGGAAAAATGCAATCAATACCTTGTGAAATTTTTACTTGTGTTGAGACTAAACAAACAGTTCCTTGTGGCCAAGAAGCTTTCTGTGGTGAAAATCAAATAGCTGAAGGTGAAAGATGCAAATGTAGGGCTGGTTACTATGATTGTGATAAGGATGGTAAAAGCTGCGAATCTAAAGAAGCTTGCGGTGAAGCGCAAGAAGTTTGTAGTGATCAACAAGATAATGATGATGATTTGTTGATTGACTGTGAAGACAGGATGGATTGTAAGTATGGAATGATTTGTGGCAAAGAGAAAGTTTGTTATGATGGAGATTGTATTTCTTTAGCAGAACAAAATATTACTGTAAAATGTGGCGAACATCAAGTTTATGAAAATGGAGAATGTGTGTGTGAAGAAAGTTATATTATGTGGGAAAATGAATGTAAACCCTTATTTGTTGAACTTGAATGTGATGAAGGTTATGAATTAGTTAATGGGGTTTGTTTAGAAAAATCTGAAGGAGAATGTTATGAAGGATATTCTTTTGAAAATGGAGTTTGTAAGCCTGAAAAAGAAGTCTCTTGTCCTGAAGGTTATGAATTTTTAGATGATAAATGTCTGCCTATTATAGGAGAGTGTCCTTCCGGATTTGAACTAAAGGATGGTGCTTGTGTACAAATTGAAGTTAACAAGACCGAAGAAGGTTGCCCTGAAGGTTTTGAAGAAGTAGATGACAAATGTGTTTCTCCATTAATAGACTGCCCGCAATATCATGAGTTTGTTGATGGTGAATGTAAGCCTATAGAATTTGAATGTGAGCTCGGTTATTATTTTGAAGATTGGAAGTGTGTAAAAGAAATTGAAGTTATAAATTGTCCATCTGGATATGTTTTTGAAAATAATGAATGTGTGTTTAAAGGATTAAAATGTGCTGAAGAGGAAATTTTAGAATCAGGACAATGTGTAAGTAAAGAAATATTTGAAAATAGAGAGGTTGAGTTAGAAGATACTGGTAAAACTTGTATTTTAGCTTCTGATTGTGGTAGTGAAAGAGCAGTTTGTTCTAATGGATATTGTAAAGAAATTCCTCAAGAAATTTATGATGAAGAATATTCTCAAGAGAATTATGGTGAAGTAGTGTTGCCTGATGTTGTTGAAGAAACAATGACTTTTAAGCAGCTTCAAGAAGGGTATGATAGACAAATTGGAGTACAAGTCCAAGTTAAAGAGCAAGAACGAGAAGAAGATAAACATGGAGAACCTGAAATTCAAAGACAAGAAGAAGTTCAAGAACAACATGAGGAACAAGTTCAGGAAGAATTAGGTAATGAAGTGACTGGTGCTGTTTCTTTATGGAGTAAAATAACTGGTTTCTTTGTAAAAGAAGAAGGTGGATGTTCATCTGATGATGAATGTAATCAAAATCAAAAATGTGATTCTACAATGGGTAATTGTTATTGTGAGTATGGGTTCTTTGATTGTAATGGTTATGGTGATGGTAGGGATTCTGATGGTTGTGAGTCAAAAGATCCTACCTGTGGTGGTATGAGAGAACTTTGTCCTGGCGGTTGTAATGAGAATCAATATTGTGATGAAAAATCTGGTAATTGTCAATGTGATAAAAGTTTTTCAGATTGTGATGGTAACTGGATGAATGGTTGTGAATTTGAAGGACAATGTGCTGGTTGTAAAACTGATGATAATTGTGCAGCTCCTGTTTGTTCAGAATGGAATAATCGTATTATTAAATTTGGATGTGTTGAAGGAGAAGGATGGTTACAAGAAAATGGGGTTATTGGATTTTCAGGTGGTTGTGTCTATAAACAAGATGTGACTGAATCTTATTTGCACTTTGATTCTTGGGGTGAAGCTTTTAAAGAAGTTGATGAATTAAGAAGAACTTTAGAAAATCAAGGTAGTTGGTGTAAGTTTGAATTGGAAGGTTATATTAAAGAAAGAAAAGAGCTTCAAGATGGTTTGAATCAAGAGTTTTTAGAATGGTTCTTTGATGAATACTTAGTTGAAGAACCTGATAAATGGGAAAATAGGATTGGAGGAATACATGATATTTATTGGACTTTGGTAGAGAATGCAAGGGAAACTGCTAGAACTACTAAATGTATGGGCAAAAATGATATCCCTAGTGAATATGTTCCAATAAACATTGAATATGAATCTGATTTTGGTAAAGTTAGAATTTGGGAAGAGATGAAATATGTTGATGAGTTTAACATGGAAGTTTTATCACCTTATATGGAAATTTGGGTATTCCCTCCAAAAGAAGTGTTTAAACAAGAAATAATTAAAGCAAGAGAAGGTGGTTATATACCTGGTCCTCCAGAAGATAGAATGCAAGAAATTGGTCCAAGTGCTCAAGAAAAAGCTGAAATGAAAAAACATCCTGAAGCTTTAAAAGAGATTGAAGATTTAGTTGAAGATTATGATGATGGTTCATTAGATGTTTTGTTAACTTTGAAAGAAGAGGAAGGTAATTTGTATAATGTTAAGATACAAATCAATCCTGATGTTATTTTTTCAGGAAAACCTGTAAAGACTATTGACTTTGAACCAGATGTTACTGTTGAAGTTCAGTTAGATTTCTTATATAATATGATTAAGAAAACTGAACAACGTGGTGAACTTCAAAGCCCTCCATGGGATAAAGCAAGAGGTGTAAGAAATGCTTTAAGCAATGCTGTAGAAACTACATCAAATGTTGTTAGCATTGTTGGAGCAATTGCAAGCGGTAATGTTAAGATTAAACCTTTATCAGCTATACCTAAAGCTATAAAGATTGTGAATATGGCTTCAGATAAAGGTGAAGAACCTATGGAAAATGTTAAAAAGGAGGATGATAAACAAACTTTTGGCTTTGAAGACAACAAAAACCTTAAAAAGTAACTTTGATTAACAAAGCTATGCTTAAGATATTTAATAGCTTTACAAGGAAGAAAGAGGAATTTAAGCCTATTAAAGAAGGGCATGTCAAGATGTACACTTGTGGTCCAACCGTGTATCTCTATGCGCATATAGGAAATTTTAGGGCTTATGTTTTTGAGGATGTTTTAAGACGTTATTTGAAGTTTAAAGGTTTTAAAGTAACGCAAGTAATGAACATTACTGATGTTGATGATAAAACTATTAGAGATTCTCAGGCGCAGAAAAAGAGTTTAAAAGAGTTTACTGAATTTTATACCAAAGCCTTTTTTGAAGATATTAAGAAGTTAAACATTGAAGAAGCCGAATATTATCCTAAGGCTACTGACCATATTAAAGAGATGGTTGCTTTAATTCAAAAGTTGTTAGATAAAGGTTTTGCTTACAAAAGTGAAGATGGTTCTATTTATTTCAAAGTTTCAAAGTTTCCGAATTATGGTAATTTAGCTCACATGAAGATTGAAGAGTTGAAAGTTGGAAATAGAGTTAAGCATGATGAGTATGAGAAAGAAAGTGTTTCAGATTTTGCTTTATGGAAAGCATGGGATAAAAATGATGGTAATGTATTCTGGGAAACTGAATTAGGTAAAGGGCGTCCTGGTTGGCATATTGAGTGTAGCGCAATGTCTATGAAATATTTAGGTGAAACTTTTGACATACACACTGGTGGCATAGATAACTTATTTCCGCATCATGAGAATGAAGTTGCGCAAGCTGAAGCGGCTACAGGAAAAAAGTTTGTAAACTACTGGATGCATTGTGAACATTTATTGGTAGAGAATAAAAAAATGTCAAAATCTTTAGGAAATTTTTATACTTTAAGAGATTTATTAGAGAAAGAGATTAAAGCTAATGCTATCAGGTTTTTATTATTAAGCACACATTACAAACAACAGTTAAATTTTAATTTTGCAGGTTTAGAAGCTTCTAAGAATGCTGTCCAAAGATTAAATGATTTTGCTTTAATGTTAAAGAATGTTAGTGAAGAAGGAACTTTAACTGAAGGAGTAAGAGGGATAGTAGATAATTCTGGTCAAGAGTTTGTTGATGCAATGGATGATGATTTGAATATATCACAAGCTTTAGCTGTTGTGTTTGATATGATGAAGAAAATAAATAAAGTTGAAGATTTAAATATTGATAGTGCTGCCTTTGTTTATGGTCAATTATTAAAATTTGATTCTATTTTAGGTGTTCTTGATACTGAAGAAAAAGTTTTGGATGAAGATATTCAAAAAATGATTGATGAAAGAGAACATGCTAGATTAAATAAAGAGTATGATAAAGCAGATATGATTAGAGATATGTTGAAGGAGAAAGGTATTATTTTAGAAGATACTGCTGATGGAATTAGATGGAAACGTGTTTCATAAGAAGGGTTTCCAATGTTCTGGCACTTCAAAATTAAATAATCTGTCTTTAATTTTTTCTTTTAAAACTCCAAGTTTAGGCTGTTGAATCTTATCTGTTTTTATTCCGTATAAAAATAATGCTCTCGAAACTAATAATTGTAACTCTTTTTCTGTGTTTTGAGAATGGTTTGATATTTGATTGTAGAAATAGTCAACTTCTTTTAATCTTTCACCAAATTCTTGGTCTACTGTTTTTTCTAAAAAGTTAGCGTCTCTGTTTAACCTGTTTGAAAATTCTTTGGAAGCGTCTCTTAAGAAAGACCAGCCAAGATAAAGTTGTGAATAAAAATCAATTTCATCATTATATCCTTTGCTGATTTCTCCTTCTAGTGCCGTATCGTATAAGGCATTTGCTTTTCTCATAGCTATTGCTCCTAATTCATCTAAACACCTTAATCTTTCTATTTCTAATTTATGTGATTTTAAGAATTGTTCAGAATATTGGTTTGCAATTTTTGAAGCGCCGATTAATCTATCTTTGAAAAGTTCAACTCTTTCTTCTTGTAAATTCATGCACAATGTTGCAAGAAATATTGTTCTTTTTCTTATTGTTCCTTGCATTTTATAAGGATATTGTTTATCTAAATTATATAGCCCATCTAAATTCTTTTTAAAATGAAAACTATCAAATTTTAAAGGAATAGACATATTTGAGTTTTCTTCATTTAGATTAAGGCTATTTTTTGGGATATTTCCTTTTCTTCTTTCAAAAGTTAGAAAGACATTATTACCTAATGGTATATCAAAGAAATAATCTTCTTTATTAATTACTTGATTTATGTATTCTATTCTTGAATTTCCCATATTTTTCAGATTAAGTTAGCTTATTTAAAGCTTATGCAAAAGATTATAAACTGATTTTTAATGGGTAATAATATGAAAACCAAGTACTATTCATATCTTTTAGGTAAAATGCCTAAAGGCTGTCAAATGTGTGTTAAAGGTCTTAAGGAAGTTGTTTTTGTTACAGGAGTTTGTTCTAAAAAGCCTTGCTTTTTTTGTCCAATTTCTGATAAGAAGTTTGGTAAGGATGATATCTATGCTAATGAATGGAAAGTTTCTAATTTGAATGATTTGATTAAAGAGGCAAAGTTGTGTTCAAGTAAAGGTGCAGGTTTGACTGGTGGTGATCCTTTGGCTAGATTGGACAGAACAATTAAAATTATAAAGTTATTAAAGAAAAAGTTTGGTTCTAAGTTTCATATTCATCTCTATACTCCTTTAAATTTAGTTACTGAAACGGTAATTAAAAAATTAGAGAAAGTTGGATTAGATGAAATAAGGTTCCATCCTGATTTGGATAGTTCTAAACTTTGGAATAAGATTAAGATGAAAACTAAAATGGTTAAGGGTGTAGAAATTCCTGTAATTCCTGGCAAAGAAAAACAAATTAAAAAATTGATTGATTTTATTAAAGATAAAGTTCAATTCTTAAATTTAAATGAATTAGAGTTATCAGATACTAATGTTTGCAAATTGTATGATAAAGGGTTTATTGCTAAAAATAAAGTTTCTTATGCTGTTAAAGGAAGTGAAGCTTTAGCTAAGAAATTGTTAAAATATTGTGCTAAAACTAAACTTAATGTTCATTATTGTACTGTTACTTTAAAAGATAAAGTTCAATTAATTAATAGGTTGAAAAGAAGAGCTAAGAATGTCAAGAGCAAGTTTGATTATATGACGAAAGAAGGAACTTTAGTTCGTGGCGCAATATATATTACTGGTTTCACTCCTGATTTAGCTTACTCTAAATTGGATAAATTAAAAAATAAAAGTGAAGTAATTTCTAAATTAAAAATATTAAAAAATAAACTAATGAAAGAGTTTAATATTCCTAAAGAATTGATTGAAATTGATTCTAAAAAATTAAGGTTGTTAACTAATGTAAAAGTTGTTTTTGAGTTAAAAAAAGAATTGAAAAAGAAAAAGCTTTATCCTGCTGTTGTTGAAGAACTGCCAAGTCATGATCAGTTTGAGATTGAATGTGAAATGCTATAATTATTTTTATAGCAAGAAAACTCACTACTTTAGTCGTGAGATGAATTGCTTTTTCAATAATTCCGGAAAAATGTTCAGAAAACCGAGCAAAAAAATAAATACTAGTTCTGTTTTATGGCAGAG
>Ga0180009_10005131_pt1 | contig 14164 bp, 21 predicted proteins | sample OS_PC_MetaG_FD_123537 | JGI IMG/M metagenome (GOLD analysis project Ga0180009, IMG submission 123537) | Groundwater microbial communities from the Aspo Hard Rock Laboratory (HRL) deep subsurface site, Sweden - OS_PC_MetaG | ecosystem: Environmental > Aquatic > Deep subsurface > Groundwater... | reverse complement strand
TGGACCCCTACGCTCTCGCGCATGACTGGCAGGAAGTGCTCACCGACAGCGACCTTGGCTTCCTCGACGTAGCGTTGCATGGAACCCATCTGCTTTGCCACATCGCCCATAGCTGATTCATAAGCGCCGGCGACTTTCACACCCTCTTCCTGGATACGCGCGAGGAAAGCCGCCTTCTGTTCTGTCTCAGTCAACTCCTCGCCCGTCTTGCCTAGCGTCTTGGCGTAGCGGTCATATATGCTAACGAGGCCATCGGTGATATCGAATTGACGCAACAGAACGGGGCGCAAAGAGGAGGAAGCCGCCATAATGGTTTCGAGTGCTTCTGAGGAGTTAGTGCCAGCGACTACAGCAAGATCTTGGGCAACACGGGCTAGGTTAGCGATTTCTGTGCTGGCTTCTTCTGCCGACTTGCCAGCGCCTAGTTGCGCCTGGATGTAGCGCGTTACGGAGGTGGTGGATACGGCGGTGGTGATACCCATTGCCTTGACGCCAGCGACGGCCTTGGAAAGTTGGTCGCTCGTCCAGCCAGCGTTCCCACCGACGACGCGAAGAGACGTAGCAAGCATCTCGTTGCGTGCTGCCAGTTGTGTAGCTTCGGTGGCAAAGTCTCCAAGCTTCTTGACCGCCATGCCTAGCGCAAGAGGCCCGGCCAACTTCATAGCTATGCCGGCGATCTTATCCAAGGATGTATGTGTATCCTTGCTCGCCTTGTGTAGCTGATTTTGTGCGTCCTTCAATACGCGAATAAACTCATCCGCGTTGAGGCCGATTTTAGCATATATTGAGGCGACTTCTACTGCCCCTTGAACCGTTGTCACTATTCACTAGCGACTTTCTGCCCCCGTTGTACCGACAGGAAGTCCAGGATAGCCCCAGTGTCTAGCTCATCTATATACTCGAGTAGCCACCCCGTCTGTTTGACCATGATCCATCTTACCGCCTCCCAGGGCATTGGTTCCCCAAAGGAGAGACCTAGATAGACGGCTTTGCTCAGTTTTTTCGGGATTCCATGAGGTCACCTAAGGCCTCGGCCACACTCTCAAAGAGTGGTATAAGCTCCTTGAACAGATCAAGGGCTTCATAGCTCTCCGGCTTGCTTGGATCGCCATCGAACTCCCACTCCGCAACTAGGGCGGTGAGCATGACTATAACTTCATCATACTCGGGCATCTCCCCAGTACCAAGCTCAGCCAGCTTGGGCAAGAAGTGCAACAGCCGCCACCCCTGCTTTGCTGGTATGTACCCGCGGATCTCTACTTTTTTGCCATTGATGTCTATCTTCTTACCGATACCCATGTTACCCCCTCCTCTGAGTTGGGGCGGGTGTTACCCCGCCCCGTTGCTTAGTACGTGGTTTCGCCTATCAGGCTAGAGAACTGCCAAACGCCGGTCACTTTCACACCGTCATTGAACGGCATGGCGACGTTCCGGTTTTTGACAAGCGCTCTAGTCCAAGTCCACTTCGGATTTCCACTGGCCGTGCCCTTCGGGGCCATGATCAGCGTACCTGCCGTCCCGGGCGCTATCGCGTCCCAGACGGTTTCGGTCGCTCCATCATAGAACATCTCAAAGTCCGATGTCCCATCGCGCCTCGCCAGGCTCAGCCAATAGTGATAGGTGTCAGCCCCAGCGGTCACATCAATCTGATCGTCAGCATCCGCGACGGACACAGAAGTGAAGTCGCCGTGCACTTCCGTCCCGCCGAATGTGATGAACAGATCCTTGCCGCTGATTCGTCCTGTATTTGCCATGTTTCACCTCACGATTCTGCTATTCTGATACGGTATTGTCCGCCGCGGTGCCAGAATAACACCCCGCCGGAATCCTCAGCGTAGGCAATATCGGCGACGCGAGCTAGCCAATAGTTGCCCCAGCCGGTCACGGTTAGGGACTGTTCGTGGAGCAGGGTATCCACGAGGTCATCTATCTCCCCTGCATTTAGCTGCCCGACCGTTGACACGGCCTTGACGGTGTAAACCGAGCTTCTGGCACGTCTTGGAGATGTGTTATCATCCCCGCCCGCCGAGTGGAAGAAAACCACATACGGCGTTGCTTGTCCTTGCGGCGCAAGCGTGTTATAGATTGCCGTGCCGCCCAGTTTTGCCGTCAGTGCTGTTCCCGCTGCGAGTTTCGAGAACAGCGCACTGCCCATAGATGTGAAGATTGCCATTAGAAGTCCTCCGGCTTAGACACCTTGATACTGTTGCGGAGCGCACCCGTTAAGAATGGGGCGGCGTCTTCCGCATAAGCCTTCGCGTCGTGAGCTAGCTTATCCACAAAGTCCTCGGCCATTTCTAGATTTCTGATCTGTCTCAACCCCTTCTCAAACGCTGGCCGAATGTGCTCAATGGCAGGCGTTATGAATGGATGCGCCGCCATACGCGAAGTACCGAACTCCTGGTAAATCCCGTAATCTACCCCGTCATGCAGGATTCGCGCCACTTCACCCGTTGGGATATTCTTGATAAGCTCCCTCAGCCGCTTGTCATTCATCGTTACCGTTACGCTCATTCCAGGTATGCCCGCGTTAGGCCGATCTCTGATTCGTCGGTATTGAGTTGTCGCACGTGGTAGGTATTAGAGCCGACGACTACCTGGTCGTCAATAGCTACCGTCTGGTCATTGGCTACAGATAACACCCAGGCCCGCCCTTCTTTCAACTGGTCAGCCGATATGCCACTGAAACCCCCCGACATAGGCATGATACGGCAGGCGATAGCCGTTCCCCTCGCGGTTGTCGCCTCTGTCCAGCCGCCCGCCCCATCAGCCGTTCGTGTGATATAGTTAATCGTGCAGGTGTCAGGCAGTAATTCCTCAAGGTCGGTTCGCAAATCTGCCAGGTCTGTGGCGTCCAATAATCCACTCATAGTTGGTCAAAGTCTCCCGTACTCCATGCCCTAACGGTTATCGTGCGGGCCTGCTCGGCGTAGTGGTCACTCATCTTCAAGCAGTGGTCAAACCACTGGGAGCGCCTCATGTTATGCCCGTCCATCGCCGCGTCAAACTTTCCCGCCTTCGTTCCGGCCCGTTCTCTCCAACAATCCGATGCCGCGCCGTTGAGGTCATAGCTCCAGCCGCTCAGGTACAGCGCCGATCCTGCCTGGTCTGCCGTCATAGTCACATTGCCACGGACATAATCAGCGGTGTAGTCAGCCGTGCCCCTCTGCGTCCCATCCGAGCCCTCAACGTGAAAGTAGGCCGTACCGCCCTCCTCGAAATTGCTATGCCTAGAATGGTACACCTTATACTCATAATCTGAGGCCGATATGAGCGTCTTCTCCATCTCCAGGCGTTCGCGCCATATCCTAGTCTTGTGCTCATCCAGAATGTCCTGCAATTCGTCGTCAGTCCATACCGCCGTGCCCTGGTCGTCTATGAATCGTCGCGTCCTGGTTAGCAGATTCGCCATTCCCGATCTAGCCATGAATCACCTCTTCGTAAAACGCCTCGTAATCCCTACCCATACGCTTTAGGTTACAATTCTCTCGCGTCCAGATGCAGGCATTGAGGCCCATGTCGTCCCTCATCTGTTCGTCGTACAGTAACCACTCTATGGCATCTGATAATGCCTGCGGATCCCGTGGAGGTACAAGCAGCCCTGTCTTCTCGTGCTCAATCTGTGCCCGTGGCCCGCATACGTCAGACGCTATGCACGCACAGCCGCAGGCCATAGCCTCTGTTAGACACAACCCCCAAGTCTCCTCATAACAGGAGGGGAAGATGAAGATGCTGGCCCTCTGTAGCTCATCTCGGACCTGTTCGCGTGATACTCCCGCTATCAGCTTCGCCTTGCGGCCCGTTATTTGTAGCGCAGCCCTGAATATATGCATCCCTTTTGTGGGATATTGCGCCCACGCGCTCGATGTGATAATGCTCACCCCATCCCGTCGGTCATAGTCCGGCTGAAACATCTCCACGTCTATCCCGTGCGGTATGATAGCGTCCACTCGTACCCCATGACGCCTGTAGATTGCCGCCGAATACTCATTGAATGTCACCACCGGTGAACCGTTTACCAGTGCCGTTACTTCTGGGTCGGACGGCGTGCTCTCGCACTGCTCGTTGCAGATTCCGCTTACCGCTGAACAGGGTTGGTCGTAGTGCGCCAACAGCATCCGATCCGAGCAGAACGGCCAATAGTCGTGTAGACTCAGACAGTGGGGGATTTCCCGGGCTTGTGCCCACTGTAAAACCTTCAACCCCATGCCTACATGAATGGTATGGAAGTGGACAATGTCCGGCTTGAACCTGGCGTATGCCTTGTCAGGGTGGACGTACTCTACTGCCACGGTATGCCCTAGCGCCTCAAGCGCCTGCTTCTGATCCTTGACCGCGCTCTCTGCCCCGCCGCCTTGGCCTGGGTTGTAGTGGCAGATTAGGATTCGCATGGCTTCGCCTCGATCCGCCACATATCTCCGGCCTCATGTAGCTCTGGCAGGACATAGTAATCCACGCAGTTCAGGTAGCACGGTTGCGGCTTCTTGCTCAGGTCTATCGTATCATCTAGCCAGTTGCCCAGTATTAGGGACTCCCAGAACGGAGATCGGAGCGCGGTCAGGCACGGCCATGCCGTACCGTCTGGAGCGACTGTCAGATGATTGACTCCGCCCTGACAGCATAGCCCTAGCTCCATAACCTGGCCCAGTGTGTCCATCCGCTCGTAGGGCGAGATCTCATATTTGATGTCGTTGGCTTCCATCCACTGAATAGCCCGCTGTGCCCGCTCTACGCTGTTCTTAGTGGCCACGATATTGCAATGTGGCCGCCCGCCCGCTTTCTGAACTCGCTCAACCGCTTTCTGCCACAGCTTGTCATAGTTAGATAGGCGGTCAATCGTCTCAGGATGATAGCTGATATTGATGGTTAGCAGGTTCGGCGGTTTGATTGCGCACAGCCTGTTAAGTTGCTCCCACGCCAGGCCATTGGTCGACAGTCCGAAATAGATGTCTGGGCAAGCCGTTATCAGATCCGGTATCCAATCAAGCAGAAGCGGCTCCCCGCCCGCAATATCCACAACGTCGGGCCTGTCGCGCCGGATTGCTAGAACCCAATCACCAAAAGACCGTTCCTTGACGGTGTATAATTCTGAACGTAATCTTACCGTTTGCTCTACCCAACAGTATGAGCATCGGTTGTGACAACGCCACGTCGGATTGATCAGGTAGTGTTTCACGCCTCTTGTCTCTCTCGAAAGATTGTCAGGTCTACTATGTCGCCTCGTCGAATGGCTGCGGCCAGTTGCGTCAATAAGTGTGAAATCGAACCGCGCTTCCCGCCCCTTCCGGTCTGTGTCGTAAACCCGGCCTCCTCCGCTACCTGCCTGAGAAAGGTAACTACATCCGCGCTTACATACAGCGTCAATTTTTTATTCATATCTCCCCCCAGTTTTCAGAGCGCCCAAGTTTCAACGTCCATATCAAAGCACTTCGCACCCATTCCGGATTGAAACAGCGGAAGGTTTTCCCACGATTCAACCAGCGAAAGAGCTTCCAGGCCAATTCCCAAGGCGGCTTATGTCGCCGAGCACTTATTGCCCAGTAGAGTTCCTGCATTATCATACCAACACCTCTTTCCCTTATGGGTAGTGTTTCACAGTATTCGCCCCCATTGTGCCATGACCGCTTCCTTGCCAAATAACGGGATGGCCGCCGCCCTACCAGCCTCACCGATCCTCTGCGCCAGGGCGTGATCTGCTAGCAGCCCACTGACCGCCGAATGTAGCGCGTCAATGTCGTCTGACCAATAACCCGTCACGCCGTCCTCGATCAAATCCGGTATCTCGTAACTCTGTGAGTCGTGACTGAAGTGATTGTTACGCAACTTCGGCCCGATCGCCACGATCGGAATCCCCATCACCCACGCTTCCACGAATCCTAGCGTATATGGCGCCGGGAATGTACCTGTATAGAAGAACGCCCGACTCTCTCTCAGTGCATCCTTCAATGCCTCGTAGCTCAGTAGCGCCGTCGGCATGGTATCAATGTCGCTGTTGTGTGGGCCGTACAGCGCCCGGCATAGCCCCTCTGTTGCCCTCTCATACCATGTCAAACCACAATAGTGGTCACGATGCTTGACCATTTGGCCCACACTGATAACCTGTGGCTTTGTGCCTATCCAGCCGCCGAACTCGCCTGGGTCTTTGTAGAATCTGATGGTTGCCACGCCGTCGCCGGCGTAATAGGGCACCTCTCGCTCAATCGGCGAGTAGCGTACGAGTTCTAGTCCCGCTGATTGCAACTCTGCTAATTCTTGCTCAATTGCCGGTGCTGATTGTCCGATTGAACGCCAGATAACCCGCTTGCCCTGCATCGCATTCCAGTTCTTGCGTACCCAGTGCGCCATGCCCATATACATAACCATGTCGGCCCATTCAAATAACTCGGGAGCTATAGTTTCTTTTGAGCTTGCCTTTGCCAATAAGCACAGTTCCGGATAATAGGGAATGTCCAGAGGCGGTCGCTTTGGGTCCATGCCTGGGTCTGTCGGGTTGCAATACCCGCCGTGCGAGAATACATCTATGCCCATCTCGTGGAATAGTTTCACCTCGTCGTATTCTAGCACCGCGTGGCAGGATACGTAGAGTAGTTTCACGCTCGCCTCCGCGCGAATAGAAAGTGCCCCAGGCCGCCAGGGTCTTCCCCCACTGTCACGTCCTCAAACATGCCCCTGGTAGCATCTAGCATCATAGCCCGCGTCTTCATTATCCCGCCTACAGTATGATATTCTCCCACTATGCGGTCAATTCGACTCAGTGTGTCATCCGATGCCGCCTCTAATATGGCCCACTCTGCGCCTTCACAATCCATCTTCAGCACCGCGCATCGCTCGATCTCGTTAGCCTCAAAGATGGAATCCAGCGTGGTCCCTGGCACGAGTTGCGTATCCTTGGTGCTAGAATACATGTTCCCCATGAAACGGTGGGCCATGTCTTCTATTGCCCCCAGATGCACTGTTACCTGCTCATTAGTGTCGCATACGGCCCGGCGGTGATAGTGAGCCTTGCTCGCGCCATTGTCCAGGATATTCTGTACTAGCAGGTCATAGTTCTCTCGTAGCGCCTCGTATGCGTACACCTGTAGACCCATTACCGCTAGTAATAGAGTAGCCGCGCCTATGTGCGCCCCAATGTCAATGGCTACGTTGCCAGGCTTCAGCCCCATCTTGGTGAATCCATATTCATCTTCGACAAAGGCTGACAGTATCACGTAGTAATCATTGACCTCTTTACGGTATGCAAACCGTGCAGCGTAAGGCGGTCGGGTGAATGTTTTCAGTTTCATACCAGTCTTTCTATAAAGGCCCGTATTTTGTGCTCTTCTGCGTCAAAATTGACTACCTGTCGGAATCGCTCTCGCGCGTTCTCGCACATCCTAAGCAATTCGTCAGGCTGGCCGTAATGCCTGATAGCCTCTATCCCACCGCTTATGTCCACGCATGTTACCCCATCTTCCAGTAATGCCTCTGCCGTGTAGCCTCGATAGCGCCCTATCTCCGTAATGACCGGCCTGCCAGCGGCGTATGCGTTGTGGATGATATGTCCGTAACCCTCCGTCTTGATATGCCATACGAAGGACGTATCAGCCATTGACTTAGCTATCTTACTGAACGGCCAGAGAAAGCCGTCATCGCCCTGATGCCCATACATGCGCCAGGTGAACTCGGGCAATTGTGACCGATACTGCTCCCACAATGCGAATGCCGGATGATTGCGAAAGAAGTTCAGATATTGGCTGATTGCCCTTTGTGGCGGCCGCTTATCCACGAATGGCTCCAACGGGAACTCCTGGTGAAAGGCGACGTAATTCTCAGCCTGTCCTCGGAAGTACCCCGTTGAGTCCATCACGTTTCCTGCTTTGCTGTGTATCACCTCGCCCGTGTTGCCACAAACTCGAACTAGCTTTGCCCCTGGCTTGAACTCTAGTAGCTTCTGATAAGGCACTTCATGCGCCGGATGTGTGCTCAATATAAGGTCAATCGGCATGTCACAGAACTGCCTGAATGTGATACAGTTATGCTCTAGCTCGGCTCCGTTGTCCCGCCAGTGCCAGATACCATCAATGCCTAACCGGTGTTCCCCGCCTGGTCGCAGGTATGCCGCCCGCGTCGGCTTTAGCTCGCTAACATGCCACAGATCGCGCTCCGCCCACTCGTACCCGACGGGCCGGTAGAGATTGCACCCTAGTCTGTCAACAAATAGCAGGTGCATGGCGTGGTACATGCCGCCGTGGTGAAAGTCACAAAAGACGTTCATGCCGACATTAGTCTTAATCGCCAGTGCCGGATCTCCCTCTCCGACAGCCACGGCGTCGAGTTGTATACCTGCGCCATTTGCGGCCCCGTCTCTGGAGATGGCTTTAGCCACCCTTCGCTTTCTGCTAGCTCCCACAGCTTCGTTCCCCTTACCGGCGTGCATACTGTCACCTGTCGCCATTGTACCAGTCCCCTTCCGATTGCCTCTGCGAATCTGCTTTCTGTGTAGGTCAGTTCCGTGGCCGATTCCTGATAATTACCAACCATCAGGAATACCCAGTTGCCAATACCAACTTCCCGCGCAATCTCCAATGTGTGCCAGATGTCCGATTCTGTGATGCCCTTGCGGATTGACTTCAGCACCTTGTTAGAGAACGACTCTATGCCCCACATGATAGCCCTACACCCAGCGTCGTACATGGCCTGGAGCGTATCCTTAGTAACGTGCTTCTGTGAGACGCGCCCCTGGCATTTCCAGGTCAACCCCAGCGGGGCGATATCCCGACAGACCTCTACCAGCCACGGGTTCTGCTTGCCGCCCATACCGATAAGCTCGTCATCATACACAAACACCGATTGCACGCCTAGCCCCTTCAAGGCGGCCATGTCCTGATAGACCATGCCTGGCGGTCGCATCCGTATCTTTTGGTGGCCAAAGACCGGATTGCCGCAGAAGATGCAGTTATGAGGACAGCCTCTTGACCACATCGCTATGCCCTCGGGATGCCCGACCTTGGGCAGGTTGCCATAGTAGGACGTGGGGGATGGCATATGCTTCGACCACAGCGGGGAGGGGATGTCTTCGATCGATAACGACTTTCCTGGGAAGATGCCGGTGTAGTGCTGTTCGAATAGCTCAGACACATTCCCCTCACATTCGCCAGTCACTGCCAAGTCCGCGCCGCTATCCTTCCAATCGGGGTTAATCGTCACCTCTGGCCCACCGACCGCTATGAATCCTCTGAATCCCGCCCCACGCAACGCCCCGATACTCTCCTTGGCCCCACGTGCATTGTGCGTGGTCACGGTGAAGCCCACAGCGTCCGGCCATACGCCCCTGTTGTTATTATAGAGCGTCCCCAACTGCGTAGGGGTGATCTTCATGGCTTCCAAGTCTGTCACGGTCACATCATGTCCAGCCTTATCCAGGACCGCCACCAGTATAGGCAACCCCAGCGTCGGGTTCATGCGATAGTGAACGCCTGAGTAGTGGAAAACCGCGGGATTATAGAGTCGAATCTTCACAACACCGCCTCAGCCGTCACCGGCTCCAGCACGTTCCCCGCTGATACTTCGCTCTCGATCTCTGCAAGTACTGGCTTCCAATACGTCTCCAGCACCACATCGGCATCGTAGGCCACAGCGCCCTCGCGAGCCTTCGTTGCTAACGTCGTGCTCCCTCGGTGTTTGTAGGCTTCCTCCAACGCCTCGATTATCGCTTCCAAGCTAGGCACGAATTGCCATGCCCCGACCGGCGTCCAGAACGGTTGACCAGGAACCTTCCAACCCGCGAAGCAGAGTTCGCTCATAGCGGTATTGTCGCCGACTATCACCGGACACCCGCAAGCCTGCGCCTCTACTATCGGCAATCCGAACCCTTCACCCATCGCCGGATTGAGCAGCACGTCCGAGGCCAGGTATACCTCTCGCATGTAATTGTCAGGAAACCCAATCAGGTTCCAGTAGGGGTCACAGAATGCGATCGCCTTGTCCGGTATCTGCAACTTGTGAATCAGCAAGGGCAGATCTATGCCGGTCATCTCCGGCCCCGCATGCGTATGCAGGTACAGGATTGAATCAGGGTGTCGGGCATTGAACTGCTTCCAGGCCCACAATGACTCCGGGAGTGACTTCCGCGACGGTGTGCCCTTGTTAGCTGCCACCATCGAGGCGACGAAAGTATCCCCGCCTATTTTAAGCCGTTCCCGCGCTATCGCTCGTTCCTTCGCCGTCCCAGGCTTGAAGACTTCTGTCTCTATGCCATGCGGGACGTAGCGCGGATCTAATCCTGCTTCTTGCAGCTTTGCTTCACCGAATCGGCTGTAGGCTATCGGCTGCCAGGCGCTTTCCAGAACCATCTTGACGCGCTCAGGTAATGGGTCGTGATCTACCGGCAACCACGGCACCCAACGGAACCGGCTCGCTATCTCCGGCCTGAATACCCATGCATCGTACAGCGTGATAACGATGTCGGCCTTGACGTGATTCGCATGGCTTGCTATGATGTCCGCTCCGTGTGCCTCTAGCCCCAGTGGATAGACCTTGATGTCCTCGGCCACATTCAGAACCGCCCCGCCCAGTCCATAGTTGGCGAAGATGCTCATTTCGTGGCCTAGCTTCTGGATACGTGGCACGAAGATGCGTGTCTGATTGCCATAACCTGTATGTGCCCACGGCGCGTTACTGGCCCATAAAATCTTCACTTATGCCCCCTATTCTGACATTCGGCAACTGCTCACCATGATATGGTCAGGTTGCATATGCCGTCTACATAACGTTAGCAAGTTCTCGATAGAGTGACCCATCTTCTCCAGGTGGGCATTGATGTGAAACTCTCCGCACAGATAGTCCACTCGATCTAGTATCTGCGGATTTCCATTTAGTATCTCATGCTCTGCTCCCTCACAGTCCAGCTTCAACAATCGGCAACGGTTAATGTTGTTATTGACGAATATCTGGGCTAGCGTCAGTGATTCTGCCGTGAATCGCGTCCCATCAGACTTGACCGCGAAAGCTGTTGCCCCACCACTGTTCTGGTGTAGATTGGCCGTTAGGATCAAAGCTCTCCCATCACTGCTGACTGCCAGCGGGTGCGCTTTCACGTTCTGCACATCGTTAGCCCAGATGTTGCGTAGCAGCTTTTGGAAATTGCGCAGAACCGGCTCATAGGCGTATATACGCAAGCCCGGCCACTGTTTCGCCAGATAGATACTCACGATCCCCACGTGTGCGCCGATGTCGAGAACTACGTCGCCAGGTTGGAAATCAATCAGGTTTGGAGCATAGACCTGAGCGACTTCACGACAGATGACCTTTGCAACACCGCCTTCGACGTCATCTTCGATGTCCAATTTGATACCATTTATCGTTGTCCCGAAGCCAGTCGGCGAAATTACCCAGCGCCCGTTCTTCTTGCGCCTAGCCTCGGCCTCACATTGTGGATCAGTGCATGGGGCGCAGAGTTCGCCATTATCATATACCCCTGTCGCCGCCCACGTGTGCATATGCACTGCCCCCTCCTCCGAGTATCCCCCATGAGTGACGGGCCGGGGCGGGGGCTGCCCCCTTTCGGCCATGTGGGCCTAGCCCGTCACTTTACTGCTTACGCGCCTACTCCCTGAACGTAGGAGAACCATACCACGAAGTTCAGTGGTGCAACTGTGCCGGATTCGTCGTACTTCAGAACAACCCAATCCCCAGCGTCCAGCGTTCCCTCCGAGACTGTCCACGTCTGCGGCGTTACCGCTGTCCAGGCCGGGAATGTCCCGCCAGCGTCTGTCCCGCCGAGAGTGTTGGTCAGCGCGCTTGTGCCAGCCCCAGCCGCCCCGCCGTCAAGCAGAGTAACCTCGATTCCGTTGGCGGTGCCTGCGGCCAGGGTTGTCCCCGTCACACAAGCCGCCTCAAGAATCTCAATCTTGGTTACGCCCGCCGGAACCTGCCAGATCGGCAGGCTTACGTCAGCCGTTGGGTCTGATACACACACACTTACTGCATGCTGCCTGTCATATCCAAACATTGTTATCCCTCCTAGTCCGTCGGTGCCGTGGCGTCGGCAGTGATATACACACCCCACGCCTTGCGCCACACGCCATGAGCATACAGCGTGGTCAAGTTCAGTTCCCACGCACGCTTCGATGCGTCCCGTTCAGGCTCCAGCCGCAACTCCCTGCGAATGTCGATGGCGATAGCGTTGGGGTTGTAGATGGCACTCACAGCGTCGTCAGTGGTAGCATTTACTGCGATGTTGGCGTTGGTGAATATATCCACACCAGCTACATTGCCTACCCACCACTGACGCATGATCTGATCCTGAAACTCGGGAGCATTGGTCACGGTCTGTGACACGGCTGCGGCCTTCGCCAGCGCGTGCCAGTGGTAGGGATGCAGCACCGCGTACCACGGGCGGGGAACCTTCGCATTGCGTAGTCTGGAGATTGCAGCGAAGAAATAACCCCAAATCATGGTACTACCAGCCGCGCCAATGGTCCCACCAGTCAAGCTGGAGAAGTTGGAACAAAGGTCGGTGTCATACTTCGATGCCCCAGCCGCGCCCAGTTCGAGCGACGCGTCCGACCGTGCGTTCTGCGGGTCAGTCTCCAGCCGCCTATCAGTGATTATGGTCTGCGCCATAAGCTCTGACGGGGTAAGCGTAGAGATAAGCGTCTTATCGAATTGCGTCGGTGCGGCGAAGTCCTCAGTCTCCGCTACTGCCGACATGCTGATCTCCGGGTACGTGGTGAGTGTACGCGTCTGGTCACCCTGGCCGTTGGTAAAAGGCTTTACCAGGCGGGTCATCATGTTCTGCTCTCGCACGATGAACACCGCGTCCTCGTAGATATTGTTGAAGTAACTGTTTAGTTCGGTTACTCCAGAAAGTCCTACCGTCATGTTTCACCTCGTTTATGGTTGTTTCGGCATATAGAGTCCCCCGCCTGGCCCGCTGCCAATTGGGGAGGAACCCCCGCCGAATATTCTCGATCTTCGCTCCGCGTCTGTCTCTCCCGACTGGCCCCCACGGGCCGGATTCGTGGCCGAGATTCGCGGCGACGTTGTTTCGAGCAGTTCAGGATAAGTCACACTCAGTGCCTTGACAGCCGCCTCCACTCCCTCGATCTTGCCATCTGTTACCTGAATAGTACTGCGATCCAGGAGTTTGAAAGCAAGTTCCGGTCGTGCAAACTTCTGCTTCGTGGCCTCTGTGACAACAGCCTGCTCCAATCTCATCTGGGTCTGCTCATCTTGCAGTCTCGCGTTCTGCGTTTTGAGCTTCTCCAACTCATCGAGCAACTTATCAGATTCACTTTTCTGAGAGTCCTCGATTTCCTTGAGCTTTGCCGCTGCCTTTTTCAGATCGCCATAGTCTCCGAACTTCTCTCGCTCGCGTTTGAGTCGCTCGCTAACTATCCGATCTACCTCTGTCTGAGTGAAACTTGTAACCGCCGCCGGTTCCGTCTTTTTATCCTGGGCGGCCCCAGTCACCGGTATCGCGGTTTCCTCTGTGCTCGTCGTACCCGTACCCGTCTTCGTGCTTTCATCTGCCATTCTAACCTCCGAGTTTATACCGTCTCCGTGGACGTAGCTTACTTTGCCAATCTATCCCTAACCCGCCTTGCATGGGTCAACGCCTTGTATACCAACTGTGTCACGTCCGGCCATTCATCCTCTGTAAAGTCGAGTCTAGCGAAATCATGTTTAGGTGATTGCACCTTCTGTGATATGCTGATATGCAGCTTGTTCCCTCGCGTGGCTATCTGTACGACTATGTTGCCGTCATAAAGCTGAAGCGTCTCAAACTCCACCCTGCATAACATCCTTGACAGCTGCCTGCGTGATCGTTTTGCCCCATGCGGGAGAGTGCGTCTCCTTCGCCAGTTGCGAGAAGTCGAATGCTCCCGCCTTCCAACCCTCGTAGAGGGTATTTCCCATGTATCCCCGTTGTGCCGTCTCTGTCAATTCCCCAAACCATGCTTCGCCGGTCGGTATGTCCAGCCGTGTCTCCGGCATATCGGTGAAGCCCAGTTCCTCCCAGGCAGGTGTGATCGGTATCATCGCGCAGCCACCATTTGGATGATCGTCCAGCGTCTCCGTCAACGGGTGCTGTGTCCCGTGCATCGCTATGCATCCCAGGCAGGTGTTAGGCCTCAAGGAGGCATACCAGATCCAGCCCCTGACTATGTGCTCATTGTTGCGA
>Ga0180009_10005130_pt1 | contig 14166 bp, 15 predicted proteins | sample OS_PC_MetaG_FD_123537 | JGI IMG/M metagenome (GOLD analysis project Ga0180009, IMG submission 123537) | Groundwater microbial communities from the Aspo Hard Rock Laboratory (HRL) deep subsurface site, Sweden - OS_PC_MetaG | ecosystem: Environmental > Aquatic > Deep subsurface > Groundwater... | reverse complement strand
TTCTTTCATTGAAAAAACTCGGAGTGCCGAGAAGAGATGTGATTGTTATCGAGGACAGTGCAGCAGGTGTTGCTGCGGCAAAAAAAGCAGGCCTATACTGTATTGCGATAACAACAACACAAACCAAAAGCGAATTGAAAGAGGCAGATCTTGTTGTACCCTCATTTAGGAAATTAAAGAATGCCCTAAGAATTTAAGGCCTGAAGGAATATCAAATATAACATTTAACGTTCAACAAATATATTTAACTAAAACTTTATATACAAAAACAATTATTTCTTTTATCATGTTACTAATTGATGTTCATGCGCACCTTGACTTGAAGGAGTTTGATTCTGATTTAGATGAAGTTATAAAAAGGGCTGAAACTGCAGGAGTAAAAGCCATAATAAGCAATGGAATTAATTACAAAAGCAACAGAAAAACTTTAGAGTTAAGCAAAAAATACTCAATAATAAAACCAGCACTTGGCCTGTATCCAGATGATGCAATCAAGCTAACAGAAGAACAGATACAAGATGAACTAAATTTTATTGAAAAAAACAAAGATAAGATAATTGCAATCGGCGAGGTTGGCCTCGATTACAAATACTGCAAAAAAAAGCAGGAGCAGGAGCTTCAAAAAGAGATTTTCCTGAAAATAATCAACATATCCAAAAAAATAAACAAGCCCTTGATCATACATTCAAGAAAAGCAGAACCAGATGTTATTGATATATTAGAAAATTCAAATGCCAAAAAGGTAATACTCCACTGCTTTAGCGGAAAATTAAAATTAATAAAAAAAGCAGCAGAGCTCGGTTTTTATTTTTCAGTTCCAACAAACATAACTTATTCGCAGCATTTCCAGAAGCTGGCAGAAATTGTTGATATAAACAAGCTTTTGACAGAAACAGACTCACCCTATCTAAGCCCTTACAAAAACAGGAGGAATGAGCCCTCTTTCATAATAGAAGCAATAAAAAAGATTGCAGAAATAAAAAATACAGATATAAATGAAACTGCAAATAATATCTTTATGAACTATCAAAAAGTTTTTTTCAGCTAATCAGAGTTTTAAATTACACTCTTAAAAAAGCGAAAGTTTTATATATCCCTCAACACCTGATAACATTAACATGGCGGCAGAACAATCTGTATTCAGAGAGACAATAGAATTTTTTGGAAAACTTGGAATTTATGATGTCATTCTCCCTTTCTTGTTGGTCTTTACAATTGTCTTTGCAATACTTGAAAAAACAAAAGTATTTGGAGTAGAAGAAATAGGCAAGAAAAAATATCCAAAAAAGAACCTTGATGCAATGGTTGCATTTGTTGTTGCGTTTTTTGTTATTGCATCATCAAAACTTGTTGAGGCTATAACACAAATATCTTCTCAGGTTGTAATTCTTCTTTTGCTTTCTGTGTTTTTCCTGATATTAGTTGGTTCATTTGCCAAGGAAACTGAGGAAGGTTTTTTCTTGCCGGGTGGATGGAATACAGCATTTATGTGGATTATGTTTGTTGGAATATTAGGAATATTCCTCAATGCAATTAAAACAGAGGAAGGACAATCCTGGCTTAGCTTTATTATGGAATTCATAAGCACAAAATGGGACACAGACTGGGTTGCATCATTAATACTTATTGGTTTTGTTATTGGTATAATACTTTGGATTACTAGAAGTAGTGGTCCTAAAAAAGAAAAAAAAGAGGAATAATAAAAAATCTTATTAAAAAAGGGAGGATGAAAAATGACTAATTTTGTTGAGTTGTTTGAGATAATGGAGAGCTGGGGCATGCTTGATGTGATGCTTCCATTTTTATTGATATTTACAGTTGTTTTTGCAGTTCTTCAAAAAGCAAATATATTTGGGACAGATAGTAAAAGGTTCAATGTTGTTATTGCTTTGGTCTTAGGAATGGTTGTTGTTATCCCGCATATAATGGGCACTTACCCTGAAGGCAAGGATGCTGTTCTTATAATCAACAGTGCATTGCCAAATGTTGCATTAGTGCTTATAGCAATTATAATGGTTTTGCTGTTATCTGGCGTTTTTGGATATGAACCAAAAGGTGCTGGCGGCGCAATACTGATTCCTGCTTTTGCTGTCATAATATATATATTTGGAGTTTCAGCAGGATGGTGGTCTAATTTTAGCTGGTTTAATATTGATCCAGATACACTAGCTATTATTTTAGTACTCTTAGTGTTTGGTATAATCATTGCAATTATCACAAGTGGTGAGGAAACTTTTAAACCTCTTAAGGGCCTTATGAATATCTTTAAAGGGAATAAATAAAAATGGCTACTTTTTTGGATGTAGGATTATTGGAGCATTTTAATGTAATTTTTTATTTAATATTTATATTTGTTTTATTGTATGCTATCTTAACCCTTACTAAAATATTGGGTGAGAACAAAAACCTTAATGCAATGCTTGCTCTTGCTCTTGCTTTCATACTTGCTTTATCAGGGCCGACAAGAGACCTAATCAAATTTGTAACTCCTACGTTTTTTATTTTTATATTCTTTGCATTCTTTGCAGTCCTAATCTACAAATTTTTAGGTGCATCAGATGAGAATGTACTAGCAATTATGGGCACTAAATCAGGCACAAGGAGTTTTATACTTATAATAATTTTAATAATTATTCTGTCTTCATTTGGCAAGATATTCTTTACAGAACCAATAACATCAGATGTTAATGAAACTGCTGTAAATAAATCAGCTGTTGGCACTAGGGGAGAGTCTGCATTAGCCGCAACATTAACACATCCCAAGGTTTTAGGTCTTGCATTGATATTGCTTATAGGTGCTTTTGCAATGAGTTACTTATCTAAGCAAGCTAATATAATAAAATTTGAGTAAGAAATCCTATCTTTTTCTTTTCTTTGAAATGCTCTTCAGGCTTTCCACTGTTCTTGCCAGCTCATTAATATTCTCTGTAAATACTGGTATTGCTTTCTGGAAAACATTTTCCATTGCCTTTATGTTAGTGCTGACCTTGACAATGTTCTTGTCATATTCATCTATTTTGCCAACTATACTTTCTTGCAGCCCGTTAAAGCTTTCTTTCAAATCTTCTATTTCCTGTTTTATGGATGCTATGTTTGACTCTGCTTTTGATTTCCATTCAATAATCTTATTGACATCCTTTACAAGGTCAACCCATTTTTCCTCTACAACTGCCTCTACAAGCTCCTCTATTTTAGCTACCTCTTTATTAGTGTAATCAGGTTCCTGATAAGCTGGTTGCTGCTCAAACTGCTGCGGCTCATCCATCAGCTCTTCTGGATAAATCTGGTTCTGTATCTCTGCTCCACTATCTTCTATAGGAGCTCCATTCGCTCTTTTAAGGTCTGCCTGGTTCATTGCATCAAATACCTGCGTTGTATCATACCCCTCTCTTTGCAAACTTGTGATAATCTGGTTATTGGAAAGACCTTGTTCCCTCATTTTTAGAACCATATCAACAGGATTCTCACTAGTGCCCGGTTGTTCATTAGTCTCTTCCTCACCCTTTTTTGAGCCAAATAAGGCCATTATTTCACCTTAGTTGTTTTTATTTTATAAAAACTTTTTAAAACTTTCTATTTCTCACTGATTATTCTTTTAACTGCCTTGTCCAACTCGCGGTTTGTTACAAAGTTTGTTGGATTCCAAAGATCAATGTACTTCTGTATAACATCAACATCCTCTTTCTTTGCCCTTGACCCTACTTCTTTAATCAATAGCTTCATGTTATCCTTAATATCCTCAAAATCCCTTTTCAGCTCCTTTATATCCAAATTTATTTTTTTTATGTCTTCAGAGACTTCTTTATGCCTATTAATCATATTGTCTTCAATAACCTCTGTTTTTCTCTGGATCTGGCTATGCCTTTCCTCAAGGACTCTAAGTCGCCTGTTAAGACTGTTAACAATGTTTGATATGGCTGATGTTGGTTGGCTTGGTGTTTCAGGTGTTTGTTGCATTTTTTTACCAATTCCTAAGATTCTTTTAATTATAATGCTAATAAACTAAGCTTAATAATAAATCTTATGTTAGTATATTAAAGTAGTACAAAATAATCATAAGTTTTAAATATAAGTTATATTATAAAATATTATAAAAAATATAAAATATATTTTATAATATGAAAAAGCCAATAAGCGCAACAATAGATAAGAAATTAATAGATTGGATTAATTCCCAGCTTAAAGATAATATTAAATACAGGAATAAGTCCCATCTTATTGAGGTGGCATTGCAGATTCTGAAAAAAGGGGAGGATAAAAACAAATAAAATGCCTCTATTTAAAAAAAATAAGGTTTGCTCTTACGAGGTAATAAGGGAAGGAGATGATGTTACCCTTAAAATAAACTGCGAAAAATGCTCGTCCCTGCCTTCATTAGAGGATAATCCACAATGCATGTCAAGGACAATAACAAAGCTAGTTGAAGTAGGAAATGCTACAAAGATTGTTTTCTCCCAGAAGAGAGACTATGAGTATGACTTTGACCAAACACAAATTCTTGTAGAGATAGCAAAGGTTTACAAAAAACTTTTCAAACAAAAAAAGCTGTTTGATTACAATAGCCTTGGTTCAGATGCTGGCTGTATAAAATGCGCTAACTACCGCTATACGCAGATGCAGAATATAATGTTTAATCTGTTTAAGAGCGACCCTCTTGGAGCATATGTTGAGTTTAAGAGACTTTTAAGAAGGGAAAAAATAAATCTTGATAAAACAAATAGTGAGGAATGTATCCATTGTGAAAAGAAGTTTATCTCAATACTAAATTATATTCTTGGGGTAATGGACAAGACAAAGCTGATAACCCTTGCCAAGCCCCATATTGCAGGCTTCAGATTAGGAGACAGAACTCTTTACAGGCAGGTATTCACCCCTTCAATAAAGCCGGATTTCATGTTTACAAAGCTTATGGCTGCTTACCCCTCGGAAGGGGAAGAACTTGCCAGCTATATGATAGGTGAGAATGAGGTAACCATCTTTAAGGTTCCAGACACAATACTCTATCTTTATCATATTCTTCCTCCGGAATTCAAGATATCTGAAGAGAAGTATGACTTGATTGACCAGGCAAGAAAGATAATCTCAGAATATAAGCCAAAACAGTCAGAGTTTGTTAATCCTGAGCGCATGAGGCAGGTGTTTTACAACATTGGCCATGATTTAATTGAAGACCTTGCTGAGCACAACAACCTGACAATAAAATCAAAGGATGTTGATGAACTAACTAATATTTTGGTAAGATACACTGTTGGTTTTGGATTGATAGAGGTTCTGCTTCAGGATGAGAGAATTCAGGATGTAACAATTAACAGCCCCATGGGCCAGACACCAATGTTTGTTGTTCATCAGGATTTTGGGGAATGCATGACAAATGTCATTCCGACAAGAACAGAGTCAGAATCATGGGCATCAAAATTAAGAATGCTGTCTGGAAGGCCATTGGATGAGGCGAATCCAATACTTGACACAGAGCTTATAATACCAGGGGCAAGGGCAAGGGTTGCTGTTATCTCTGCTCCATTAAATCCATCAGGGATTGCATATGCATTCAGGCGCCATAGGGACAAACCATGGACTCTTCCATTATTTATGAAGAACCGCATGATATCACCTCTTGCAGCTGGATTGATAAGCTTTATTGTTGACGGCTCAAGGACCATACTTGTTGCAGGAACAAGGTCTGCTGGAAAGACAAGCCTTCTTGCAGCCATTATGACAGAGATTATGAGAAAATATCGCGTTATTACAATAGAGGATACATTAGAGCTTCCAGTAAATTCTTTAAGAAAACTTGGCTATAATATCCAGTCAATGAAAGTTGCAGCTGCAATGACTAAGGGAACTACTGAGGTTGCTGCTGACGAAGGTATAAGAACAACATTGAGAATGGGTGATTCATGCCTAATAGTCGGAGAAGTAAGAAGTGTAGAGGCTCTAGCTTTATATGAGGCTATGAGGGTTGGGGCTTTGGCAAATGTTGTTGCAGGAACAATCCATGGCGACTCTCCATATGGTGTCTATGACAGGGTTGTTAATGATTTAAAAGTTCCAAAAACATCATTTAAGGCAACAGACCTTATAATAGTTGCAAACCCAATAAAGAGTGCGGATGGCCTGCATAGGTGGAGGCGTGTCACACAAATAACAGAGGTAAGAAAGCACTGGGAGAATGATCCCTTGCTTGAAGGCGGATTCTCAGACCTTATGAAATATGATCCTAAAACAGATATGCTTGAGCCAAGCAAAGACATAATAAATGGTGACTCAGATGTTTTGAAGGCTATTGCAGGGAATGTAAAGGAATGGTCCTCTGACTGGGATGCTGTCTGGAGCAACATAATGCTAAGGGCAGATATAAAAAAAATGATTCTTGACTACTCTATTAAATTAAAGATGCCTGAAATCTTAGAGGCAGATTTTGTTATTAATGCAAATGATGAGTTCCATATTATATCAGATAAAGTAGAAGAAGACATTGGCTCTTTAGACAGCAAAAGGATATTGTCTGAGTGGGAGAAATGGCTTAAAAAGGAACTTAAGAAGAAAAAAGTTTGAGGATTTTTTATGGAAGAGGACAAAGACCTTAGGGAAATTTTATCAAAATACAGGGAAAAACTGAATGAAGAACTTAATACACCCATAGAGGAAACCAGAAAGGAAATAACCTCGCGTGAATATTCTGACTTTAAGAAGGAGTATCTTCCAAAGGAGCTGTCTCTTTACGAGAAATTATGTAATTTAAGTGAGAAGATACTAAGAATGAAACCAGATAAGAAAACCTCTGGTTTAATACAGGAATCACTTAATATCTGCCATTTAAATGTAACTCCTTCTGGAACAGAGAGCTTTGCAATACTTGTCCCTCTTTTAATCATAGTTTTTGGAGGTATTTTTAGTTTTTTATTATTAAAATCCTTATTTTTTGTGTTTTATTTTTCTGTTATAGGGGTTATTCTTATGTTTTTTTTCAGAAAGCTGCCCGAGTTTCTGGCAAACGGCTGGCGTTTGAAAGCAAGCAACCAGATGGTGCAGTGCATCTTCTATGTTGTAACCTTTATGAGGCATACATCAAACCTTGAAGGGGCTATAGCATTTGCTGCAGAGCACATTGCTCCGCCGTTATCACTTGACTTAAAGAAGGTTCTCTGGGATGTTGAAACAGAGAAATATGAGTCTGTGAAAGAATCATTGGATAACTATCTTGAGACATGGAGAAAATGGAACATTGAGTTTATAGAGTCATTTCACCTTGTAGAGTCATCCTTGTATGAGCCATCTGAAGACCGCAGGTTAAGCTTGGTTGACAGGGCGTTAGATGTAATGCTTGAGGGCACTTACGAAAAGATGCTTCACTATGCACATAACCTGCAGTCCCCAATACAAACACTGCACATGCTTGGCGTGGTAATGCCCCTTCTTGGCTTGGTAATCCTCCCCTTGATGGTCAGCTTTATGGAGAATATTAAATGGTACTATGTAGCCTCTATCTACAATGTTGCCCTGCCCTTAATAGTATATTCAATGGGCAAGATAATACTTTCCAAAAGGCCCACTGGTTATGGCGAGACAGATATATCACAGGCTAATCCTGAACTAAAGAAATACAAGAATATCATTATCAGAATAGGATCATTAGAACTGAGGATAAATCCCCTCTTTATAAGCATTATAATTGGGGTGATATTTTTTATTATTGGATTAAGCCCTGTTATAATGCATGCAATAAACCCAGGCTTTGATGCAGGCAGTGGAGGCTTTTTGCTTCTTGATTATCATGAAAGTGTTGTAAAAGAGGGCCCTATGGCTGGACAGATAGTTGGCCCTTATGGTTTGGGTGCAGCAATATTAAGTCTTTTCATACCCCTTGCTTTCGGTCTGGGCATAGGAATTTATTATAGCCTTAGATCAAAAAACCTGATAAAAATAAGGGAAGATACAAAGAAGCTTGAGAATGAATTTTCATCAGCACTGTTCCAGCTAGGCAACAGGCTTGGTGATGGGCTTCCTGCTGAGATTGCGTTTAGTAAGGTAGCTGAAATCATGAGAGATACAACCTCTGGAAATTTTTTTAAGATAGTCAGTATGAACATAAGCAGGCTTGGCATGAGTGTCAAAGAAGCCATATTCAATGAAAAATCAGGCGCAATCTTATTTTTCCCTTCAAACATTATCCAGAGCTCAATGAAAGTTCTGATTCAGAGCATTAAGAAAGGGCCTCAGGTTGCAGCACAATCACTTGTAAATGTCTCCCGCTATATAAAAGAAATCCATAGGGTTAATGAGAGGCTGAGGGACTTGCTTGCAGATGTCATATCATCAATGAAATCACAGCTATCATTCATAGCTCCGGCAATAGCAGGGGTTGTTGTTGGCATAACATCCATGGTTACCACAATAATCCAAAAACTTGGAGGAAGTATGGAAGCACTTGCTGAAGGATCAGAATCAGCAGGGGCTTCTATGGGTGTTATGGGAATGTTTGGTGATGGGATCCCAACTTATTTTTTTCAGATAGTTATTGGAATATATGTTATTGAAATAATATATATCCTTACTGTGCTTGCAAATGGAATTGAGAATGGCTCTGACAGCCTTAATGAGCAGTATCTCATAGGCCAGAATATGATAAAAAGCACCTTGCTTTATATCTTCATTGCTTTTGTTGTTACAATCTTGTTCAACTTTGTTGCAACAGTGGTACTGGAATCAAGCTTTTAAGGAATATAAAGAAATTAATCTTAACAAACAAATCTATGCGCAGGCCGGGATTCGAACCCGGATATACGGCTTGGAAGGCCGCAGTCATAGCCATTAGACCACCAGCGCTCAACAATTGAAGATAAATAGTTTATATAAAAAACTTACTAAAAAATTAATATAAAAGAAAAAAAATTCAAAAAAATAGAATTCTTTTCAAGAATTATGCTATTTTTTATGCAGTTTCAACTCAGAAATCTTCACTGTCTGTGTTTTCCTGTTCTGGTTCTTCCTCAGCAGGTTCTTCCTTAGCAGGTTTTTCCTTTTTTGGAGCTGCACTTCCACCCTTTAAAGCAACTTTTTGGGCTTGCTTTCCCCTGTCTGTTTCAACAGCCTCAAAGGTTACTGCATCATTCTCATGCAGAAATGCTCCTTGTTCCAGTGCTGTATGATGAACAAAATAGTCCTGCCCATCTTCGCCTTCAATGAAGCCAAATCCTTTCTTCCTATTAAACCACTTAACTTTTCCTTCCATTTTTTTAATTCCTCTACTAAATTTTGTTCTGCCCAATGAATCGAGCAGTAAATTCAGGAGATTATGTTGCCCTTTTTAAACTTTGCGGTAAAAAAGCCATAAAACCAATAGATTTTTATAACTATTAAATAATATGGCACATATGTCTATTATTGATAAGGCCTATGAAGTAGCAGTACAGGACTTAAGAAGAAACTACTATCCTCTTGGTATTATCACAGGTAACCTTCGACGAACGTACCTGGTCCTGGGATTCTTTTTTTGCATCATTTGGCGCCAATAAATTAAATGATTTTGAGATAGTAAAAAAGAATTTATTGCTTTATTTAAAATACCAGCGCAAAGACGGGCTCTTGCCCAAGAGAATATCAAGTCCCTTATATTACCTGAATATGATGGGACTAAAGTTAAGGTGGAATATTCTGTTTCCTGTTTACCACGGAAGTTATTTTATCTCTCCTTCTGTAACCCAGAACATTATCTTCATAATAGCATGCTATGACTATATTGTGCAAAGCAAGGATAAAAATTTTTAGAAGATAACTATAAAAAAATCCTAAAGGCAGTGGTATGGATATCAAACCAGGATAAGGATAACGATTTTCTGATAGATGAGGGTTTTGGTGCTAACTGGGCAGAATCTGCCCTGAAGCAGGGGGAAGTTCTGTTTACCAATGTGTGTTATTTCAAGGCATTAAATGACTTTAGCAAACTGGCATCACTGCTCAAAAAAAGTGATGATGCCAGGGGATATTCAAAAATGGCAGAAATAGTTAAGAAAGGCATTAATAAGGACTTTTGGAACGGAAAGTATTATATAGACTGGATTGACCGCAAGGAGCAGGATTATTTTTCATCAACAGGCAATGTTCTGGCAATTGTGTGGGATGTTGCAGACAGAAAAAAGGGAATGAAAATACAGAAGTTCATAATAAAAAATAAGCTGGATAAGATTCCTATGGTAACAAACTATCCTTCCTACCCCTGGTATAAGTCATCTATTCTTAATATTTTTGGAGGGCTCCTGAAATATCATAATGGCTTTTCTTGGCCATGGATTGGCTGCTTTGATGCTATTGCAAAGCATAAACTAGGAATGAAAAAAGAATCAGAGCATGTTCTTAAGAGAATTGCCAAGCTGATCTGTAAACACAGCACAACATCTGAAATCTACAATAGCAAGGGAAGAAGAGTGAGAACATGGATTTACCAGAGCGAGAACAGGTTTAGCTGGACAGCAGGATTGTTTATCTCAGCAGTCCATGAAACCATTAGGCCAAAACATTAATTTTCTATTTCTCTAAAACCAAAACATTTATATATAAGTATAATTATAAGTATAATAATATTAATTAAGATAAGTAAAAAAATAAGTATAAAATAAAATGCACGAGATAAGAAGAAAGCTTTACAAGCGCGGCTCAAGCTATGAGACAACCATACCCATGCCATTGCTTTTTGCACTTGATAAAAATAAAAAGCATGATGTTGTTTTCCAGTTTGACCCAAGAAAAAATATCTGGATTATAAAATTTGAAGAAACAAAGAAGAGGTAAACATGAAGAAAAAATTAAGGGAGATAGTTGATAATTTAGAGCATGAGGATTTAATAAAATTACAAAAAGACCTTGAAGAAGAAGGGGGAATACATATCAAAAAACTCATTAGTGATAAGATACAACAGCTTGAAGACAGTGAGAAAGCAGTATGCGCTGTATGCGGAAATCCCATAAATCCCTACTACACAGAGCATTACAAACTGATATTTGGTCCAAGGGATTTCAGGAAAAAAGCATCTTTTTGTGCTCTTGACTGCATGGAATACTTCTTGAAAGATTTAAAGCAGGCAAAAACAATAAAAGAATAACTCAGGCATATAAAAATTTAAAAACAAATCCAAACTCACTTTTTAACATGGCAGAATATATGTATGGCACAAAAATCCCAAAGGAGAGAATTGCTGTGCTTATAGGAACAGATGGCATTACCAAAAAACAGATAGAGTCAGCCACTAATATAAAGCTGAAGATAGACTCAAAAGAGGGTGATGTTTTTTTAGAAGGGGAAGATGCTCTAGGGCTTTACAGTGCAAGAGAGGTTGTAAAGGCAATTGGCCGCGGCTTCAATCCTGATATAGCACTGCTTTTATTAAAACAGGATTACATGCTGGAAATGATTAACATGGCTGATTATATTAAATCAAAAAACCAGATGATAAGGCTGAAGGGAAGGGTTATTGGAGCAGAAGGACGCTCAAGAAAAACAATAGAAGAGCTTACAGAAACATATATCTCAGTTTATGGCAAAACAATTGGAATAATTGGCTTTTCAGAGAATGTTGCTATAGCAAAAAGGGCTGTTGAGTCACTATTAAGCGGAAGCCCGCATTCCAGTGTCTACAAATGGCTGGAAAAAAGAAGAAGCAATATGAAGAGAAGAGATTTAGAAATAAAATGATAAAGCAGACAGAGCTTAATGAGCTAACAGAAATAAATCCCGAGCTTGTTGAAACACCAAAAAAAACCAAAGCGCATGAAATGGCAAAAAAGCAGAGGGAGATATCTGTTGCCGAGTTTTTTAGCCGTAACAGGCATCTTCTTGGCTTTGACAATAAGAGAAAAGCCTTACTAACAACAATAAAAGAAGCTGTTGACAACTCGCTTGATGCCTGTGAGGAAGCAAGGATTTTGCCTGAAGTTAATATTCAAGCTATAGATATGGGAAATGACCGCTTCAGGATTATTGTTGAAGACAATGGGCCTGGAATTGTGAAAAAACAGATTCCAAAAATATTTGCAAAATTATTATATGGAAGCAAATTCTTTAAGCTAAGCCAGAGCAGGGGCCAGCAGGGTATTGGTATATCTGCCTCTGTGATGTATGGCCAGCTGACAACAGGCAGGCCAGCTAAAATAACATCAAAAATCTCACCTAATGAGCCAGCACATTATTATGAGCTGCATCTAGACACGCACAAGAACAAGCCAAGGATAATAAAAGAGGATATTATTGAGTGGAACAAAGATCACGGAACAAAGGTTGAGATTGATATAGAGGCATCTTATTTGAAAGGAGGGCAAAGTATTGACAAATACATAAAACAGACAGCCATAATAAATCCCCATGCTACATTGATTTATACAAATCCAAAGGCAGAGCAGATTATATTCGCAAGGGCAACTGACAAGCTTCCAAAGGAGCCAAAGGAAATCAAGCCCCATCCATATGGTGTTGAGCTTGGCAGAATGATTAAAATGCTTAAGCTTACAGATTCAAGAACATTGCAAAGCTTTCTTACAAATGAATTCTCAAGGGTTGGCTCTGGAACTGCAAAACAGATCTGTGAAAATGCTGCCTTACTGCCAAATACAAAGCCAGGCAAGCTCTCAATGGAAATGGCAGAAAAGCTTGTTAATGGAATAAAACAAACAAAGATAATATCTCCTCCTACTGATTGTATTTCTCCAATTGGCCAGGATTTGATTGAAAAGGGCCTTAGAAAAGAGATAAATGCAGAGTTTTACTGCTCTCTTACAAGGCCGCCAGATGTTTACAGGGGGAATCCGTTTGTGATAGAGGTTGGAATTGCATATGGCGGCAATCAGCCAGCTGATAAAACAGCAACATTGCTAAGATTTGCAAACAGGGTTCCTTTATTGTATCAGCAGGGAGCTTGTGCAATGTCTAAGTCAGTTGTATCAACAGCATGGAGAAACTATGGCCTGCAGCAGAGCAATGGCTCTTTGCCAGTTGGGCCATTGACCATACTTGTCCATATTGCTTCTGTCTGGGTTCCATTTACATCTGAGAGCAAGGAAGCAATTGCACATTATCCTGAAATAATAAAAGAAATAAAGCTTGCAATGCAGGAAGCTGGGAGAAAACTTGGCTCTTATGTTAAAAAGAAAAAAAGAGTTGGCTTTGAGCTTAAGAAAAGGAGTTATATTGAAAAATACATATCCCATGTAGGGGAGGCATTAAAGGAATTAATTGGCTTAAAAGATGATGAAGAAAAGAAAGTTGAGTTAATGCTAAAGGAAATTTTAGAAGAGCACAGGGGCAAGGTTGAGTCAATGGAGTTTGACAAAAGCAAAAATCAGGATTTTGATGAAGAGCTTGCATTAAAGCGCGGGGAAGAAGGTGATGATAGTGAATAATAATGTTTCTTCAAAAATAAAAGAGATTGCCTCTGGAATTTATAAAAAGATTTTAAGCAAAAAGCAGCCTGATTTAAACATACCATTGCGTTCATTAAGCAATGTTGAATACAATGACGAGGAAGGTTATTTCAAGCTTCTTGGCAAGATAAAAACAAGGACATTAACTGCTTCTACAATAAAAACATTTGCACAAACTCTTCGGATGATGATTTTATCAAAAAAACTTGTTGATAGCGATGATATTGCAACAAAAAGAGAGACATACTATGTAAGCAAGAACTGGGGTGATGCCCGCTTTAAGGAGCAGCCGGAATCAGATGCTGTTATGGATGACATTGAGGCAATGATGATGGTAAACAGGGAAGCTCTTGGATTTATTCCTGAGGAAAAAGGCGGCGCTGTTGCTGGAAAGCTTATTGTTATTGACCAGGATCCGGATACAAAAAAAGAGATTAAGATAGACTGCACAAAAATGGGCTCTGGAGCATATGCCATACCAAACTCTGTAGAGAATTTAGGGTTTGAGACAAATGCTGATTTTATACTTGCAATTGAAACAGCAGGTATGCATCAAAGATTGGTAAAGCACAAATACTGGAAAAAGGCAAACTGCATTTTAATCAGTATGGGTGGTGTTCCAACAAGGGCATGCAGGCGCTTTATAAGAAGATTAAGTGATGAGCATAAGCTTCCTGTTTATGTTTTTACTGACTGTGATTTTTATGGCTTCATGAACATTTACAGAACTTTAAAGGTTGGAAGTGGAAATGCTGC
>Ga0180009_10005129_pt1 | contig 14167 bp, 6 predicted proteins | sample OS_PC_MetaG_FD_123537 | JGI IMG/M metagenome (GOLD analysis project Ga0180009, IMG submission 123537) | Groundwater microbial communities from the Aspo Hard Rock Laboratory (HRL) deep subsurface site, Sweden - OS_PC_MetaG | ecosystem: Environmental > Aquatic > Deep subsurface > Groundwater... | reverse complement strand
TGGGTCTTCTGGGAATGATTGCGGTTGTTTTGGTTTTATACGGCGGATTTGTCTGGATGACAGCGGCAGGCGATGCGGCTAAAATAGCGACCGCTAAAAAGATTTTAATAAACGGCGTGATTGGCCTAGCGATTATTTTATCCGCCTTTGCTATTACACATTTTATTGTCGGCGCTTTGGAAAAAGCGACAGGAACAAAACTGGAGGGCCCGCCTAGTGGCCCGCCGGGCGGAGGCGGTTTACCTAGTGACGCTTTTATTGTAAAAGGCATTTCACCGCAAGGCAGTATTCCAATCAGAAATGTTATCGTTCGCTTGTCGTTTAATCATCAAGTGGAGCAAGCAACGGTTAATGGCAATGTATTAATAACGAAGAAAAGCGACAACAGTTTAGTAAGCGGTGATTTTAGTGTAATAGGGGATAAAATTGAATTTACTCCGTCAGCTTTCTGTCCCGCTCCAAATGAAACTATAAAGTGTTTTGACGCGGATACCGGATACGGGGTGGAAATAAAATCCGGATTGAAAGATACCGGCGGAAAAAATATTTATTGCGGGGCTTTCGCAACAACAAACTGCATTGCAGAATTTACAACGGGTTCATTAATCGATACACAAAAGCCGCAAATTGCAATTACATATCCTGATCCCGGACAGTCGGTTTCAGCAAATGCAATGGTTGATGTCTGGGCGAGAGCAACAGATGATGCAGGGGTTTCACATATTGAGTTTTTTGCCGACGGCGCTTATTTTGATAATGCATATCCAGCAGGCGCAAGCCCCTTGCAATTTGACGGCCAAACATTTTGGGATACAGCAGGCGTAACTCTTGGGAGCCATAATTTATCGGGCAAGGCCTATGACGTTGATAATAATAATGCGTTTTCACCAAGTATCAGCGTTACGGTGCGCGCCGAGCATTGTTTTAATGTTTTGCAAGATTTTGATGAAACCGGCATTGATTGCGGAGGCGCTGACTGCGCAATTTGTTCCGGCGGTGCTTGCACGCAAAATTATGAATGCGCGTCCGGTTCTTGTGTAAACGGCGTTTGTGTTGATACGCCGATAATTTTAAACGTTAGTCCGACTGATGGCGCTCCGGGTACGTATGTTTCCATTTTGGGGCAATATTTTGGAACAACTGTGGGAACGGTTACGTTTTTAGGCGGAGCAGGAACTGCTGATGATGTAGTTGCCACGTCGCCAAATTGTTCAAGCGCAACATGGACAGACACTGCCGTCATTGTAGCTGTTCCGCAAAGCGCAAAAAGCGGCCCCATTCAAATAAATACTTTGCTTGGAACAGATGCAACAAACGACGCGCGCGGTCCGGCAATCGCCGATTTTTTGGTTAATTCTATTGTGAGGCCCGGGATTTGCGCGTTAAACCCAAATCAAGGAAAAAGCGGAATCCAATTCGCAATAGAGGGGGTTAATTTTGGCGCGAGCCAGGGAATAAACTATATAAAATTTGGCAATGTTTTTGCCCTTCCGCAGGCATGGGGAAATACTTTGATTACAGTGTTAGCCCCCGTTCTTCAGGCGGGTGTTAATTCTGTAATTGTAAATAAAGAGGGGCTAAACAGCAATGCTGTAAATTTCACTATTTTATCTCCAACTGCCGGCACAAAGCCTATCATTAATTATATAGACCCGAATAAAGGGCCTGTTGGAGAATACATAACAATTTTTGGAGGCAATTTTGGCGATGATATAGGCAAGGTGGAATTTGTGCGTCCGGATGGGAGCAAGGTTCTTGGTGATGTGTCCTTTCCTGCGATTTGTGGAAGTGTTGATTTTTGGAAAAACGCTTCCATAACAGTAAAGGTTCCGGCGGGGCTTCTCGCAAGCAATGTTTCCGTTCAAATAATAAGAGCTGACGCAGTTCAGAGCAATGCGGTTTCATTTACTGTTAATACCGAAACTCCTAAGCCGGGAATTTGTGGATTAAAGCCAAGCAACGGCCCGATTGGAACAGCAGTTGATATTTTGGGCGAGAGGTTTGGGATAAGCGGAACCGCTACATTTTATAATCAAAAGCCGGCAACGATAATTGCCTGGGGAAAGGAACTTGTAAAAACCAGCGTGCCGGATGGCGCAGTTTCAGGTCCTGTAAAAATAACAACAGGAGGAGTTGACAGCAATAGTTCTAATTTTACTGTTGGCGACTGCAGTACAAAACCTGCGCTTTGCACTATTGACCAGCAATGCTGTAATTCTTCCTGTATTTTAAAAACAGAGGAATGTAAAACCGGTCCGAAAGAGGGCGCGTATGCTTGGAGAATTTCGACCGGCTTTATTCCAAAAGCCCCAAAAGTTATTGAGGAATGTTTAGCCGGCGATGATGTTGACCCGCCAAGCCCCGCGCCTTGGGACGCGCGTCCGGGCGGAAATTCGGCTTGTATTAATGCTACCGTAAATGTAAGGTTTGATACGCAATTGGATGCAAATACAGTTGTTCACGCCGGAATATCCAGCGATACTATTGCGCTTTATAAATGCACGGAAACTGTGCAGGATGAAGACCCTTGCAGCAAGGTTAGCAAGGTAGCGCTGGATGCTTCATCCGGAATTTATACAGTTTTGACCACTGATGACGCCATTGAGCTTGTTCCGTTTGGCAATAAATTAGAAAAAGATACTCAATATTTGGTTGAACTTACAACCGGAATCGGGGCCGCGGGTATTGGCGGAGGATATATGGAAGAAAAAACAGCATGCGGTTCCGGTATCGGCTATTGTTTTAGGTTTAAAACAAGAAATAATGATGAGCCATGCCAAGTCGGGAGCGTTCTTGTTGCGCCAAGAGAATACACCGCAAACAAAACCGGATTTTTTCCTTATTCCGCAATTTCACGCGCAAAAGCAGATATTTGTCTGATAATCAATAGTTCTGTTTATCCTTTTGCGTGGACTTCGTCACAATCCGGAAATGTCAGTATAACAGGCGGACAAACCATTGAAAACGGAAGCATTGTATCTATTCTTCCGGCAACAAATAAGGCGGTCGCGGAAACAAAATTTGAAACTCCGAAAGACAACCCAGCCATGATTACCGCAAAAATAACAACAGAAAATGTTTCAGGAGAGGGCAAATTAACCGTAAAATTTACTGATCCGGAAATTGTTTCAAAGTGGCCGAATTGCAATACTGCCTGCGTGAATGCGACAATTGGCGCGGAATTTAATACTGAAATGGACAGCGCCACTTTATCAACTACAAATATAAATATATTCAGATGCACAACGGAAAACTGCAACACTTTTGACGGAAACGCAATTTCCGGAAGCATAAGTTATTTACAAAACGATTCGGGAGGGACAATTGGATTTGACCTTACACCAACAGATCCAAATACGGGCGCCCCAACTGCTCTTGAAACCTCAAGGTATTATTTTGTCCGCCTTGATAGATTTGCAATAAAAAGTTCAAGCAATGTAAGCTTAACGGGTTCTGATACCCAATATGTCAGCTGGCAGTTTAAGACGCGGAATGACTCAACGCCCTGCATCGTAAATAAAATAAATGTAAATCCAACAACAAAAGTTTTGAATTATATCGGCCAGATTGCTCGGTTTGACAGCGAGGCAATCGGCGCGCCGGATAATTGCAATCCGCAAGGCCAGAAACTGAACCCATATTCATATAATTGGAATTGGACAAGCGCAAATGCAAGCGTGCCGACCAATGCGCCGCCAGGACATATTGTAGCTTCAACGGTAAAAGACGCAACTGGCAACCTTTTTAATGTTCTTCCGCTCGCGGGCAAAACTTGCAGCAGCGCGTGCCTGAATATTGGTTCAAAGCCGGGGGTCTCGGTTTGCGCAAATGGGGCAAAGGAAACGGGCGAGGATTGCGATGATAACAATACAATAAACGGAGACGGATGTTCAAATATTTGTTTGCACGAAACTACAACAAAATTAAATTGCGGCGACGGAACCATAAATACAGACGAAGATTGCGATGACGGCAACACTTCATCCGGCGACGGATGTTCAGACCAGTGTTTAAATGAAGGTGCAAGCAAGGGCGGTTCTGTTTGCGGAAATGGGGATATTGGAGACGGCGAAGATTGCGATGACGGCAATACTTCATCCGGCGACGGATGTTCAAGCGAGTGTCTCAATGAAGGAACTGAAGCCGGAATCGCTTCCTGCGGAAATGGCAAAATAGAGGCAGGCGAGGATTGCGATGACAGCGGTGTGGCAGACGGCGACGGATGTTCAAAAAATTGTTTGCATGAGGGTTCAATCGTCGGTGGCGGAACCTGCGGGGAAAACGGAGTTGAAAAAACAAAGGGCGAGGATTGCGATGATGGAAATACAACAGACGGCGACGGATGTTCAATGATGTGTCTGAACGAGGGTTCGTCGTTAAGCTATAAGAGTCCGTCAATTTGCGGAAACAACGGAGTATCGGAAACAGGCGAGGATTGCGATAGCGGAAAGCTTGCGAGCGACACATACATAGACCCGCGCCAATACGGAAAAGCAGAAGGCGAAGGAATATCAAAAATCAGCGCTGTCATAGGCAGTGTTTTGGGCAATTCAGACGTCCAGGTTAAATGCGATTATCCGACAGACGCGGACTGCAAGCAATTTGGAGCTAATTTGGGAGCCGGAAGCGATTATTGTTGTTATCAGAAAGCAAATATTATAAGCACTGTTCCGATTAATAGCCAGACAAATGTCTGCAGAAATACACTTGTTTCATTTACCTTTGACCAAAAAATGGATGGTTCTCAAGGTATTGCGCATATTGATGAATTAAGAAGCGGGGTCTGGGTTAATGATGCAATTAAAGCCGTGAGAATTTTTTCTGACATTGAAATAGCAGATCCAAACGACCCAACTAAAAAAATAACAGTGACCAAATTTGATTTCAGTATCTCAAGTTTATTAGGAGCTAACACACAATATAGAATCAGGGTTGAAAATTTTAAATCTCCAAAAGGTGTTGTCGCGCAGTATCACGAATGGCAATTTACAACCGGAAACGAAATTTGTAAGTTTGAAAAAATTGAATTTATTCCCGACCCTCTTGTATTTAATAAAGTAGAAACCAAGCAAGTAATAGCAGACGCGCAAACAGGGTCTGGCGACTCAATTAGCAGCATTGTCGGTATTTATGATTGGACATGGGTTTGGACACCCGATGTTGATATTGCGGGTTCAATCACCTTGGCAAGCGCCGGAGCCAACCCTGCCGAAGTAACGGCCGAATCAACCAATGGCGACGGCCAGTTGGCGGCAACTGCAAAAATACAGAATATTCCAGAAGAATTGGAAAAAGATGCAGAAAAAACAATAATAAACAGCGTAAATGTTATTGTCTTTTTGTGTGAATATCCATGGCTTGCCCAGCCGGAAGAATCCAGCTCTGCGGTATTCCCTTATAGCCAGAGTAAATATAATTTTAGGACATATTACTGCCGCGACGGAAATCCGCTTCTGCCCTATCTGAATATTGCCGAAGTCCAGCAGGCGCCGGGTTCAAAAGTACTCAAGGAAGTATTATTTACAGACCCCGCGAGTGGAGATGCGGTTGGTTTGCGTATTTATCCCAACCTACAGCATCTGTCTCCCTTAGATTGGTATAAGGCGGAAAAATTTGTTGGCAGTCCACAGGCAGGAAAAGTTGATGACTATGAAGCGATTGTTGATGGCCGTTCAACTTATGTAAATGCCGCTAATCGTGTGCTGGGAGTGGGTAATTTTACAAATATATTCGTGATTTCTTATAATCAGGGCGCTGGCAATGATTTAACAAATATTCACAGCCAGATGCTTAAAAATTGGAAATTTAATATCAATATTGAAAATATAAAATTATGCAGTCAAAGCGTAAAGAGTTGTTCAAGCGATTTTGATTGCTGGACAGAAGGGGAGTTGCCCAATTTTGAAGACCGCTGTCAGGCGGAAAAAGATAAGCTGACAAGGGATGTCAAACGTTTAGAGGATTTGAATAAAATATCCGGAATGTTGGAAAGTTATAAACAAAAAAATAATTCATATCCGCAACTTTTAGCTGGAACATTTTTGCGCGGATGGAGCGTTTCGACATGGCCATCCTGGCAGTCGGCTTTAGGTAATGATTTGGGAAGCGCAATGCCAGCCGACCCGTTGAACAAACATTCTCTTTGTGAAGTCGCCGGAAAATGCAGCGTAAGCAACAATGGGTGCGGAGCCGGTATTGAGTGTCCGCTCGGAGAAACGTGCTTGCCGGAAACAAATTACTGTTGGAACGGCCAAATAGGGCTGTATCAATGCACTGGGGGTTCGCATGTTTATCGCTATCAAAATATAAATCAGGACGATTATCAGCTAGCAACCGATTTTGAATTTATGGATGGTTGGGAATGGTGGGTTCCCGGAGGCATTGCGGATACAATAGAACCGTTGCCGGATCCAAATTCTGCGACGGATAATTTTCAAGTAAGGCAGTCATGTGTTTTTGAGCCGGTCGGCACTTCAGCCAAATGCGGGGATGGTGTTGTCGGCATAGGCGAAGAATGTGAAAAAGGAAAAGAATCATCCAGACCATGTATTGTGGGTAGCCAGTCCGGCTTTATAAAACAGGTGTGCGATATGCAAAATTGCCAATGGATAGATTCGGGAACTTGTCAGATCGGCCAATGCGGAGATGGCGTAAAACAAGCAACTGAAATTTGCGATGACGGCCAGAATAACGGCAAATATGGTTTCTGCAACACGGACTGCAGCGAATTAGCGCAACATTGCGGAGATGGAACAAAAAATGGCCCGGAGCAATGTGATTTGGGCCCCAAGAATGGCCTATATGCTTCCGGTTGTTCTTGGGATTGCAAATTGCCGGGGCTAAAATGCGGAGACAACATTATTCAGATAGATCCGGCCGATCCGACAAAAGAACAATGCGACGGAAATTCCGAAACCACGCAAAAAGAAGTAGATGGTTCCGCTTGTCCTATTTCCGGAGGTTACCCAACCTATAATACGCGCGCCTGCACGGAAAAATGCGTCTGGGACGCGTGGAGCGGATGCGTTGTTAGCGGAAGTTGTGGAAATAGCATAAAAGAAGGAACTGAACAATGTGATGACGGTCTAAGTAGCGGGAACACGGATAGCTGTATTATTGATCCCACCAGTAACTATATGTGCAAATTGGCTGTTTGCGGAGATGGATTTATTAGATCCGGAAAGGAACTGTGCGACAATGGAATAGAAAATGGCGTGGCATGTTCGGCGAACTATGGATTAACCTGTAATTATTGCAGTTTGGCATGTACTGTAATAACAAAGACGGGTGATTATTGCGGAGACACCGTAAAGAACGGCCCGGAGCAATGTGACGGGATTGATTTTGGCAGTCCGGCCTCAACTTGCAATGATTATGGATATTTTCAATTTTACGCCGGTCCGGCAAGCTGGATTAGCCAAGCCGGCTTAAAGTGTGACGCAAGCTGCAAGGCGGATACAATAGATTGTTTTAAGAGTTTCCGCATTAATGCCGGAGGCAAAGATGATTATACGGATTACCTAAAAAATGTGTGGTATGAAGACCCCGATTCAGCAAACACATGGTCTACAACAGCCGCAATTTCCGGAACTCAAATACAAACAATCTATCAATCCGAGAGGTACGCGCCCTATGACCCCATAACCAACAAGGGTGGCTCTATGGAATATCCATTAAGTATCGGCAATGGAACCTATAAAGTTGATTTACATTTTGCGGAGATTTATGGAGCAGTTGAAGGTGAACGTGTTTTTGATATTTTTGTAGAAAATATGATAACTCCTGCACTGACAAAATTTGATATTATGAATTCAACGGTTGGCGCAGGCGAAAAAAACAAAGCTATTATTAAAACTTTTACGGCCACCGTAACGGATAAGGTTTTAAATATCAGATTGCAAAGAGTGTCCGGCAAAAATGGTCCGAAAATATCAGCAATAGAAATTTCAAGATAAAAAATCATTAAAACATAAAAACATAAAAACATTAAAACAAGCCAAGAGAATAAATTTAATTTATAATAATTATTTTGTTCTTGTGTTCTAGTGTTCTTGTGTTCTAGTGAATTATATATATGCCCGAAGAGAATATTCCAAAAAATTTACCAACAGAAGGCAAGAGTTTGTTGGAGAATGTAGAAGAAACAAAAAAACAAGAAGCGGAGCAACCAACAGAGGCCCACGGCTTGTCGCCCGAGCCGGAGCCGAAACCGGAGCTCGCGCCACAGAAACCTCCAACTGCCGAATCCGCAGAGGCAGATGATATTTTTGCCGATGTTAAGGAGACAGTGCCAACCGTTCCGTCGACAGGAGAGCCGGTTGAAAATAAAGAAGAGGCATCGCCAGAAGAAACCATAGTAGAAACGCCGCGCCAGGGGTTTAAAAAGATTTTAGTGACAATTGGCGTGATTGTAATCTTTGCAAGCGTATTAGCAGGGGGCGGTTATTGGGCATATAATAATTTTCTTAAGCCAAAACCGCTTAGTCCGTTGTTGAACTTAACGAATACTGCGCCAACACAACCTTCCTTGCCAACACAGCCCGCGCCGGTTGTAGAGCCCCAAATAACGGACAGCGATAATGACGGTTTATCAGACACAAAGGAAAGAGAATTGGGCACCGATCCTCTAAACCCGGACTCAGATGGAGACAGGTTGTTTGACAGAGAAGAAGTTGAAGTTTATAAAACAGATCCATTGAATATTGATACTGATGGAGATGGTTATGAAGATGGCGCGGAAGTCCAATCCGGGTATGATCCGAAAGGCCCGGGGAAATTGATTAAGATACCTGCGGGGCAATAGAATATAAAAAATTTCTAATTCACCTAATTCACCTAAGGTCTAATAAAATGTCAAATGCAAAAGGTCAAATGACAAATAAATAATTATTTATTTTTGAATTATTGAATTGGATTTTTTTGAATTTCATTAGGTGAATTAGAAATTAGGTGAATTTTGAATTTAATTTATGTCCAACGAATCAAAACCCACAAATAAAAAAGAAACTCCAAAGATGCCGCCGGCAACGACGGCCAAGTTTACTGTTATGCCTCAAGAATTTAGAAAGGCGACGCCCAGAAAAAAGATACCGAAAAAGTTTTTAATCTTCGGCGGGGCGGGCGCGGGCGTTTTGATATTAATAATAGTAGCTGTAATGTTTGTAATTAGCGGGCAGCCAAAACAGATAGTTCAAGAAATAACTCCAACGGTTCCGACTGCTCCAGTTGCAACAATACCGGCAGAATCCGCAACCACTACACCGGAAATACCAAGTTCGCTTTTCCCGACAACTCCGGCAACAACAGAAGAAGAAACGCCAACACAGCCGATTGTAGCCCCGGGGGAGTTAGTCCAGGGAACGGATTATGACGCTGACGGTTTAACCGAAAAAGAAGAGGCGATATTTCAGACAGATTCTAAGCGTCCCGATACTGACGCCGATGGATTCTTGGATGGGAATGAAGTATTCCACCTATATAACCCTTCAGCAATCGCGCCCGTGGGGCTAATAGAGTCCGGAATCGCAAAACTCTATCGCAATGCCGGAGAGGGTTATAGTATTTTTTATCCGGCGCTTTGGGCCACCTCAAGCACATCTGATGCAAGCACAATAAGCTTCTTGTCAGATGATAAAGAAAGTATTAATATTGTTATAAAAGAGGCAAGCGCGGGAATAACGCTTCGAAGCTGGTATATATCGGAATATCCGGATGCTGACATAAATTCAATGCAGTCATATACAAGCAAGCAGGGATATCAGGGTTTGCAAGATAGTAATAGATTGAATACATATATAAAACAAGACAAAAAGGTGTTTATTGTAAATTATGATTTAGGGGGAATAACAACTATTTGGTACAGGAGATTATATGATATGATGCTGAATAGTTTGGAGATAGAATAAATTATTGTTAATTGTTTATTGTTAATTGTTAATTGAGATATTGTGTCGCTCGCAAGCTCGCGACAGATTATTAATAATCAATCAACAATCGGCAATTAGCAATCAGCAATTTTGTGATTCAGTTCGAACTTAATCAAAAAAGGAGCAGGTTGCCATTAAAAGCAAAACTTGAAAAATTATCTAAGGTGGTTTTCAAAGAATTCAAAAAGAGCGGCACGATTTCCGTTGCGATTATAGATAGCAAAGAAAGTAAAAAATTAAATAAAATTTATCGCGGGAAAGACGAGCCCGCTAATATTTTAACTTTTGTATATAAAGACGAGGACAGTTTAGGGGAAATTGTCCTATCTCATAAAGAAATAGAAAAAGAAGCAAAAAATAAAAAGCAGAAAATTACAGAAACGGTGATAGATTTAATTATTCATGGCGTCTGTCATATTTTTGAGTATAAGCATAAAACCAAAAAAGATGCATTAATAATGGAAGAGAAAGAGAGGAAAATAAAATTTTTATGGCAAAAGGTCAACTGATAAAAAGCTTCGTCAATGCTTTTAAGGGCATAAAGACCGTTTTTAAAGAAGAGCAGAATTTTCGTATACAGATATTTATAGCGATATTGGTGGTAATATTAATGAATATTTTTACTTTGAGCATTGCAGAAAAAAGCGTATTGATACTTTTGATATTATCGGTTTTGGTATTGGAATTATTTAATAGCATACTGGAACGGCTTGTAGATGTTTTTAAGCCCAGAGTGCATAGTTATATAAAGGATATTAAGGATATTGCTGCCGGAGCGGTGTTATTGTCCTCGGTAGGTGCGGTATTTGTGGCGATAGTTATTTTTTATCCACACATAGAGAGTTTGATTTTCAAGTTATTGAGGATATGATAGGATATAGAGGATAAAATGTAAAAAATACAAAGCACACATAAAATTTCTAATTGACCTAATTGCACTAATTATTCTAATCAATGTCCAATTTCTAATGCCAAAATGACTAAAATTATTTTAGTCATTAGACATTTTGCCATTGGCCTCCGGCTCGGCTTTGTTGAGAAAATTATTACTATTTAGAGTAATTTTCTAAAACAGAATGGCTGTCAATTTTTCACCGGCTCGGAGAGGATTTGATTAGTGTAATTAGAAATTAGAATAATTAGAATAATTTTAATTATTATGTCCGATAATATTATTGTTGGTTTGGATATTGGTTCGGGAGCCGTGCGCATGGCTGCCGGAGAGGTTGTTGCGGCGGGCGATAAAGAACAGCTGCATATTTTAGGTGCCGTGGAAGTGCCGTCAGAGGGTATCAAAAAAGGCGCTATATCTAATATTGAAGATGTCGTGAGCAGCATATCAATGTGCCGCGAGCGACTGGAACGGCTGATAGGGACAACGGTAGAAAGCGTATATGCCTCCATAAATAGCAGCCAGATTTTATGCCAAGCGTCTAAGGGTTTGGTGAGCGTAGCAAGGGCGAACGGAGAAATTGACCAGAACGATGTCGATCGCGCTCTTGAGCAGGCGCAAACCATTGCGACGCCATCGAATTATGAGATACTTCAAGTAATGCCAATAGGCTACTCTGTTGATGGACAGCCAAATATAAAAGACCCAATCGAAATGACGGGGATACGTTTAGAGGTGGACACATTACTTGTCCAGGTGCCTTTAACACACTTAAAAAATTTAACCAAATGTATCCATAGAACAGGTTTGAATATTGGCGATGTGGTTTTGGGTATTTTGGCAAATGCTGAAAATCTATTGACCCCCCGTCAAAAAGATGTTGGGGCGGTTGTTGTAGATATTGGCGCGTCAACAACGAGTATGGCCGTATTTGAAGAAGGCGACTTGTTGCATATAGCCACCTTGCCAATAGGAGCGGATTATATTACGCAAGATATTAATTTATGCTTTAAAATGTCTTTGGATATTGCCGAGAAAATAAAAATCAAATACGGTTCTTCTAATCCAAAAAGCATATCGAAAAAGGAAGAAATTAATTTGAAGGAAGAGGGTTATATTGAAGACGAAATAATTTCACAGAGAGCCCTGGCAGAAATTATTGAAGCGCGGGTGGAAGAAATTTTTTCTAAAATTAATGAAGAGCTTAAAGAAGTTGGGCGCTTGGGTCTATTGCCCGCGGGGGCTATTTTATGCGGCGGAGGAGCGAAGCTTAAAGGCATAATTGAAACAGCCAAAAAAGAATTAAAATTGCCCGTTGCCATTGGATATCCGCTGGATATTTCAAGCGTGTCCGAAAAAATAGGCGATCCCGCATTTACAACTGCAATAAGTTTGGTAAAATGGGGAAGCGCAAACGTAGGATTTACGGGCACCACAACGATAACGGCCGTAGTGGATACAATAAAAGGCGCCGCCGGCAAAGCATTCAATTTTTTGAGAGGCATTTGGAAACAATAACCACAGACAACATAACACAGATAACACAGACAACATAACACAGATAATAGTAACACAGATAACACAGACAACATAACACAGATAATAGTAACACAGATAACACAGACAACATAACACAGATAATATACACTCCGAAGGGGTGTATATATTATTGAACACAAAAATAGTACCACAGATTTTTAAGACACAGATAACACGGATAAAATACACTGTAAGGCAGTGTATTTTTATTGAATACAATTTGTATCCAATAAAGTTGACGACTTTTTTAGCGGGTGTTAAAATAAAATAACAACTAATTACCCTGAATTACGAAATAGCTTATCTTAAAGGAGTTCACACTTCAGTGTGTAATATTTTACCCCGATAAAATCGGGGAACTCCAACATGCATTTCGTAATCCACACTAATTAACTAGTCAACTAATTAACTAATTAACTAAATAATATGCCAGAAGTAAAACCGGACATTGAAACATTTGCCAAAATAAAAGTTGTCGGCATCGGGGGGAGCGGCAACTCAGCCATAAACAGAATGGTGAGCGGCAAAATCAAGGGGGTGAATTTTTTAGCAATTAATACTGATGTTCAGGCGCTTCATTTTTCAAGAGCAAACAAAAAAATAAATATTGGCAAGCAAATTACGCGCGGGCTTGGCGCAGGCATGGATCCGGAACTTGGGAAAAAAGCAGCCGAAGAAAATCAAAATGAAATCCGCGACGCGCTAAAAGATGTTGATATGGTATTTATTACATGCGGGCTGGGGGGTGGAACCGGTTCCGGCGCCAGTCCTATTGTAGCCCAAATCGCAAAAGATTCCGGCGCTTTGACCGTTGGCGTTGTTACAAAGCCATTTGCTTTTGAGGGCGTGCAAAGAAAGGAGATTGCCGAAAAAGCGCACCGCGAATTGGCAGAAGTAGTGGACACAATCATCACCATTCCCAACGATAGAATCCTGCAGGTAATTGATAAAAAAACTTCTCTTTTGGACGCATTTGACATAGTGGATGATGTTCTGCGCCAGGGCGTGCAAGGAATTTCAGAATTAATAACCATTCCGGGCTTAATTAATGTTGACTTTGCCGACGTTAAAACAATCATGCAGGATGCAGGAACTGCTTTAATGGGTATTGGGAAGGGAAGCGGCGAAAAAAGAGCCGAAGAAGCAGCCAAGGCCGCGATTCAGTCGCCGCTTTTAGAAACTTCAATTGACGGCGCCAAAGGTATTTTATTCAGCATAACAGGCGGCAGCGACTTGGGCATGAATGAAGTTTCTGAAGCGGCAAAAATTATTACTCAAAATGCTGACAGCGACGCAAAAGTGATTTTCGGAACAGTGATTGACGAATCACTGAAAGACCAAATATTGATTACGGTGATTGCCACCGGATTTGGAACCAAGAAAGCTTTGCCTCCAAAGAATAACGGTTATGGGTTTTATGCCAATTCTGTCAACAAACAGGAAGCAGACATCAAGAAAACAGCAGAAACTTCAAAAATTAATGAAATGGAGATTCCAACAATAATAAGAAAAGCAGAGGAAAACAAAATTGATGGTGAAGAAGAAGATGATGATGTTGACGAGTTGGAAATCCCGGCATTTTTGAGAAAAAAGATGTAACCACAGATTTTTAAGCACAGATTACACAAATATAATTTTCTAACACCTCACCAACAAGCTCGGTGAGGTGTTTGGTTATAATAATTTCTTTGGATGTGGTATAATAGCAAATATAAAAGATAAAATATAAAAAATAAAAAACACATATAAAAAATGTAAAAATATAATAATTGTTTTTATATATTTACGTTTTTGTTTTTTATCTTTTATT
>Ga0180009_10005128_pt1 | contig 14168 bp, 13 predicted proteins | sample OS_PC_MetaG_FD_123537 | JGI IMG/M metagenome (GOLD analysis project Ga0180009, IMG submission 123537) | Groundwater microbial communities from the Aspo Hard Rock Laboratory (HRL) deep subsurface site, Sweden - OS_PC_MetaG | ecosystem: Environmental > Aquatic > Deep subsurface > Groundwater... | reverse complement strand
ATACATCAATCCTGACGATACGGTTTCCCTAGTGCGGATGGAGCGATTCCGGAAAGGGCTTTGATTATCGATTTTATCCACGCCTTATCTTCAGCCCACTGTTGTAGGAATTCTTTCTGTGCCAGCGACATTATCAAAAGGGTAAAAATCATTAGAGGAAACGGTGCCACTTGAAAAACCTGTGCCGGCACCGACGGAAGCCAACCCTGAAAATATATTCCCATCACTTGTAAGAATGCAAACATGTAGGCGCCCATAGCTGCTTTGATAGGATTCCATCCTCCAAAAATAACCAGTGCCAAGGCAATCCAACCGGTTCCTTCAGCCCCCTGGGGCCGTCCCCATCCGGGTTTTGTGGCGAGCGAAAAGGCAGCACCGGCCAGACCCACCAGAAAACCGCCACAGACAGCATAAAAAAATTGCAGCCGCTTAGGGTTGATTCCTCTTGCATACGATGCCCTTGGATGTTCGCCCACCGATCTCATTTGCAACCCCCGAGGAGTACGGTAGATGTACCACCAGCACAATGGGATAAGAAGTAGACTCAGATAGATCGGATAACTGTGGTGAAATAATATCGAACCCAACACCGGTATTTTGTGTATCAACGGGATCGGATGGATAGACACTTGCGGTCCTTGAACCCTTGAATAGGGATTACCGAGAAAATAGGCAAGGTCTTTGGTCATAAGGGTTAAAACAAATCCCACGGCCACCTGAGACTGGCCAAGGTATATGCTGAAAACTGCAACGATGGCTGCAACAAGAGCCCCTGTGACGGCAGCTGCAAAGAAGCCCAACAGCAAGTTGTTGGTTTCAAAAGCAACCAGAAATGCCACCATTGCACTTAATAAAATAGTGCCATCTAAAGAGAGGTTAATGAGCCCCGCTTTTTCCGAAACCGTCTCCCCGATGGTTGCCAATACAATCGGTGCGGCACCGGCAATGACACTGGAAAGCAGTATCAACACATCCAACTCAGTCATATTTGCTGTATTCCCTGTTTCGCTTTTTTACTCATTCGCCAAGCATGTATGGCAAGAGTCGACAGTACCAGTGCGCCCTGGATCACACCACTTAAGGAGGAATCAAGTTTGAGCATCATGGGCAGTTGGATGCTTCCTACATTTAAGCAGGCAAAAAAGAACGCAATGGCGGGCGCAGTCCAGATGTTAAAGTTTGATAGCATGACCACAAGCAGGGCAAGGTAACCGTAGTTGCTGGATATGGCAGGGATTAAGCGATGATAGACGCCGGTTACCTGCAGACAGCCTGCCAATCCGGCCAAGCCTCCGGCAAACAACATACCAATGAGCATGTATCGGTCGGGTTTGAGTCCGAACAGGTAGGCTGCAAATCGATTGCTGCCGATGGCTTTGAGTCCCAAACCGATTCGAGAATAATAGAGCATGATTGCCGTAAATATGACTGCCAAAATAACGAATGATAACCCGATCGGTGATAAGCGAACCGATGTCAGATAGGGCAACCACAATTTTGATGGAAACATTTCCGTCCCACTCATGGAGGCAACGCCCGGACGTTTCCAGGGCCCGAATATGAGCCACAGAATGATTCCTTGAGCGACAAAGTTTAGCCCAAGTCCTGCAAAAATTTCATTCACGCCGCCTTTTGTTTTCAGTAGACCGGCGATCAACCCCCATATTGAACCACCCATAACTCCGGCAATTACGGCGGATCCCAACACAAAAACGGAACCATCAGTGATGGCGCCCAGACGCAACGCGGCTGTTGTAAAAACAGCGCCCATCATCATTTGCCCTTCGATACCGATATTCCAGAGGTTAATTCGAAAGGTATACAGCAGGCCACACGCACAAAGTGTGAGCGGTATCCAGGCCTTGATGACGTGGGATAATTTGATCCAGGACCCCAGAGATCCTTTGAGCAAATGGTAATATGCAGACAGTGGAGGTGCGCCGGAAACAAGTAAAATAATGGTGGTAAAACAGAACACCACGCCCAGCGCAATTAAGATGTCGCGGGAATAGCTTAGGATATTATTCAGCATAATTTTGGTTTAACTCGATTTTTTTAATACACAGTCCATATATTCGTTACCGGACAAATTGAACAGTTGGCGGAATCAAACTTTTCCTGCGACGGCACGCCCCAACTCATGAATATCCGTATCACAGGTTTTTACATCCTTTATGATAGAGCCGTTAAAAAAAACGAGCACACGAGCTGCCACTTTCAATATCTCATCAAGTTCTGATGAGGAAAACACGATGCTCGTACATTTCTGCAAGTACATCTGCATGTGTTGCCACACCCACTGGGCCGATTCCACATCGAGCCCCCGTGTCGGATTATCAAGAAGGAGCAAAATCGGATTCGATGGAAGAAACGATAACAGCAATCGTTGCTGATTTCCCCCGGATAATGATTCAACCGGGGCGTTTGGCGTACCTTTTATGCGAAATTTTCTGATACGGTTTTTCGCAAGCTTTTGGGCATCCGACCACCTCACAAAAAAACGAGTCTCTTCTTGAAGCGCAAAATGCTCTGCGATGGTTAATCCGGGTATGAGCCCGTCCTCAAGGCGAGACGCCGGGAGGTAGGTAATGCCGGCATGCCTAAAGTAATGGTACTCTCTTTTTTCTATCTGATTCCCGTGCAAGGATAGAGTACCTGAGATGGGTTGTGTAAGCCCTGAAGCAATTCGCAGAAATACGCCTTGGCCACTGCCTTCAAGGCCGGCCAAACCAATGATCTCTCCCTCTTTGATTTCGACAGAGCAGTTTTTGAGGCCTGCACGGCCCCCTGATGCCGTAATTTTATCCAGCGAAAGCAGGGACTTACCGAGTTTGACAGGCGGACAGATCGGTGAAGGAGGGGTTTCGCCAAACATCATCTCCAACAGACGATTGGTATCAAAGGGAGAATCCATTTTGCCGGTTACTTTACCATGACGAAGAACCGTGACCGTATCGCATAAGGCCTCCACATCCTCCAACTTATGTGAAACCAAAATGATGCTCTTTCCTTCTGAAGCCAATTTCTTCAGCGCCTTAAATAATGTTTCTTTCTGTACCCCGGAAATACCGGTAGTGGGCTCATCTAGAATCAGTGTTTGAACACCTATGATGAGGAGCCTTAGGATTTCGAGTTGCTGTCTTTCACCGATTGTCAAATTCCGAACCGGAGCTTCCGGGTTTAGGATGAAGTTGAAAGAACCGGCGAGCTGAAGGAACATCTGCCTGAAATTTATCTTCTTATCGACAAATCCGCTCATCAGGCCTAATTTGAAATTTTCCAAAACGGTTAATAACGGAAAATCCAGAGGATCTTGGTACAGCATGCCGATTCCAAGTCGGGCGGCATGTTCAGGACTGGTGAAGTCAACGGGCAAGGAGTCGATCAATATGCTCCCTTCTGTTTTCCGGCTGTAACCGGCCAATATCTTCATCAAGGTGCTTTTCCCCGCACCATTTTCACCCAAAATGCCGCGAATGGTACCGGGTTTTACAGCTAAACTAATACCGTTGTTGGCCTTTATTGGGCCGTAGTACTTATGGATATTTTTTAATTCGATCTCCATCCGGCAATGAAAGTGGTCTTTTTGATTCAGTTGCTGTCATTTAGGCTAAACACTTGTTTAATAGATAAAACAGAAAATGCAGAGGGCGGACATTCGCTCTCTGCACTTTCAAAGCTGCTTGATTTTATTATGAATATATCTATTTTGCGCTACTTTGTCCGGTCATACCTTTCAAAAGCTGCTCCATATACCAGATCTGTTTGTCGGTTGCAGCCGTTCCTGCTTTAACAAATTCTTTGCCGTCTTGATAATGGAGCGGGCCTTTGAAGAGGTTCAGCTTGCCGGTTCCAAGATCTTTAATAAACGAATCCAGCGCCGATTTCGCTTCTGATGTCAGTGCGGGGCCTGCTACAAATCCTACAGTGCTGGTAGCCGGATTATTGATATCCTTCCAATCCGGTCCCAGCCAGAGCCAAACGGGTTTCCAGTCTCCAGATACGATGTTTTTTATCAGTTGAACATAGCCGGGTCCCCAGTTGAAATATGGAACACCCAGGCAGATATCCGAAGCACCTTCGCATGCTCCGATATAGTCATACGGTATCGCCCATGCCTGTTTGCCCTCCTGCTTTTTTTGTCGGGCAACCACGACAGCCTCCGTGGTATCGATTCCGGAAATCACCACATCGTACCCGGAATTGAAAAAGTTTTGAGCCACTTGCGTGGGATCAGCGGTCACACCGGGAATGTTGAACCAAAATCCGATCCAGGTAACCTGAAACTTTAAGTCGTCCGGATTCTTGCCCAGCACGGTCTCCCATGCATATTTTGCGCCCAGATAACACGAAGCGGCAAGCCGCCGGGTTTCTTCATTAATGAGAGGTCCCAGATAACCCAGCTTGCCGGTTTTTGTGGTAAGTGCGGCTGCAAAACCTGCCATCATTTTGCCGTACTCCATTTGCCCCATCAGGTTTGAGAGGTTTTTGGTCGCTTTTCCGGTAAGCACATCATCCCCTGAGATGTGGATGAAATAAATGTCTGGATGCATGGCAGCCGCTTCTCTTGTCCCGTCTTTCATGTCATCGGAATTGGCGATGATCAGTTTTGCCCCTTTTTCAACCATATCATCCACAAGTTGAGAAATGGTCACACCGGCGCGGTCTGCGGGATTTACTTTGTCAATGTAGATCATTTTCGACCCTGGTATTTTTTCTTCGACATACTTGCCGGCCTCAAAATGAGCCTGACTCCATCCGTGGTCATTGTAAGGACCCACCAAGAGCAGTCCAAAGATAAAGGGTTTCTCAGATCCGAAAGCGGGCGCTGAATTATTTAACGACAAAGAAAACAAACAACAGACAACCAACATAATGAACATTAATTTTTTAAGCATAAAAACACCTCCTTGTTAAAAATGACCGGTTAATATGTGAAAAACGAGATTTAATCTTATAAAAATCAGAACCAACCGGTGAGTGTATTAGACAACCACAATTTTAGAGTATTTCATATCTCAAGTTTCTGCATGATGGAGTATTTCATTATCCAGATTAAAGGTTGATGCAGAAATCAATAACTTTAAGTCTATCCAAAAGTCAACATCGATACGAAGGTTACATCCTTGTTCGGATTTAAAAAGACTCAGTGGGAAATGTGTCGAGGGGTCATTTAAAAATGAGTTCCCCGTCGCCAATTAAATACACAAGGGAATACAGTAAAGATAAATATAAAGGCACAATCGGGTCAAGAGTGAAGTGGAGTTGATAATTTTCCGAATTTATGTTGTAACCCATTGAATTGTTGTGTAAATTTATTGGCGATGGGGAAATGGTAGAAAACGGAATCGGTTTAGCGCGTATCAAAATATATTTTGGGGATTTGATTCTTTAAAATGATGAGAGGAATACCATGGAAAAATCAAATAAGATCCATACACCGGAATATCGTAGCATTACCGTTCGCGTCTCAAACGGATCGACGATTCAGGGAAAGGTGAATATTGCCGGAAGGGAGAGAGCCTCCGATATTTTTACCCAGACCGATCCGCCGTTTGTCGTTCTGGTGGATGCAACGGTTCGAGAGGGCCACAGCAAGATCCTTTTCTTAAATAAGCGGCATATCATCTGGGCGGAACCCGAAGATTAGGGTAGGCGCTCAGCAATTTAAACGGCCGCCTCGAGAAACTTCTCCAGTGTTTTCAGGTTGTTTACGGTATAGACCTCTGCCGGATAATCGACGGGCAGGATCTTTTTCACCAAACCGGCCAATACTTTCCCAGGACCGATTTCTGCAAACATTTCGATTCCCGCATCCATCATCTTCCGGATGGAGTCGAACCATCTGACCGGGCTGCAGAGATGCTTTGTCATGATTTCCCTGATTTCATCCGGATCTTCGGCAAGCTCCGCCGTGACATTCATTAAAATGGAACGCACGGGGGCTTGGAACGGAATGGTTTCCAGGTATTCCCTGAACTCATCCTGAGCTCCTCGCATCAGTTCACTGTGCCATGCACCGCTGACCTTTAACGGAATTGCCCTGGCGCCCTGTTCTTCCGCCCGGGCAGAGACTTTCGCCACCGGGTCCGGAGACCCGGTAATGACAATCTGGGTCTCGGTGTTATGGTTTGCCACCGATACGACCCCCTGCTTTTGAACGCCGTCCACAATTTCCTGCACCGCATCAATCGAAAGCCCGACAATGGCATGCATGGCGCCTAAATGCTGGACGGCTTCCCGATGCATCAGCTCGCCCCTTTTGATAACCATGCGGATGGTGTCTTCCTTTGACACGGCGCCCCCGGAATACAACGCGCTGTATTCGCCGAGGCTGTGGCCGGCTGATATTTCTCCGGCAAGAGATTCCTTTTCCAGGATCGTCAAAATTCCCAAGTTGACCGCCGTGATGGCCGGCTGCAGGTTAACCGTTTGGGTCAGGTCTTCCATGGGTCCTTTGAAACATAGCTTCGATAAATTGATCCTGGCAATTTCCGAAGCCATGTCGAATATCTCTCTCACGAGACCGAACTCCTGATAGATGTCCTCTCCCATGCCCACGGACTGGGACCCCTGACCCGGGAAAAGAAAGGCGATTTTCTTCAAATCAATTCCTCCGTGTTTCTGATGTTCATTCAGAAGTGAAAACAAGAACCCTTTTATAATAGCCGGTCAGGCATTTTCAACCCTGAACCCTGAACGCTGAACTGCTTAACCTGGGTTTTACTAAAATGTTTTTGGGGGGTCTGTCAATACGGGAAGGGTGGAGTTGCTCAATTTCACTGCACACCCATTCACCAAAATGTGGAATCAGAGAACCCTATTGACAACAAATCGCCAAACATTGCGATTAAATGTAAAATTTTCTTTCTATTCGTCAAATATTACGATAAAGATAGATGAATTAGGCCTATTGTTAGATGGATGCGAAATATGAGAAAGAAGGATGGATGTGTTGTCGTGCACAGCTTGTCTGAAATCAATTCGTCAAATATTGCGATAAAAATGCAGGCGAGTTAGGCTTTTTGTCAGAGGTGGTGACAATGAAAATTGAAAAACAGCTTAATGATTCGGCTATTCTGAAAGAGATTGGCGAGCGAACTGCACGGCGCCGTCTGGATCTGCAGCTGTCCCAAGCTGATCTTGCGGAGGAGGCCGGCCTCTCGAAGCGCACAGTGGAGCGAATGGAAGCCGGGGAATCCACTCAACTGTCGAGTATGATCCGAGTACTCCGGGCATTGAATCTCATGGATAAGCTTGATGTGCTGATACCCGAGGTTACCTCCCGTCCGATGGAATTGCTGAAACTCAAGGGCAAATTACGCAAGCGTGCTTCTTCAGTTCGGAAAGCAGACAAGTCCGCCGAAGAATGGCGCTGGGGTGATGAAGAATGAGTACGGTTGCAGAAGTCAGACTTTGGGGGCGCACGATAGGCGCAGTCGCGCTTGAGGATGGCGCTGAGGTAACCTCCTTCCAGTATGATTCAGCGTTTGTCGGAAGTGGTATCGAGATAGCGCCATTGACAATGCCCCTTTCAAATCAAATTTATGCCTTTCCGTCACTCTCACATCAAACATTTCATGGTCTGCCCGGCCTATTGGCGGATTCTCTGCCGGACCGGTTTGGTAATGCGCTGATAGATGCCTGGTTGGCGACACAAGGGCGGACACCGGAATCGTTCAATGCTATGGAGCGTCTATGCTATACCGGCACTCGCGGCATGGGCGCGCTTGAATTTTTCCCCGCCATAGGACCGGTCGCTCGCAGCGCCGACCGAATCCAGGTCGACAAGTTGGTTGAGCTCGCGTCAGAAATTTTGACGCATCGGACCAACCTGATGATATCGTTTGAAAAGCAAGACAAAGCCAGGGCACTGACTCAGATTTTGAGGGTCGGTACCTCGGCCGGCGGGGCCAGAGCAAAAGCCGTGATCGCATGGAATCCTGAGACGAATGAGGTGCGCTCCGGGCAGGTAAAAGTCGACAAGGGATTTGAGTATTGGATAATCAAATTCGATGGTGTCAGCGGGAATAGAGACAAGGATCTGGAGGATCCCAAAGGTTACGGTGCGATTGAGTATGCTTATTACAAAATGGCGATTGATGCGGGAATCAGGATGAACGGGAGTCGCCTTTTCGAGGAAAGCGGCAGACGGCACTTTATGACCCGCCGCTTTGATCGCCTGAGCGGTGGTGAGAAACTTCACATGCAGTCCCTTGGTGCGTTGGCGCACTTTGATTTCAACCTGGCGGGCGCATACGGTTATGAGCAGGCGCTTCTGGTGATCCGGCGATTGGAATTGCCAATGAAAGCGGTTGAGGAACAGTTTCGTCGTATGGTGTTCAACATTGTCGCCCGCAATCAGGATGACCATGTCAAGAACATCGCATTCCTGATGGACAAATCCGGAAATTGGTCGCTCTCTCCGGCTTTCGACGTAACTTACAGTTACCGTCCGTCCGGTGACTGGACAGGTACCCACCAGATGACTTTAAACGGAAAGCGTGACGGCTTCTCGCTGGACGATTTCAAAACCTGCGCAAAAGCTGCCGCTATGAAACGCGGGCGTGCTGAGACAATCATTGAGCAGGTAAGAAAGACGGTTACGCGGTGGCGGGACTATGCCGATGAAGTGGGAGTGGTTCCCTCGCAACGCGATAAGATCCAGAACACACTCCGATTGGAAGCTCTCCAATGAGCCCGCACCCAGAATTTTCTACTGAAATAGTGCATTAGCGCAAGGCCGTCCCTTTATGACACTTTATGGCAGCACCGAGCTGGGGTAGGATCTTATTGGCAATACCTATATTCCAAATCCATTGTCGCCGCACTGCGGCGACAATTTTGGGTCCGTAGACACTTGGGTAAAGCGCATCGTAGAGCCAATAATGCTATAAGAGAACCCACAGCTAAATTCCGCAATCAATTTTGCGGACACTATCTGCAAGATCACTACACTTACACCATTTATGTACTTATTTAAGAATCTTCGGTCTGATATTGTAAGCCTATTTCCAGAAATCATTGGAATATGACCAAAGATGAATTACAAGCTCAAGATTTTGGGTATACTGAAGACAAAATGGCGGTGTTGCGTCGCTTTACTGCCGATAGGAACTTACAAACTTTGTTTTAGGCCGGGGATTCGATTCTTCAGACCATGCTGTGTTTGATTGCCGGCGGTTATACAACTCTCCGATAATACAATCATTGTCATAGAAAAATGATTGACAACAACTATCAGCAACGGTAAGGTATCTGACAATTTTGTAGCTGTTCCTACGAACGATACATTGGTCACAAAAAGGTGTTTCCAATGGAAAAAGCGTCCGATGTTTTCAACATCGATGAGCTGGCCGACTACCTCAAAATTCCCAAATCGACACTCTACAAACTGGTGCGGGAGGGAAAAATCCCGGCCCAGAAGGTGGGGCGGCACTGGCGGTTTCACAAAGAGACCATCGTCCGCTGGCTCGGCAACCAAAAAGAATCGGTGAAACCATGAATCCGGACCTATGGCTTGCCTTTGAGAACGAACAAGCGATGAGGGAAAGGACGAGTCAAGCCTTCCAAACCGTGCAGTTGAAAGTTGTTGATCATATCATTGTTTCCATCGCAGATATTTTGAACTTTCGGAAGACTGATCTGCTGTAGCATTTCAGCTTTTGGATTTGAATAACAAAAAACAGCATTTTTTCAATCGGCAATCCAAAACCGGAGGATTGCATGACCTCTGAAGAATTGAAAATCCTGCTTCAGGAAGGCGAAGGCAGCATGCTGGAATATAAAGAGAACCTGTCCACTTCCTTTGCCCGCGAACTGGTGGCCATGGCTAACACCCTGGGCGGCAGGATTTTGCTGGGTGTGAGTGACGATGGATCAAAGGTGGGTATCAACGATTCCAACGAGTTGAGGGCGCGTATCCAGGACTTCGCCCGCAACTGCGATCCCCCGGTACAGGTGCTGGTCGAACCTGTCGGCAAGGTCGTGGTTATAACCGTTCGGGAAAGTAACGCAAAGCCCGTGCAATGCCGTGAAGGCTTTTTCTGGCGACAGGGGGCCGTGACCCAGAAGCTTTCCCGAAACGAAATTCGAGATTTTTTCAGAAGCGAAGGGGTTATTCGTTTCGATCTTTCAGTAAACCCCCGGTTTAAATATCCCGATGACTTTGATTGGGACAAATTCAATACCTGGATCAAGCTGAGCAACATCATGGGTCGTTCGCGTACTGAAGATGTGCTGGTCAACATCGAGGCGGCCGAGCGTTCGGGCGGCAAACTTCTTTTTCGGAACGTAGGGGTATTGTTCTTTGCTAAAAACGTGCGGCACTTTTTCAACCAGGCTTACATCACATGCCTTTTGGCCAAGGGTACGGACAAGGTGCATGTGCTCGACCGCAAGGACTTCGACGGCGGGATCGTGGCCGACATCGAAGACGCCATGCGCTTCATCGAGCGCAACACCCGCACGGCTTACCGCATTGAGCGATTGCAGCGCGAAAACATACCCGAGTATCCAATGAAGGCCCTGCGCGAGGCGATCACCAATGCCGTAATGCATCGCGACTGGTTTGTCGATGGGGCCAATGTGTTCGTTGAAATTTACACCGATAGGGTCGAGGTGATCAGCCCTGGCGGTCTTCCCAAGGGTATGTCGCTGGCTGACCTGGGACGCAAGAGCATCCGCCGCAACGCTCTTATCGCCGATTTGCTGCACCGCATCGACTTCATCGAGAAGGCAGGCACCGGCATCCGTCGCATCCGCGATGATGTCCGTGAACAAGGATGCCCCGAACCTGAATTTGAGACCAACGGCTTTTTCACTGTAATCTTCCGGCCCAATCCAGATGTCCGTGCCCAGGTTGGAGCCCATGATGTGCCGTTGCCGCCTGATCGGGATCAAGTGACCGAACATGTAACCGAACAAGTAACCGAACAAGTACGACGGATCCTGGACTGCTTAATAGATGAACCCCTGGGCGCACGCGACGCTATGAGAATGCTTGGGTTGCGCCACCGCCCCACGTTCCTCTATGATTATATGCAGCCGGCTTTGAATGCGGGTCTTGTCGAAATGACCCAGCCGGAATCGCCAAGAAGTCCGACACAAAAGTATCGGCTAACAGCCAAAGGAAAGTCCGTACATGCGGGGAACAAATAATGGGGGAAACGTTTGTAAGGGAGGATGCCGACATCAGGTCGCAGGGCAAGTCGGGGGGCAAGTTGCAGGGCAAGTCGAGGCCCATGAGCCCATGATCCACATTTGGGCACGGCCAGTTTAAAGCAAAGCCTTGGGGAACATGATCATGGTGAGTGAAAAATTTAATGTGAAGGCACTCTGTTCGCTCGATGGGGTCATCCAATGAATACCCCGCAATTTCGTTCAAGAGGTATCGACTACCTTGGCGACATTGGCGCCAAACTGAGGGATTTACAAGGATTCAAGACCCTTGCCTACGAACTCATCCAGAACGCGGACGATGTTCCTGGTGCTACATCAATGACCTTCAATGTTTGTGACGATGCGCTAATTGTGGATAACGACGGTATTTTCAGCGATTGTGGACAGGTTGAGCAGTATGAGTGCCCGTGGAAGGATGAATCAGTAAGAGGGCATAGATGCGATTTTCACCGCTTTTGTTTTGTCGCGGCAGGTGACAAAAGGACAGAGGAAGGGACCACGGGCGCATTTGGCATCGGATTCATCGCAGCCTACCAGGTCACGGACCAACCGGAGCTGATATCGACCAAACGCCACTGGATCTTGCATGAGGAGCGACCCGAGAATGAACGGATCGAGATGTGCCCCGGTTGTGAAAAATGTACCGATAACCAATTGCCGGGGATTCGGTTCTTTGGGCAGGTCTGTGATTGATGGCTGGCGGCAGGCCAACTCTCCGATATTTCAGTCATTGTAATAGAAAAACGATTGACAGTAACTGTCAGCAACGATAAGGTATCCGACAACTTCAAAACTGTTCCAACGAACAATACAGTGGCCATAAAAAGGTGTTTCCAATGGACAAAGCGACCGATGTTTTCAACATCGATGAGCTGGCCGATTACCTCAAGATTCCTAAATTGACACTCTATAAACTGGTGCGGGAGGGAAGAATTCCGGCTCAGAAGGTGGGGCGACACTGGCGGTTTCACAAAGAGGCCATCGTCCGCTGGCTCGGCAATCGAAAAGAATCTGTGGAATCTGAGAGATAACGGAAAATTATTCCCTTTCCACCATCAAGGCCAAAATGAATATTTGGACATGGAAGCATGGTAAAAGGGAATAATGGAGGTGCCCGGCGAAGAATGCCAAATAGAAATAAAACAAAATCGAAAGGGATTGTTTCTTGGCCTGCTGATGAACGACCGCGGGAAAGGCTGATTGCCCGTGGTCCTCATGCATTGACCGATGCTGAGCTCATTGCAATTCTCCTACGCATCGGCATACATGGAAAGAGCGCCATCGAACTGGCGCGCGAACTATTGAATCGATTTGGATCCGTAAAGGGTATCATGAATGCGCCCCTGGATGTATGGCAGGATATCAAAGGGCTGGGCAAGGCGAAAGTGGCTCAACTTCATGCCGCATTGGAGTTGGGGCGACGCGCTGCCTTGCCCGATGCACGGGAAAAGCGGGTCATCAAGAGCACCCGTCAAGCAGAGGATTATTTCAACATTCGCCTGCGCGGATTGGCAGAAGAACATTTCCGTGTTGCCTATCTTAATCGGCAGGGAAGGCTGCTTGAAGACATGCTTCTCGCCGATGGAACGGTTGACTCTGTAAGACCGCACGTGCGTGCGATTATATCCAGAGCACTTCAGGCCAATGCATCGGCGCTGATTGCCGCACATAATCACCCTTCGGGGGCAGCAGAGCCAAGCGAGTCGGACAAAATCCTCACGCGGGATTTGATCGCGGCCTGCCATCCTATCGGCATTAAAGTTCTCGACCACCTGATCATAACCGATGACATGTGTTTTAGTTTTGCCGATAGTGGTCTTCTTAACGAACTCAGTTTCGAAACCCTATCCCCAACGCCCGTAAGAGGAGCCCATAAATGACGCCGGAACAACGCCAACAGATCATCCAACTGCTGCAAAAGGGCGAAGATTTATCGCCCGAATGGGTGCGCATCCTGTTCCCACCCGAGAAGCGCGAGTATGAACTGGTCTACCACGGCAAGGAGCGCGAAGAGGATATCCTCGCCGACACCTTGGCCGTGCCGCTCCAGCCTGTTCGCACGTTCGGCAATAACCTTTCAAAAAACTCTAAAAAGACTGATGTTAATGACTCTGGCGAGTGGCCGAACATGCTGATTTTCGGAGACAACCTGCAGGTGATGAAGTCGCTGTTTGAGTTGAAGAAGACAGGAAAGCTTTGCAATGCGGATGGGACGCCCGGCGTACGGTTAATTTACGTAGATCCTCCGTTTGCAAGCAAACAGGATTTCCGTGGGACTGAAGACCAGAAGGCATATCAAGACAGAATCGCAGGAGCTGCTTTCTGTGAGTTCCTTCGGAAGAGGTTGGTCTTGCTGCGAGAACTATTAGCTGATCAGGCTAGTTTTGTAATTCATCTTGATAGCAAACGAGTACACTATGCCAAGCTCCTTCTAGATGAAATTGTCGGAGAAAGTGCCTTTGTTAACGAAATCATTTGGCGCAGCACAGTCTTTACGGGCAGCAGCAAAGCCATAGCCAAGCGTTTCCCAGTCAATCACCAGACTTTGCTGTGGTATAGAGGAAAATCCGGCTACATCTTTAACAAACCACGTGAAGATTACAAGCCGGAATATCTCAAACGCTTCACGAATTCCGATAACGACCCCCGAGGCCCATGGCAGAGCGTCTCTTTAAAGACTTACTCAGCGGAGCGATTCAAGGAACTGAAGAAGGAGGGAAGGTTAATCCCCCCGCAACGAGAAGGCGCAGGTTGGCGATACAAGTTTTATTTGAGCGAGACGAAGGGAAAAGTAATTGAAACACTGTGGCTTGACCAAACGATGGCCAACTCAATGGCTGAGGAACGTACTGGCTATCCCACACAAAAGCCTGAGGCGCTTTTAGAGCGAGTTGTCGAATCGTTTTCAACCTCTGGTGATATCGTATTAGATGCATTTTCGGGTTCCGGCACCACTTGCGCCATAGCCGAGAAGCTCGGCCGCCGCT
>Ga0180009_10005127_pt1 | contig 14169 bp, 16 predicted proteins | sample OS_PC_MetaG_FD_123537 | JGI IMG/M metagenome (GOLD analysis project Ga0180009, IMG submission 123537) | Groundwater microbial communities from the Aspo Hard Rock Laboratory (HRL) deep subsurface site, Sweden - OS_PC_MetaG | ecosystem: Environmental > Aquatic > Deep subsurface > Groundwater... | reverse complement strand
TCAAGGTGATACGTGAGTTGTCCCTTTGCATGGCTAAAGCTAACCAAATTGCTTGCATTCATTCCTATCGACTCCTGTGGTGCGGTTCCTAAGGCCGCCCGCTAGGGCGGTGCCGCGCCACAGCTATAGTTCGATAGCGGAGGTAAAAAAAAAGAGTTCACAATTCATTCCCGACCTAAAGGTCACGGATTTTTTGCGAAAAATGGGTTAAAAGCCTCGTCCTTAAATACAGCTTGTTATGAAACCAAAAATCGCAATCCTGGACTACGGAATCGGCAACCTGAGAAGCGTTGAGAGAGGTCTTGCTTACGGCGGAGCAAGGGCAGTGATAACCAGCGATGCAGAGTTGATTAAAAGCATCGATGCGCTTGTGCTCCCTGGAGTTGGCGCATTTTGCGATGCAATGAAACATCTGAAAAAATTTGAAAAAATTCTGAAAAAAAATAAAAAGCCTGTGCTGGGAATCTGCCTCGGGATGCAGTTGCTATTTACCGAGAGCGAGGAAGACGGACTGCACAGGGGCTTAAATCTGATGCAGGGCAGAGTCATTAAACTCCCGAAAAGCGTGAAAATTCCTCAAATGGGATGGAACAGCATTGGTATAAAAAGAAAAAGCGCACTGCTTGAGGGGATAAAAGATGGAGAGTACTTCTACTTCGTGCACTCTTACTACGCAGCCCCGGAAGAAGATGTTACAGTAGCGACTGCGGAATACGGAGTCAAATTTGCAGCAGTCGTGGAAAAAGGCAACATATATGCAACGCAGTTTCACCCTGAAAAGAGCGGCGCTGCCGGACTGCAAGTGCTGAAGAATTTTATAGACGTCGTCAGGGGATTCATTTAAAATCTCTGGTCGCAATCACCATCAGGGTTACGAGCAGGGTTATTGCTATGAATGCCCAGGTGCTGAAGAACCATGCCATTACCGCAAGGCTGTAGTAGAAGCACCTCGCCCCCAGCGTATATCTGTTCATCGCAAGGTTTAACCTCTCAGAAAGCATCTCCACCATGTCTTTTTCAGTACTCTCTACCACTTCCTTTTTTGCGCCTATCAATATTGAAAAATAATTCAGGTGGCGCAGCGAGAACAGAAAAAGCAAGAAAGAAGTGCCGAAGAGCGTCATAAGCAGATACACCTTTATGCTGAAAATGTCCGTGCCCGGAGAATACTTCGTCATAAAAATATTCGCTATAACTCCCAGTATTAGCAGCGAAGAAGAAGTAAACATCGTCGCAACCATCGTGAGATTTCTCACCTGATGTACAGCTGTTAGGATATCTCTCTTCTCTACGATTTCCTCTACCCAAGAGCGTCTATACAGGTTTATCTTGCCCTTCGCAGTACTCATCGGCATTCTTGATAACCTGTAGGGGTAGTATATGCTGTGGTAGCCTATCGTGCAGATGAGGAATATCGCCGTTGCAAGGCAGTCTAGATTCGAGACCATGAATATAAGTAGGCTACGAAGAATATAAATTTACCGAAATTAAAATAATAGTGGAGGTGCTTTGATGCAGAAGAAAGCTTTGCTGATAATTGCCAGTCAGAGATTCAGAGACGAGGAGCTGCTCAAGCCGAAAAAAGTTCTGGAAGAGCAGGGCGTTGAGGTTACAATAGCCTCTTCCTCCTTGGAAACCGCTACTGGAATGCTCGGAGCAAAGGTAAAGCCGGACATTCTTCTGAGAGATGCGAGGGTTGAGGATTACGATGCTATAATATTTGTGGGTGGAGTAGGAGCGCAGGAATACTGGAATGATTCGCTGGCGCATTCGATTGCGAGAAAAGCTACCGAATCCAAAAAGCTTCTCGGCGCAATATGCATTGCGCCTGTAACTTTAGCAAACGCTGGGCTGCTCGCTGGAAGGAAAGCTACTGTTTGGCCGTCAGAAGTAGACAAAATAAAGTCCAAAGGCGCAAGCTATACAGGCGCAGGCGTGGAAATAGACGGCAAAATAATAACTGCCGACGGTCCAGGCTCTGCTGAGAAATTTGGACTGGCAATTGCGAATGCACTAAAGTAATAAGAAGTTAGACAGTGATGTTTATACATGGACCTGGAAGGTTTTGCCAGGAGAAGAATTCTCAGAGGCAGTAGCGAAAAAAAAATCGTTGCAGAGCTAGCAGACGCTATAAAAGAATTTAAGAACTGGAATCTCAACAAAAGAGAAGAATTTTCGAAAGCGGTTTACGATGAAGTCGCTACTGCGCTGAAATATAAAAAACTAAAGGACAAATTTCTGAAAAATTTAATAGAATATCCAAGAGCAAATGTAACAATGGGCGGGTTTGGTGTCGGCTCCAGAGGGATGGGGGATTTTTTTGTGCACCACAAGCTCGCAGAAATTATTGGAAAAACTGGGGCAGTCGTAGATGCCACGCAGCAGGACGATGCTGGTGTAGTTCAGGTCTCGTCACGATACGTAACAGTTGCAATCGACGGAATGCACTCCCGCTTAAGCGAATTTCCTTTTCTCGCAGGCTTTCACGCAGCGAGGGCTGCGCTTAGAGATATTTACGTGATGGGCTCCTCGCCAGTTGCAATGATAAGCGACTTGCATCTCGGCGATGACGGCGACATAGGCAAGCTCTTCGACTTTACAGCCGGAGCAGCAACTGTCTGCGAATTAACAAAAACTCCGCTCGTCTCTGGAAGCACTCTGCGCATAGGGGGCGATATGGTATTTGGCGATCGCCTCGTCGCTGCTGTCGGAGCGGTAGGAGCAAGCAGCGAACTGCCAAAGGCTAGAAAAAATGCAGAGGTTGGAGACGTAATACTGATGAGTGAAGGTGCTGGCGGCGGAACTATAACCACGATAGCCCTGTACAGCGGTTACTCCAGGGTAATAAAAGAAACGCTGAACGTCGATTTTATGCTTGCGTGCGAAAAACTAATCAGGTCAAATTTGCTCCGTCATGTGCATGCGATGAGCGATGTTACGAACGGCGGGCTGCGAGGCGATGCAAAAGAGATTTCCGAGATTTCTGGAAAAAAGCTGGTATTTCATGAAGAAATTCTTGAAAAAACTGTGAATAAAAAAGTTCTGAGGATGCTCAGAGAACTGGATATTGACCACCTTGGAATTTCTACAGACTCGCTCATGTTAATCCTGCCAGAAGAATATGCTGGAAAAGCCAAAAAAGTAGCAAAATTTTATGAAGTAGGATATGTGGAAAAAGGAAAAGGAGTAAAAATCTTAGGAAAGAGAGAATACGATTTCAAACCTCTGTTCAGGGAATCTGCTTATACTAAAATAAAAAAAGTCATAGGAGAAAAAGCTCCAAAAAATGCTGAAAAAATGCAAGGCTGTATAGAAAAAGCTAAGAGCTGTGCGATAAAAAAGAAAAATTATGTTTTGAAATTCATCGGAGGATAAAAATGGAAGCAGAATACGGTACTGAGAAGCTTAAGCGTGGCTTGGCGCAAATGCTGAAGGGCGGCGTTATAATGGATGTAACCAACGCAGAGCAAGCGATTATTGCGGAGGAAGCAGGTGCGGTAGCTGTTATGGCTCTGGAGAGAATTCCAGCAGATATACGCTCTGCGGGCGGCGTAGCGAGGATGGCCGACCCGAAGAAAATTCAGGAAATAATGGATTCTGTTACTATACCTGTGATGGCAAAGGCTAGAATAGGGCACTTCGCAGAGGCGCAAATACTTGAATCAATGGGTGTTGACTTTATAGACGAGAGCGAAGTACTTACTCCTGCGGACGAGGCACACCACATAGACAAACGCAGATTTAAAGTTCCGTTTGTTTGCGGCGCCAGAAATTTAGGCGAAGCGCTGCGGAGAATTGGAGAAGGAGCTGCGATGATTAGAACAAAAGGCGAGGCTGGTAGTGGGAACATTGTCGAGGCTGTTCGGCACATGCGTGCTGTTATGGAGGAGATAAGAAAGTTGCGGAGCATGCCAGAGGAGGAATTAATGAGCGAGGCAAAAAACCTCGGAGCTCCATATGAGTTAGTATTAGAGACCAGAAAGCTCGGGCGTCTGCCGGTAGTAAACTTTGCAGCCGGTGGAATTGCAACCCCTGCAGATGCCTCTCTAATGATGCAGCTCGGTGCAGATGGCATCTTCGTTGGCTCTGGAATATTCAAATCAGAAAACCCTTCAGAGAGAGCGAAAGCGATTGTTATTGCTACTACGCACTACAACGATGCAAAGCTAATCGCAGAAGTTTCAAAAGGAATAGGAGAGGCGATGCGGGGTTTGGACATAAAGAGCTTAAAGCCAGAGGAGCTGTTACAGACTAGAGGAGTTTAATCACGTGCTCTAAGGCTTCTCTGCCCCCTTTTCCTAGGCTTTCTTTCGTTACGAAATCGCTCACGTTTCGTAGCTTTTCTTCCCCGACCGAAATCGCATAGCCTGCATATTCCAACATCTCTCTGTCGTTCTCGCTGTCCCCGATTGCAGCGATTTCACTCGGCTTTATTCCCATAATTTTTGCAACTTTTAGCAAGGCTTTTCCTTTACTGACGTTTGAATCTTTAATGTGAATTGCGAATTTTGTATCCACAACATCTACGTCAAAATCTCTCAAAAGCTTTTTTATTTCCTTCACGTCGACCGTTCTGTATATCGCTATTTCAGTCTTCCTGAGCTCTGAGCGTGCAACTTTCTGGACTTTTATTTTTTTTGATAAAAACTCGAATGCCTTCTCGACTTTTTTTAAGTTTCCGAGGTAGAGAGTTTCATCGTTTTTGATGTTTTTTATAACTCCGCCATTCTCGGCGATGAGGCAGCCTGAAGTGCCGATGAATATTGCCGCAGACTCAGTTATGCACAGAATATTCCCGGTCGCAAGGATAACAGGTACGCCTCGAGCCTCGATTTCCCTTACTTTTTGCACCGCCTCCAGGTCGAACCTCCGCAGTTCGTTAGTAAGCGTGCCGTCTATGTCTATGGCGACTGCTTTTATCATGGGAGGAAGTAAGAGGAGAGGGAATAAATAGTTAATCGATGTCCGAGATCTCGGAAGGAGAGTACCTCGAGAAACTGGAGCGAATCTCACTTCAAGCCGCTTCTGGGCGATATGCACGGGGCAAGGCTTGACGAAAAATGCGATGTTGCGCTCATATCTTTTCGAACAAAATAATCAGCGCCTTTTCTCCTTTTGCAACGCTGCCCTTATGTTTACTTGCTTTCCCTTCTGGTATAAAGAGTCCGTCGCCTGCCCTGAATTCTATCTGTTCTCCATCAAAATCTATAGAAATCCTGCCGTCCAGGATGTAGCCAACATGTCCTTTTGTGCACCAGTCGGCTTCAACAAAACTATCTGAAAACTCAACCAACCCGATTCTTCGACCGTCTTTAAAAAAGACTTTGTGTCGAACACCTGGCGTTGGGCTTTCCCACGCTATTGCTTCGAAGTCAATTTTGTGACTAACCATATCTGTTGCCTTTGTATTTAGAGCGCAATTTCACATAACGTTCTCAGCATAAAAGAAGTTTTTGCGAAGCAATAATTTGGGTGAGTGCCGTAAGGCACGAACCTTTTATGCTGTGTTATACGCATGTGCCGTGCTATCTTTAAAAAATTCATATCTTTATCCCCAAATTTAATCGTAATTTCTGATGTAATACTTTTATGAAATCGTCTATTTGGGGCAAATCTGCTCCTCGGAATGCTCTCATTAGATTCTCTATTGTTGAAGACTTGATATCCTCTACTGTAAGTTGATATTTATCAGGATTAGAATGGTTGTCAAGATCATAGATGAAAAATAAATTCGCATCATTTTTGTTAAGTCTCATGCCTTGAAGTCCGAATCTATCTACCATATTTTCATAAACATATTTTTGAACTGCCCAGATAATCTTTTTGTTCCAGACTTCGAAAACTTGCCCTTTGTTTAGCATTTGGATAAATGACAGTTTAATTGTATTGTAAGTATTCATGCCAAAGGCATAGGAATTTTTTGTTATATCCTTTTCCTGCATAAAATCTTCTATCGCTTTTACAAGTTTCCCCGTCCCTGTCGTGGAATCAGTCTGAAATTCTACAACGCAAAAATCATCTATCTCATCGCTAATTGGCTTATGTTTCACCAGAACAAAATCAAAGGTGCCTATTCTTTTAAGTTTTACCTCTGAAAATAATAGGACATTATCTGTATTTCCAAAAACATGATTTGCTGCATTAATAAAAATGGTTTTATCTTGTAAAAGTCTTTTTGGGCAAATGGCTATAGGACTATTGTTTGGCCACCAAGTAGAACAAATTCCCATAGGATAGGTCAATAAGCGACTCTGTTTGGTGCATATAGCCTTATTGCTAAATGGGCATAGATGCCCCTTTCTGACTTGTTCTGCCTTTTTTGATTTATTTTCGACAGGATAGCCAAATATTTCTGCGGGATAATGTTTTCTATGTGTATTATTCATAATTTCACCTATTTGTTATTTCTTAATGACGACTATTTCTTCTGGTAGTGGTATATCATGCGTAGTGCTCCTTCTTGTTCTAAATAACTCAATATGCGCATCGGAATATCCTATATCTTTAGCCATTTCAACAAAAATTTTACCCACAGGGATAACAATATTCTTATATGTTTGGTCCCCTACAACCTGCAAATTATAGCTGTCTTTTTTCATAACTTTATAAAATTCTTTCAGGCAGACATACATTCCTCCAAAATATTCTCTTGTCATTCTTGGATAATCAAACCCCCAATTCTTATCTGATAACGCCTTTCCTATTTGTTCTGCTACTTCTTGAACAGCTTTGAACTTCTTTACGTATTCGTTCCAGTTATCTTCCTTATAAATTAACTTTGTACTTCCTTTTATCATTGTCTTTTTTAGCTTTTGGACATCATCCATATTCTTTACAAAATCTAATAGATACAACTCCAATCGGGTCTGTCTTGTATATTCAAGATCATTAGGGTAAGGTGGAGAGGTTATAATAAAATCAATAGAATTTGCTTTGATAAAAGAACTCGCTTCTATCGCAGATTTATTAAATATTTTGGTCTTACCATAGGCATCGAACTTTTGAACGAATTTCAAATCATTATAAACTTGGATTATCTTCTTACAAAACACATCAAAAAATGGCTCTTTTTGTCTATGAGGATAAAATGTTGTTCCAGGGCACAATGCAACATAAGAAGCATCGAAAGCTGCCTTTCCTAACATTACCATAAATAATTTTTTAATTTTTTCATCCTCAATTTCACTTATCAAATCTTTAATTAAAGAAACTTCCTTTTGCATTTTCAAACCCATCCATTGATTCAATTCCCTTTTTGGCATATTCTTTAAGAAATCGTTTTTAAAATTATAATTTTCAAGATTCTGTGCTAACTTAATGAATTTTTTAGTTATGTCCTTATAGATGTCTTTTAGTTTCTTAATATCTATATCCCAAGTTGTTTTGACCTCAGAAACAAGACACATTAAAGGATTAGTGTCTATGCCAATGGCATTTAACTGAAATAAATTACTCGAAACTAAAGTGGTCCCACTTCCACAAAAAGGGTCTAAAACTAAATCGCCTTTTTTTAAACCATATTTTTTTATACTTTCCTCTAAAAGAGTATAAGGGAAATCCTCTAGATAATCATACCAGTGATGAACAACACCGTATCGGTTTAGATCGCTTATAGAATGGTACTCCTGAAAAAGTGGTAATTGCCAAGAAGTCTTTTTATCAATCTGATCAATCAATTCTTCATTATATTTAATATTTTGATTTTTAACCCTTTGTATCGTTTCTTCAAAAAAAGATTTTCTACTCTGGGGAACCTTGAAATTAAAATTGCTCCCATCTTCAATGAAGCCCTTTTCGATTAGTAAATGGATTGCGTTTAGTAGAATTTTACTATCTGTGGGATAACCAGTTAATTCCGATAGTTCCTTAATAGTGGGTTCTGCCTTATCAAATATCTTGAGGTATATATGTTCCAATATTTGGGACTGTAGGAACGGTAATTTTTTGGTGTTCATATTGATACCCTTTTAAATGTTATATCTATCTTTGACCTATAATATTTTTGGCACGGCATGGCGTATAACTTTTTATAGACGAACTTCGTATCAGTCCCTCACCCCGTCCTTGCTCACGCTGAATATCGCCTCTCCCTCTGGCAGGTTGGGCGAATCAATCAGCCTCGCTACTCTCTTGCCTCCTTTTGATTTCCTTAAGTAAATCCTGAAGGTGGAGGAGTGTCCGACTACGTGCCCTCCAATCGGTGTAGTCGGGTCTCCGAAGAAGAAGTCAGGTCTCGCCATTACCTGATTCGTCACCACGACTGCAAGGTTATATATATCGCTGAGCCTCAGCAAATTGTGCATGTGGCGATTCAACTTCTGCTGCCTCTCTGCGAGCATGCCTCGACCTGTGTAATCTGACCTGAAATGAGAAGTCAAAGAATCCACAACTATTAGACCAATGTTTTTATCCTTTATACTGTCCTCAGCTTTTTCTGCCATCAGCATCTGATGGTCGCTGTTGTACGCTCTAGCTACAATTATGTTGTCTAGCACGGCAGCAGGGTCTACTCCCACGGCTTCAGACATCTGTATGATTCTCTCTGGTCTGAACGTATTTTCTGTATCTATGTAGAGAGCAGATTTTTCCAGTCCATCTTTCTCTTCTGGAAGCTGAACGTTCACAGCCAGTTGGTGGCAGAGCTGCGTTTTCCCTGAGCCGAATTCTCCAAAGAATTCGGTAATTGCCTGCGTTTCTATTCCTCCTCCGAGCAGACCGTTCAACACCTCGCTGCCGGTGGTTATCTTCTTCATAGTTTTTCTTTTCTCGAGCACCTCGCTGCCAGTCATGAAACTGAGCTGGATTTTTTGCTTGGCAACTTTTATTATCTTCTCAGCAGCGCTCTCCCCTATACCAGCTACATCGCTCAGCTCTCCAGCTTCTGCTGCTGCGATTGACTCGGCTGTAGCATAGCCTGCCTCTCTCAGCTTTTCAGCAGTCGCCTCTCCGACTCCAGGTAGTTCTTCTAGCTCCATTTCAATCACTCCTAACTTCTCTCAATAAACTCCTGACCTCTTCTTTTGGGTCTGGATTCAATTCAATATCCTGAACAACAAGCTCGTTTTTACCAGAGAAGTCGCTGTGCTTTACGCTCACCGTTGCAACTACCTCTCTTCCGAGTATCTCCATTCGCCTTTGGGATATTAGCTCACCTGCACTGCCTTCCAGCATTCTGTCCAGAGGTATGTTCATCAGCACTTCTGCCAGCTTGTCATAAAACGCTGCACGCATGCTTGCAGTGCCATCGTCGATTACCGCATTTACCACGACACCCTTCCCATTTTTTCTATCGAAGGTAGTTATGTTATCGTAAACCTCAACCAGCGCTCCCCTGATTTCTGCATTTTCCCCATCTTTTAAATCTTTTAACTCTTTTCTCGGAATTTCGGCACGGAGTTCTGGAATTTCTTTTATCTCCCCCTCGCCAGGATTCAGAATGACCTTGCCATATTTACCGACGTTTATCTCCGGCTCCTCAAACCTCACTTTGACATAGCCTTTTCTTACCTTAATAGTATCCCCCTCCTTAATCTGCCCTTTCTCCACAAATCCAACATCCTCGCCCCAGAGAACCAACCTTGCTCTCCCGGTCTCATCGGCAACTATAAGGTTCACTACCCTGCCTTTTGTTTTGTCTTCTCTCTCAAATTCACGCACTTCATAAATTCTCACAATCTTGCATAGCACGTCCACGCTACTCATCCCGTCGCTCAGCTCCAAAATTTTCTTTTTTCTATCTTCCTGCAGAACAATATCTTTTCCTTCTGGGCTAGGTATAACTCGGGTTCTGCTACCTATGTGAATCTCAGCCTCGCCGTTGATGCTCTCTTTTGTATAGCTGTCTTTGATTCGCAGCACATCGTCTTCTCTAATCTTCCCCTCTTCGATTAAGGCGATATCTTTATCCCAGAAAACTGCCCTGATTGTTCCGGTCTCGTCACCCAAAATTAGAGAGCAAACCCTGCCTTTGGAGCCATCTTTTTTTTCAAATTCCCTTGCAGGAAATATGCGCATAACCTTGGCGACTAAATCAACGCTCGACATACCCGGAATTATGTTTTCTATCTTTAATGCAGGAACTTTTGAAACTCCTTCAAAGAGGTTTACTCCGACCTCGTTAGCGACGATGTGCGCAGCGCCCTCTGGAGTAACAAGCCCCCCCAATTCTTTCTGCTTTCCCTCTACTCGCTCCCTAATTTCCTTCTCCTTCAAGCCCCCCTCTTCTGCAATTTTTTTTACAAGCTCATCCAAACTCATGCTAAAAAATATTGCCATGCTATTATATAAAAACTTGGAAAGAGCATCGGAAAAGTGATTTTCGAATATTACTTTCCCAGCGCTCTCAGCAAAATTTAATCTACTATTTCGTTAAGTTCAAATCAAATGCAGGAATACAAGCTTTTGGACTTGCCAGAGAGCGAGAGACCCAGGGAGAGGCTGATTAAGCACGGCGCAGAGAATCTGGGCAGCGCAGAGCTGCTCGCAATTCTCCTGAGAACTGGCACGAAAAACAGCAACGTTCTCAACCTCGCTAACACGCTGCTGAAGAAATACAACCTGAAGCAGCTTTCCCAAGCCAGCCTTGCAGAGCTGATGTCAATCCAAGGAATAAAAGAAGCGAAAGCCTGCCAGCTGCTTGCCTGTTTCGAAATTGCCAAGAGACTGACATCGTTTTCAGAAAGCCCGAAGCCAAAAATCAAAACTTCCAGCGATGTGTATGCAATCGTTTCTCCAAAGCTGCGCAATCTTAGAAAAGAGTGCTTTGTTGCGCTCTACTTAAACACAAAAAATCATTTATTGAAGGAAGAGACAGTTTCGCTCGGCAGTTTGAATGCGAACATAATTCATCCCAGAGAAGTTTTCAAGAGCGCAATTCTGGAATCTGCGGCTGCAGTTATACTTGCGCACAACCACCCAAGCGGCGACGCAGCGCCGAGCAGTGATGATATTGAATTAACCAAGCGCCTGCTCAGTGCAGGGGAAATAATCGGCATAAAAGTTTTGGACCATGTTATAATCGGAGACGGACAGTTCGTGAGTCTGAAGGAGAGGGGGCTGATGTAGGGTTAGGCAGATTTCTCCGCAAGCCTCGCTTCTTCAATTATATAAACTCCCCTTATTCCATCCCATTCTTTCCTTGCCTTTATAACTTCGATTTTTTTCCTGAAGAGCGGCATGTCAAAAACGAATGTTTCTGCCTCGCCTCCCTCAAAGCCGAGATGGAAGCGGTATTTTTTCGCAAGCTTTTTAAGCTCTTCCAATGCCTGAAAATCTATCTTTCTGCCCAGCCAGGATTCGTCCAAGCCCTGGGCTGAAACTGAGGTAACTATGACCTCAAAGCCGGCGCTGAGCAATTCCTGCCAGTAGCTTTCTGCATCTTTATGCCAGAGTGGTGCGAGGGATTTGAGCTTGAGTTCTTCGCAGAGCCTCTCGACTCTCTTTTTTTGATATTCAGAGGCTAAAGCTCCAGTTACGATGCCCTCGACTTCGCTTTTAACGCAGGAGATGAGAGAGCGCAGGTCTTTCAGTTCTATCTCTTTTTCTCCACTCGTAGCCTTGGTTACTATCCGGATGCCCATAGCCTCTGCCTGAAGCTTTGTCAGATCGATGTTCGGATGATGAAACATGTAGCTGTCGCTGCGCTCTGGTAGAACTGCCAGGAGATATTTTATTTCATGCCCCTGCAGTACCATTAAATACATCGCATACAGCGAGTCCTTGCCGCCACTTATAAGAGCTGCGAGTTTCATACTATCCTTTCTTCTCCACCGCAAAACCTGTAACGAGCTTGAGCGTCGTGTTTGCTGATCAACGCCCTTCGTATATGGATAAATGCAGAGAATCTTCTCATCGTCCGAGTACCTTATCCTGAGCTCGCCTTTTATCTTTGCTGCATCGTACGCTCCCATCGGAACAAGAGTGCCTCGGCAGAAGGTCTCTGCTTCGTAGGGTCTATGCCGATTCGCCAGTAAAAATCACGATAGCAGTGAATGAGCGAGTTGTCCCCTGAGCTCTTCGAACTTTTCTTTTTTGAATACCGAACTTTTTCTCAAGGTCGTTATAGAAGAGCATGTACAAATTTATATCCATGGTTCATTATAAATTCAACGGCGATTGAATGAAGGTAGGGGTCATCGGCTCTGGTTTGGGGGGCTTGCTCGCTGCGCTGAACTTGCGCAAGCGGGGCAATGAAGTTGCGGTATTCGAAAAGCTCCCTTATGCTGGAGGAAGGTTCACAAATATAGAGCGCAGAGGATACCAGCTCTCGACAGGTGCACTTCACATGGTGCCGCACAGCGAAAGAGGACCTCTCGCAAAAATGCTTAGAGAGCTTGGGGCAAGCGTGCAAATAAAAACCTCGAAGCCGGAAGGTCTTTTCAGAATAAATGGAAAAGACTGCTTATTCGACGAAATTCCGGGGCTTTTCTCAATAAAAGAAAAACTGAAGCTTACCGCTGCGCTGGCAGACTTGAAGTTTGGCAGGGGTGGTAAAGAAAATTTCAGAGAATGGCTGGAGAAGAAGATAAAAAACGAGCTAGTCCTAAAAATCGCAGACTCCTTCTGCGGCTGGGTGCTGAGTGTGGATTCGGGCAGAGTGACTGCCAGAGAAATGGCAGCAATAACAAAAAATGTGAATAAGCTTGGAGGTCCTGGGGTTCCACTTGGCGGCTGTGGAGGAATAACTCAGGCACTTGTGAGGGAATTTGAAAAGCTGGGTGGAAAAATTTTCTATGAAGCAGAAATCAAAAGAATTGAAATAGAAAATAACCTGGCAAAAACGCTAGCAACGAAAGAGAACAGCTATGATTTTGACATTATAATAAGCAATACAGGACCAAAAGCTATGATAAAGCTCTGCGGAGAAGGGAATTTTCCAAGCAACTACGTGAGAGAAATAAAAAATATCGAAGAAGCATGTGGGATAAAAATCTCAATAGCCTGCGAAAGAGCGATGCTCAAGCACAGCGGCGTGCTTTTTACGCCGCAGGCGCAGAGAATCAGCGGGCTGAACGAGGTAACTAACGCTGACCCTTCGCTTGCTCCGAAAGGCAAGCATTTGCTGATGTCCCATCAAGCTCTCGACGCATCGCACAACGCTACGAAAGAAGCCAAAATTGGAATTGAGGATTTGCATGCCATTTTCCCTGATTTTGACAGGCATTGCGAAATTTTGGCTGTCCAGGTTTATAAAAACGGCTGGCCTGTGAACAGGGCGATTTCTGGGGCACATATTTCTCCAGAAACACCAATCAAAAACCTGTACTGTGTAGGCGATGCGGTAAAGCCGCAGGGCTGGATGGAGAGCGAGGGCGTTGCTGCAGGAGTTAAGCTACTCGAGCATCTTCGTAAAAAACTTTAAATATACTAAACAGAATAAATTTTTAGTGATGAAAATGAGAAACTTTAGATTTTCGGTTGTTATAGAAAAAGATAAGGATGGTTATTTTGCATTTTGTCCAGAACTTCAAGGCTGCTACACGCAGGGAAAAACGTACGAAGAGGCTTTGCAGAATATAGTTGATGCCATAAGATTGCACATAGAAGATAGAATTGCTACCGGCGAAACAATTAAGCAACCTGAGATGACAAGTCTCACGCAAGTAGAAGTGACTGTATGAGGCTGCCGAGAGTTACAGCCGATAAAATTATTAAGCTCCTGAAAAAGAAGGGTTTCTTCCTTGTGAGACAAAGCGGCAGTCACATGATATTTAGAAATGAGAAAGGTGTTAGAGTAACCGTTCCCTACCATTCTGGAAAGATACTTCACCCGAAGGTTCTCAAAAGTATAATGAAAGATGCAGAATTAACTTCGGAAGATTTTTGAATTGAGCATCTTCTTAAACGCAAGAGCATCTTCGTGCATAGATATATTATTGAAAAGGCAGTAAACCTCTCGAGCTTTCGTTTCTTTACATTTTTTTAATAAGAATTCCAAATCTCTCTGCGTGTACTTGTAGTAGTACATTTTTTTGCCCTGCGAGCCGTGCAGTCTGAAGTATGCAGCATCGCTTTCGTGGGCAATATTGCTGACGAAGGGGTCGACGCAGTGGATTATGTCCAGCTCCTTGCACAGGCTTTTAATCGTTGCGCTCTTCCAGTCGCCCCTCGGCTCCCAAGCAAATTTGAGATTTTTTCTCTTGATTGAATTAAAAAAATTTCTCATGTTTG
>Ga0180009_10005125_pt1 | contig 14177 bp, 12 predicted proteins | sample OS_PC_MetaG_FD_123537 | JGI IMG/M metagenome (GOLD analysis project Ga0180009, IMG submission 123537) | Groundwater microbial communities from the Aspo Hard Rock Laboratory (HRL) deep subsurface site, Sweden - OS_PC_MetaG | ecosystem: Environmental > Aquatic > Deep subsurface > Groundwater... | reverse complement strand
TCCTTTTTTTCGAGTATCTAATGGTTCTTGCATAGGCATACAAACATCCCACCATTCCTGTGTTGTTGAATCAGCTGCCATTTTTGCCATATCGGATTCATAATTTTTACCTATATACTCAAAATAGCTAAAAAGATATCCATCCTTATGGAAAATGGAATAATTTATTATATTACATTCAGTTATAGTTTTAGCTACTTCTGGCCATATATTAGCGTGCAATTTTTTATATTCTTCTAACTTTCCGGGTTTTATTTTTATTACTGACCCATATCTTTTCATTAACAATCTCTCTCCTACAAAAAATTCATGAAATAATAAAAATAATCTCGATAAAAAGTTCATATTTTTGCTTTCAACAGTTTTTTATCTTTTAAGATTATATAATCTTAAACCATTTTCCTTATAAAACTTTTGCTGAGTCAATTAGTTTATTCAATTTATTCCTATAGTATTTAAAGTTATCCCAACTACAATTTGGAGGTATAAGATGATCAGCAAATGGTATGTAGCCTCCTTTAGAAATAAGGTAAGATATTTTATCTAATTCTTTATCTATAAAATCTTTCCCTTTAAATAGTGTATTTTTATCAAATCCACCCAACATTCTGAATTGTGGATATTTTTTTCTTATCTTGATTAAATCATTTCCAGCTTGTTGTTCAAATGGATACATCATATTAATACCTGCCTCTAAAAAAAGTGGAATCAATTCATCTACATTACCATCAGTATCAACTAAGAAATATTTAATCTTTTTTGATTTTAAATATGTAACTAATTTTCTGTAATATGGTAACATGAATTCTCTAAACATAGCTGGGCTAATCAAAGAACCCTGCTTCCCAGACATATCTTCCCAAAAACAAGCTAAATCAAAATCCATTTTTGATGTTAACTCTTCAGCTATTAGTAACCAAAAATCACATAAATATTTACAAATATTTTTAATAAAATTTGGATTATCATAATAAAGTAAAAATAAGTTTTTATCACCTATTAGATATCTAAGCGAACCAAAAAAACCTAATGGTGCATCTAATACACCTAAAGGTGCAGTCCTATTTGTTATCTTTTTAGCAAAATCATTTATATCACAAAAATATCTATCATTAATACTATCAATATTAAATCTTTCATCCTTTAATGTTTCCCAATCCTTTCCATTTTTTACTGGCCATTCCAGAAAAAAAGGCATGCTGGTATTATCTTTCATTATCTTTTTTCTTACACCGTCAGTGTCAAAAAGCTCTACGTGTTTATCATCCTCATAAATTATTTTCTTCTCAAATCTAGGATGGATCCAGTAATTATATGGAAAATGAATAAAGGCTTCATCAAATTGAAAGTAATCCCCAACATCATAATCATATGGAGGATATTCACCAGTAGTGCTTGGTGAAGCTACAGCTACACCTGGACCAACAATTGAATCACCATCTTTTACTTTTTTAGAGAGACCTTTAATTTTTGGTAGTCCTTCTTCGTACCACCTTATAATGGTACCACCCCAATAACCAAGTTCCCATTTGAGTGTTCTATCGCAAGATTTAAAGCCCATTACATTTAAAAATAATTCTCTTGAGGATATATTGTCCTTGGACACAGTAACTCCTGATTAACTATACTTTCCTTAATAAAAATTAATTTTGTTGGATTTTTATTCTCTATTAAATTTAAAAAAATAATTTAACTACCTTAGTGGACTACCCCACGCCTTATAAACAGATTCGATATTTTCTCTAGAATTATCTTTCCCCCATTCGCATTGGGCAATAAGGCCTCCAGTTTCATCATCAAATAAATTTCTTACTCGCAATACATCTTTGAATACATCATCTGGAGTACCAAAAGCTAAAGTATATTGACGGTCCACTTCTCCCCATAACGTAATTTTACCCTTATAATTTGAAGCAATTTTTTCAATATTCATGACAAATAATTGAGCATTTATAGCATCAACACCAATTTCTATAAAATCACTAAAAATTTCTTCAATATTTCCATCTGAATGGAAGAAAGCGAATTTGCCATAATTATGTATAATATTACAATATTCTCTGTAAAGAGGTTTAAATATCTCTCTCCATACTTTAGGATTAATTAAAAGTGATATATTAGTACCCCAATCATCCATAAATAGAATCCCATCTACGTCAGTTTTACACCAACTTTCGATATCCTTAAGATAAAATTCATGAATAATTCTCAGCAATTTATGGAATTCAGATGAATTGCTAGCAATATCTAAAAACAAATTCTCTGTACCTCTAAGAAATTGTAGCCTTTCAAAAGGTCGAGCAGTTATATGAGAAAGCATAAATTTACTACTTTCCGCACACTGCTTATTAATTATTGAAAAATCTCTATTTTCAATTAAATAATACGGAGGTCTGAATTTTTTTAAAGCTAACCAGCTTTCCAGCATAGGTTTCTTTACTTCTCCCCAAACACCAGGTTCACCAACATACCAAACACTCCCCCAATCATCTATATAATGACCTTTTTTAGATGCAAGCATTAATTGCTCTTTGGTGAAATTAAGACTAATCTCAGACAAATCTATATCCATTGGAAATTTTGATAAAATGGATTTTAATTCATTTTCTCGAAAAAGAATTACATAAGGAACAGCCCATAAGTCACGAGGAGCACGATCAGGTCTTTTAAAAGTCAGAGTAGCTTTTACCCTATCTCTTCCAGTCATAATACTTTGTACTTAAAACTTTATATGTCTTTAAAAAAATATGAAAAATTTTAAATTTTAGAAAGATTAGAATAATTATTCTATTATATAACTTCAGATTTTATAATTTATTTTTATAGGTTTATTTTCTTCAGCTGATCTTTTTGCTGCCAAACCTATTAACAATGCTTTTAAACTATCTAAACCAGTAACAATCGGTTCTTTATTATTTTTAATAACTTCAAAGAAATATTTAATCTCGTTAATATATGAGTCTGTATATCTTTCAATAAACCAGTAATATGGGTTTTCATTTACAATTTTTTCTTCTTTACTAAAAGATATTTGACTAAGTCGAGGATTACTAACTGTTATGCATCCCCTTGAACCAAATAATTCAATTCTTTGGTCATAACCATAATTAGTTCCCCTACTATTTTCAATTATTCCTAAAACCTCATTTCTAAAATTCAAATTGATAACTGCTGTATCAAAATCATTAAAGTCCTTTAGCCGAGGTTCTTTAAACACTCTACCAATAGCAAACACTTCCTCTATTTCATTTCCAATTAAATATCTTAATAAATCAAAATCATGACAAGTCATGTCTAAAAATAGTCCACCTGATGCTTTTAGGTACTCAAGTGGAGGGAAAAAAGGATCACGTGAAGTTATTTTAATCAAATATAAACTTCCAACTTCACCATTATTTATTAGTTCCTTCAATTTCATAAAGTTTTTATCAAACCTCTTCATAAAACCAACTTGCAACATTACATTATTTTTTTTTATCACATTTAAAGCTTTTTTTATTTTTTCTGGATCAAGGTCAATAGGTTTCTCGCAGAAAATATCCTTACCTGCATTAGCCGCCTGAATAATATAATCAACGTGAGTGGGTGTTGGTGAACAGATAAATACAGAGCTAACTTCATCATCCTTTAATAACTCTTCATGATTTTTAGTAACTTTCGTTATTCCTAAACCATATGCCCAATTCTTAATCTCCTCGATATTAATATCACACGCATATTTAACTTTTACTTCTGGAAAATTAAATATTATATTCCGTGTATGTATCTTCCCAATTCTTCCGCCACAACCTATAATCCCTACTACAATTTTTTTTATATCCTTCAATTAATTCTCCTAATATTATACTGACTATTTTTTAACTAAACTTTCTTCCATTTTCTTAAAATCATAATAAACACCATCCCACTCCTGTAAAGTCTGACCATTTGTTACTTCTATCCAAGAACCTTTAATAGCTTTTGCGTCTTCACTGGCTAAAAATAATACAACTTTGGCAATGTCTTCTGGTTCCATTAAACCAAAAACTTCTTTATAATTTGGATGATATTTTCTAAACATCCTAGTATTAGTTCTTGCCGGAAGTACAGCATTTATATTAATGTTGTTTTTTTTGACTTCTGCTGCAGCAGCTTCTGTTAACCCTAATACACCAAATTTAGAAGAACAATATGCTGCTCCTCTAGCAAAAGCTCTTTTACTACATAACGAGCCAATGTTTATTATTTTCCCATAATTACTATTGATCATTATTTTTAAAGCTTCACGAATACATAAGAACATTGCCTTCAAATTCACATCAAAAACTTCATCCCATTTGCTTAAATCCATATCAACTATACTATACTCTATAGTAGTTCCGGCACTATAAACTAAAATATCTATAGTACCAAATTTTTTAACTGCAACTTGGAAAAAATCTATTACTTCCTTTTCTTTAGTGGTATCTGCTTGAATTGTAATACATTCAGTACCTATTTTTTTTATTAAATTATAAACTTCATTCAGCTCTTCTTTATATAAATTTATCAGAACTAATCTTGCTCCTTCTTTTGCAAAATTTATAGCTACAGATTCTCCAATACCGCTTCCAGCCCCTACTATTAGGGCTACCTTATTTAAAAATCTTTTTTCCACAAAATCACCCTCCTTCTAAGAAATGTTTAAACTAATACTTTTATATTTAAATCTTAAAAATTTAATAAATCTATTAAGATTTTGAATCATTATTTAACCTTCAGAAAATTTATGACTTTTTCAGCTATCTTTGCACCTGTTAAATTATGATAATCAAGTAACTCCATATATGGTCCGTGAGCTGGAAATGCATCGTTTAGCCCTAATCTGATATGTTTAGTTTTACAATTTTCTGCCAATACTTCAGCGACTGCACTACCCAAACCATTTATTATAGAATGTTCTTCAACTGTTATAATCAATTTTGTATTATTAGCAACACTTTTAATTAGATTATTATCTAATGGTTTTATCGTATGCATATTTACAATACCTGTATTTATTCCATATTTTTTTAAAATATCAGAAGCGACTTTAGATTGGTAAACCATTGTTCCACAACTAATAAAAGTTAGATCTTTTCCTTCCCTTATAATAACGCCCTTACCAAACTTAAAGATATAATCATCAGGATTAATTTTTTTTATTAACTGTTTATGCATTCTAAAATAAATTGGACCTGATAATTTTATTGCTTCAAACATTGTATTTTTAAAATCTGAAAGATCAGCAGGGTCAACTATAGTTATACCTGGCAATACTCTTAATACCCCGATTTCTTCTATTGTATTATGAGTTGCACCACCTGACCCATATGACAAACCCGCTCCTCTTCCCGCTATTACAGCACTTAGGTTTGGTCTTACAATATCATTCCTTATTTGTTCAAAACATCGAAGAGTTGAAAAATTTGCTATTGCCGAAAAAAATGGTTTTTTACCAGCAAAAGCAAGACCTGCTGAAAAACCACATGCATTTTGCTCAGCTACTCCCAATTCAAAAAATCTATCAGGAAATAAATCCCTAAAATTATCAGTAATTTTACAGGAATCTGCACCAACAAATACTACCCTATTATCTTTTTTGGCTAATTCGATTAATATTTTTCCAAAGACTCTTGTCGGATCAACCCATTCAACCTTTCCTTCTAAACTAACCAATCTTTTTTCCTTTCAATTCTCTCTCATAACATGTCTTTAAACATTTAATCGCATCATTTACACTTGCCTCATCAGAAAGACTCCAATGGTGAAATTCTACTTTATTTTCAGCAAAATCAACTCCTTTTGCCTTTATCGTATGAGCCACTATACAGGTAGGTTTATTAATTTCATACGGAGCTTCAATAAGTGCCTTATATATTTGATTTATATCATGGCCATTAATATTTCTTATAGACCAACCAAAGGCTTTGAACTTTTCATCAATTGGAGCTATTGGCAATATTTCTTCAACACAAGCCTCACTCTGAAGTCCATTAGCATCAATTATTACTATTAAATTATCAAGCTTGTATTTATTAGCAATTAAAGCTGCCTCCCATACGGAACCTTCTTCTGATTCCCCATCTCCCATTAAAACAAACACCCTTCTATTTAATTTATCTTTTTTGAAGGCTGTCGCTACACCACAACCTACTGAAAGTCCATGGCCTAAAGATCCTGTAGGAAATTCTATTCCAGGAAGTAACTTTTCATCTGGATGCATTGGGAGTTTGCTATGTAATTTATTAAATGTCCATAGTAAATTCCTTTCAAAATATCCCTGAGACTGAAGAACTATGTAAAGGCTCACAGCTTTATGGCCTGCAGAAAGAAAAAAGATATCTCTTTCTTTCCATTTAGGATTTCTAGGATCATGTTTTAATACTTTATTATACAAAACAGTGAGTATGTCCATTGCAGATAGACATCCACCAATATGCACTGTTCCACATCGTTTGATAATATTCAATAATGTCAGTCTATTTTTATAAGCTTTTTCGACTATTTTTAATTTCTCTTTATTTTCAAGCATCATTTCTTAATACGAAATATTGTTTTTATTATTTAGAAATGATCAAAATATTAATATATTTTGTGATGATATAAGGGAGGGAGTAACCTTAAACTTTAACACCAATCTTTTACTCCCACCCCTTAATTCTACAACTTACCTAAAATAATAAAATTTGCATACGAATTAACTCTCAGGAGCTACAAAATAAGTATCTGCAAATTTATCAGCTATACCTAAAGTAACATCCCATAAATCATCAATATATGTATCAGCATTTTCTTTAGTTACCACAACAAGACTGGAATTCACAAAGGTGAAATCCTCTTTTGTTTTATAACCATCTATTAATAATTTTAGAGATAGTGATCCTAAATATCCTTGACCATAAGGATTCTGTGCAATTGTTGCAGAAGCATAGCCACTTTTAATTGCTTCTAGTAAATCTGGATCATCATCAATCCCACAAAATGCAATTCTATCATTTTCCATGTCAGTTAAAATCGTTGCTACTGCTACAGATGGGGTATAACCTGTAGTTATTATTCCGTCTATTTCTTCAACTCTAGCAGATAAAGCAGCCTCAACTTTTTCTAAGGATTCTTCAATAGTACTCATTCCTGCTACTTCCTGAATAATTTGTACATCAGGATATTTAGCAACAACTTCTTCTACACCTTCTTTCCTAAGAATTGTATTTGGGTCTTCCATTACTTCTAAAACATTCAAAATATTTCCTTTTTCTCCCATTTGTTTGATAACTATTTCAGCAGCTTGCATTGCAGCACCTTTGATATCTGTGGCAAATCCAAATGAAGCAGGTGTTGGAGTGTTTGGTACAGATCCAAAAGTAGTTACAAAAACTCCTTGTTTCACTATTTCTTCGTATAATAAATTACAAGCATTTGCATCAAAAGGACCATCACAAATACCTCGGTATCCATCCGCTACTAAACTTTCAATATTCTCATTCGAAATATCTTGAGTCCAGCCAGTCCCATATACAAAATCAATATGAATGCCATAATCTTCTTCAAATTTCTCTAAACCTTTTGTAACTGCCTCATAATAAGGGTGAATATTAGGAAAATAGAATACTATTTTGTACTCAACTTCTTCTGCAGGTACTGCTGCTTCTTCCTCTGCTGGAGCTTCTTCAACTGCTGCTTCTTCCTCTACTGCTTCTGCTTTACAACCAATACCGAAAATGACCATGCTAATTGCAAAAACTAACGTTAAAATTCCAATAATTATTCTTTTCATTTTTTATACTCCTGTTTACAAATTAGATTTCAAATGATAAATTAAAACAAGATTTGTTTGAAGGAATGGCTCAATCTATTTCTCAAACAAATCACTTATTTTTTAATCATAATGCCACCTCCTTTTTAAAGCTATTAAATACTTTTTCATTAAACCTCCTTTCTTTCTCTATTAATATCAAAATTTTTTTATTTTCACCATTTATAGCATTTTAATTACTTTACAAATTAACTAAGTCCTATGAATTTCCCTTATTCTATCAATACTAATAGCCAATAATATTAATAATCCAAAAAATGTCTCTTGAAAATATATGCTAACTTTTAATAATATTAAACCGTTATTTATCAGCACCATAATAATACCACCTAGTAAAATGCCCAAAGGAGAAATATAGCCGCCTTTTAATGCAGTTCCTCCAATTATAGCAACAGCAAATGATACTATTAACCATTCGCTTCCTACGGCAGGTTGGGCAGTCCCAATCCTAGAAACATAGAGTATTCCAGTAAGTGCTGCCATAAATCCTGACATACAATGTACAGAAAAAACGATCATTTTTGTATTTATGCCAGCCAATTTCGCTGCTTCAATGTCACCTCCAGTAGCCAATATTCTTCTTCCAAAAGTAGTATGGTTGAAGAATAAATAACAAATGATAAGAACAAAAACAATAAAATAAAATAATAAAGGAATATTTAAAAAACTTTCTTTTCCCATAAAAGTAAATGACCTAGGGATATCAGTGAATGAAAATCCTTTAGTAAGCCCTAGAACCAATCCTGTATAAATAAACAAAGTGGAAAGAGTTACAACAAATGAGTTCATTCCAGCCTTAGCAACCAATACTCCAATTAATGCACCAGAAATTACGCCAACTGTTAAAGCCATAGTTACAGCAAGCCAGCCAGGCGTGCCTAAATCCTGTAGGAAAAATCCTGTAGTAATCGTCGCAAGCCCTCCAATAGCTCCCACAGAAAGATTCACGTTTCCTATGGCTATTGGAAAAGCCTGGGACAAACCAATAGCAATATACAATGATAAAACTCTAAGAACAGTGAAAATATTATAGCTTGTTAAAAAACTTTTTGAAAAAAAACTAAGAACTAAAAACAATATTGAAGCAACAATAAACAGGCCAAAATCACCCTTTTTTAACAAAGATTTCGCGTTAATTTTCCTCAACTTTTCCTCTCTTTATATTATTTTTCAAATCACTTTAAATAACATTATTCCTATCCACACCTGTTATCATACTTACAATTTCATTTGCTTCAACTTCTTGCGCATTTTTGACTCCAACTCTCTTACCTCTTCTCAAAACCATAATCCGGTCAACAATGCTAAAAATATGCTGTAAATTGTGACTAATAATTACTACTGATAATCCATGTTCTCTTAGTGTTTTTATTAAATCCAAAGCTATTTTTGACTCCCTTACTCCAAGAGATGCTGTAGGCTCATCTAATAAAGCTATTTTCTTGCCCCAATAAACAATCTTGCTTACAGCTACTGCTTGTCGCTGGCCACCTGAATATTCAATCATCGGTTTTGCCAGATCTCCAATATTTATACCAAGTTTTTTTAACAGCTTTTCTGATTCTTTGTACATTTTTTTGTGATTCATGAACCGGAATATTTTACCTAACATATTGTCATAGGTTACCTCACGACTAAGAAAAATATTTGCTGGTACATTAAGTGTATTTACTAATGCAAGATCTTGATATACTGTCTCAATACCTAAATCTTTGGCATTCTTAATACTCTTAATATCAACTTTTTTACCTTCAAAGTAAATTTCTCCTGAATCCTTAGGCAATACACCAGAAATTATTTTAATTAGAGTAGACTTACCAGCTCCATTATCACCAACCAGCCCCAATATTTCTCCATTCATTAGCTCTAAATCTACTTGGTCTAATGCACAAATTCCACCAAAATGTTTCGTTATACCTTTTGCTTGTAGTAATATGTCATTATCTTTTCTCATTTAAACTTCTCACCTAAGGCTAAATACTAAAATGTACTATTTAAAAGTTGTATTTACAACTCAGCTAATTTGTTCTTCAAGATCAAATATTTTTTCAAGTTTTGTTGCCTTTCCTTCCTTTAAGAAATCCTGCATAAATTCTAATAATTGTTCCATTTTTTTATTCCATTCTTTAAAAATCTTCTTTTCAGAGAGCTTTTTCATCGACTTATCAAAATTTTGTGCTATTGTATAAATTAATACTTCATTTCCATATAGCCAAATAATATTCCTTTCAATCCCAGATTCCTTAATAGCTTTTATCAGTTCTGGCCAACACTCTTTGTGATATTTTATATATTGATCTTTTTTTTCTTCTTTAACTCTTTGCACATACATTACATGCTCCATCTTTTATTATCTCCCTTATTAATCTGATTAAAAATTTTTTTAAACTAATTCCCATATAGGTTTTATTCTCTTTTTACCATCATTGCCTAAAACTATGGGTACAATACCTGATATTTCACAAAGATAGATAAGTGAATTAAGTACATCCCCAGCTACTCCTACTATATGATTTGCTGGAAAGACACTTATAAACTCATCAAAACTACAATTTAGCCTTGCATAAACATGAGGCCAGGTTGGGTCTGTTTGTTTGTTTAATTTTTTTCTTTCATCTTCTGGTAAATCAAGGCTTTCTCCTCTTACTATAACCATATAAAGTTTATCATTCCACAACCCTATCCTGGCAAATGTCATTTTCCCTGGTGCAGCATCAAATGAAACAGATGCTCCACCTGCTTTAAAATAAAAATCTAGTGCTGGATAAAAAGTTATCTTTTTAAAATTCTCAGAAGGATTAAAACTTTGTGATGCATACCAACTAGCGTGGTTACCGGAGTTACAGAAGTCCCAGATGTCTTTATCAGGATGATAAAGCCTTACATCCATAAACAGCACTGGTAGCCCTCCTGATATATATTTTATTATCTGCATCGTTATAGCAGCATATGAGTCTGCTTCAGTTGCACAGACTGTAGGTTCTTTTTTCCCATTCCAATCATAAGGGTCATTTAGAAGCATTTCTGCTATATCACCAAGGCATATATATTCTGTTAGTTCCCTTTGACCTTTAAGACCGCAAAAGTCAAATCCATTTTCTTCATTTACCTGGCACATTGCCAAATATAGTCTTATTTGAGTCTTTAATGTTTTAGGGGTTAGAATTTTTCCATCGTATTTAATACGTTCTCCTAAAAGATTTTCAAACCAATTTAGTCCTTTTTCAACTTCTTTTTCATCTATCTCTGCCATCCTTTTTTCCAGCCAGAGCTGATCTATCTGGTAGCATGTTGTACCTATTGCTTTAATTGTAGGAACTAGATGAAAATATCCTGTTTCCATCCCCATTGAGTGTCCACCATACATGCCATATACCTCATTTTGAATGTTTGTAAGAGCCTGTGCTGCCCTTATCCAATCAAATACTTTTTTTTGAGTATTCAGATCAACTGCCTCACCTATTATTCTATGTGTTCTCTTGCCAGTTTGCCGTAGTGCTCCATCTGTAGCAAGAAGACCTACATTTCCAGGATATTTTCCATTATTGTTTGATAAACTTAAAATCGGCTTATCTTTTCCTACTGAATTTATAAAAGGCCAGATAAAAAAAGGGAAATTCCAAACGTTATAACATATTATTATAATTTTACAATTTGAAGTGACTAGTTCCTTACCTATCTCTTGTGCAATCTTGACTGAAGTTATTATTTTAGATCCAACTACTACTTCTGGTGAAGTACCATCTATATTTTTAAAACCATCCTTTATTATTTTATTCCATTTTTGTAGCACTTTAGTATTTTCATTGTTATTTTTTTCCCACACATGTTTTCGCTCGTCGTTAAACATTACAAGACCAATTGTTGAAGTTTTCATTGGTATTTCCTTTAATTAAACTTTTTAAATATAAAAATTACAGATTAACGATTAAAGTCACTAATATTGAATACGTCTACATTTGTTAACGATTACATTATATCTCATTACTTTTAAGTGTCAAGTATAAAAAATTATTTTTGTTATCTATATTATTTTTTTTGTGGAATTTCTAATTATAAGATTTGTATTTAAACTCATTATAATCGGCTTATTATCTATTCTTGTTTCCTCATTTTCTATTTTGCTAATCAACATTTTAGCTGCAGTTGAACCTAAACTATAAGCTGGCTGGCTTATAGCAGTAATAGGATGGTCCAAAAGCATTGCCCATTCTGAATCATCAAAACTAACTATTCCTATATCATCAGGAATTTTTAATCCCATCTCTTTAATTATAATTATTGTACCCAATGTCATATCTATGTTTGATACAAAAATAGCTTCTGGCCTATTTTCCATTTGTAGAATTTCTTTTGTTAGTTCGATTCCGCTTCTTTTTTTAAAGTTACCAACCTTTATAAGAGTATCATCTCTTGGTATTCCTGCTTCATTTAATGCCCTTAAATAACCATTAAGTCTTCCCCTTCCGGTAGTTCTATCAAGATAACCTGTTATTATAGCAATTTTTCTGTATCCCTGGTCTATTAAATGTTTTACAGCTTTATATGCTCCGGTTTCATTGTCAACTAAGACTGCATCACATTCTACACCATCAATTAACCTATCAAGTAGAACCATTTTTGTATCTGATTCTATAAGCCAGTTTATATAATCTGAATTTTTACCTGTGGGTGTAAGAATTATTCCGTCTACCCTGTTAGATTTTAATACTTTAAGATATTTCAATTCTTTTTGTGGATCATCATCACCATTGCATAAAATCATATTATAGCCATTTTTTTGTGCTACATCCTCAACAGATTTGGCAATAATTGAATAAAACTGCGAAAGGACATTTCCAACAATTATGCCTATAGTATTAGTTCTTTTCTGCCTTAGGCTTCTTGCAACTGCATTTACTTCATAGTTTAAATCAGTTATGACTTTTAATACTTTTTTCCTGGTTTTTTCTTTAACTCCAGGGTAATCTCTTAAGACCCTTGATACAGTTGCAGTAGATACCCCTGCTTTATCAGCAACTGTTTTTATGTCAACTTTCAACTATAAACCTTTACCTCTATCAGTTTTTATAATTATTGTAAAATATTTAAATTTTGTTATCGTTTACTTATTTTATTACATTAAAAGCATAATTGTCAACGTTTACAATAACATTTTTCCATTCAGACACTGGTTCAATAAAAGAAACACTTTCTGGTAAAAAATGATTATGATTTTTGAAATAGGCGCTTTATGTCATCACATATTTTAAGTTAAGCGGCATTTGTCTATAAGAAATTGGAGATGGATATGATAATATAGAATAACTAACCTTATTATTTTTTATTTTTTTATTAATAAGGCTGGTGTCTATAGTTTTCTTTAGCTATATTAAAATGTGGACTGACGTAATAGCAGAATCCTTCAAGTCTGATTAATTATTTATCCAAACTAACCTTTGATCTGAATTTCTCAACCTCCCAGTTTTTAATAAAATCAATTTGCTCTTTATCCATAAACTTATATCCTCCAAAGCTTTCTGTGTATACAGCAATTTTTAATGCATCAAGAAAGAAAAGCATAGCAATATGGGAAGAATCCTCTCTATCACCTATGGCAAACACACCTATCATTTTGATAGCTATTACCTTCGGGTAACACTTATTTCTTTCTCTATATTGATATATATCCCGTTCAATGCTGTTTAAATTCTCTATAAATAACATCTCTGGTCCTGCATAAACAATATGATCAGGGGTATAGGAAGAATGAACTTTCTGAAATGAAGCACTGTCTTTGACGGCAGCACTGATTTCGGTATTATTTTCAAATGTGATATACACATCTTTAAAGGCAGGGTAGTTTTTTATACGGCTGTATATCTTTTCTATCTCTGCTTTACTAACCCAGGTTGAAGAAAAATCAGGCTCACGGACAATCTGTTTTTTTAAGGTTTCTATTACGAAATTATGAATGTCTTTAATCTCCCTAGTAGTTTCAGCTCCCACAAACATACCGTGATTTTCAAGTAGGATAATATCCGTCAGTGACTTATACTTTTTTTTATGCTCTGCCAGCTGGGTTTTAATTAATTTTGCCAGGATATATCCCGGGTTTACTGAAGAAATCCACATATACCGGGTATTAAATAATTGCTCTGCCATCTGGCGGCCGTTTTTACTGCAGGTTAATCCGTTAACAATAGTCGGATGGGTATGGATGACATATTTCTGGGGCAGTACAGCATGCAGCAGTGATTCAACGCTGGGGCGTTTGGTTTCCCCTTTAACCCGTGAGTCCATAAGATCCTGCAGGGCCTGCTTCTCTCTTAAGTCAACATCAGCCGGATACTCCTTTTCCCATATCCGGTTTAAAGCGTTCCTC
>Ga0180009_10005124_pt1 | contig 14179 bp, 12 predicted proteins | sample OS_PC_MetaG_FD_123537 | JGI IMG/M metagenome (GOLD analysis project Ga0180009, IMG submission 123537) | Groundwater microbial communities from the Aspo Hard Rock Laboratory (HRL) deep subsurface site, Sweden - OS_PC_MetaG | ecosystem: Environmental > Aquatic > Deep subsurface > Groundwater... | reverse complement strand
TCTGTCGCTTCCCTGGCGGGCGAAGCTTGCTCGTCTGAGGTGGGCACCGTCGCACGGACACGCTTCGCCAGCCCAGCGCGAAAGACCCGATAGAGCACGAACAGATAGGCCGCGAGAGCTCCCACCAAAATGAAACCCTCACCGCGCTCGAGCCTGAGGTTCAACGGCTGGAACCAACCGGAGCCGGCGGGCGGTGGAGCAGCGGAGGATGACGTGCCGCCGATGAAAAGAAACAGCAGCAGTGTTCCGGCGAGAAGGACCGGGCCATCACGAATGATGAGCTCACGGTCGGCCGGCAATCCGCCTTTCGTCAGAAGGGCCACACCTCCGAGTATGAAGCAGAGGTTGAACACATTTGAACCCACGACGTTGGCGACTGCGATGTCACCGTTGCCCTGGAATCCCGCGCTCAGAGAAGCCGCGAGCTCCGGAGCGCTCGTGCCGAACGCCACGATGGTCAGGCCGATCACCAGGTCCGACACTCCCAGCCTCCGGGCGATTCTGGTGGCGGACTCCACCAGCCAATCGGCGCCGATGGCGATTACGTAGACAACCGAAATCAGCAATATCCCCTGAGGAACGTAGTGCAAGGGGCCCAAGCCGAACCGCGCCCTGATGATCGCGAGACAGACCGCCGCGGCAGCCGCTGCGATGGCGAACCTAGTTTTTATGGACATCTGGTCCGAGCTCTCTGGAGTAGGCGCGTGAAGCGCGGCCGACAGTGTTCTGCAGGCGATGGTGCGAACCCGCGTCACGCGGCGGGCATACGCAGGAGGTTGCCAGTACGAGCAGGCCTATCATTACGATGAGAAAGCCCGCGACATACAGGATGGAGATGAACGTTTCGAGCTTGTCGTTCGGTTCGTCAGTCATGCGGTATCCAGGTGTCTAGTACCGGATGAGCTCGACACGCCGGTCACGGGCCCACCCTGCCTCGTCGGTCCCGCGCGGATCACAGTGGCCCTCGAGATGCAACTTCCTTGGGCGACACACCCCGGCGACGCAGATGCTTCCCTGGCCACAATCGGTATCCTTTGTGCACTTCTTGGCTGTCGGTGTCGTTTTCCGGCAGCCCGTCTCCCTGACGAGCAGAAGCGAGGCAATGATGGTCGCGCTAGCGGAAGGTCGAATGATGGAGCCCATTGTGAAACCTCCAGGTTCAACCATGAAAAGCAACAGCTATGCCAAACGGGGCACATGCTGCCCAAGACCTCTGTTTCATTGAGCATTTTTGAGACACGAGGTCTGAGGGCCTCTATGTCCTACCCTGGATATTGCAGATTGCATGGCGATCGCATCTGCCATACGGCTGCCGTCGCCGTATACTGCCGAGCGGGAAGGAACCGAACATGACGCTACGTAGCAAGCTGATTTTCTACATGATTATCCCGACCCTCCTTCTCGGGATCATGGGCGTCGTGGGTATCTTCTCCCTGAAACATCTCGGGCAGGCGGCGGGCACGATCCTGGACGAGAACTACCGCAGCATCCAGGCGGCTCGAAACATGGAGCGGATCCTGCGCAGTATCGAGTCGACTCTTCACAAGCCTCGGAGTGGACGCGAGTCATTTGCACCGAGCATCGCAACGTTCCTGGTGGAGCTCCGACGATGTGAGCAGGCGATCTCGGAGCCCGACGAGAAGCAGCTGTTCAAGAGAGTACAACAACAATGGGCGAAGCTCTCAAAGGCGCTCACCCCAGATCCCACGTCGATCAGGCGTGAGGATGTCCATCAGTATTTCGGCGATATTTTCCGCGACATCGATTCGATCATCTCCGTCAACGAGCGCGCGATGAGCTTGCGGGAGGTCAAGACACGACGCGTCGGACGGTGGATGGAGATCGCGGTGGGTGCCTCCCTCGCCGCTGCTATGCTGGCGCTGGTGCTCTTCGCCCTGGTCGCCGCGCGGAGGATCTCCAGGCCGATCACCCAGATCGCCGATCGTCTGCACGGTGCGCTCAACCCGGAGCTGAGCCCAGGTCTTGACGAGAGGGAGCCCAGGGACAACCCAAAGACAGACGAGATCGCGCGCCTACGCTTGGAGCTCGAGGCATTGCTCGCCCGGCTCGGTCACTACGAAAGTGAGCAAAACCAACGATTCGAAGATCTTCAGGGCCGCCTGGCGTCGATCATCAACGAGGTGTTGGAGGGGCTGCTGCTGCTTGATGAGAAGCGGCGCGTCCTGGCCATCAATCGCGTGGCGCAGGCCATTCTGGGTCCGGAGATCGCCGAGGGCAGTCGGCTTGAGCTGGGGCGCTTGGGCGATGAGGTCGGAGCGTCGCTCGCGCCGGTCATCGACGGGACAGCACAGAACGAGCAGGACCTCGAGGATATCCAGAGGGAGCTTGACGGAGAGGTCCGGCACTACCGTCCGAGGATCCTGTCGGTGAGGTCATCGGATCCGCAATCCCAGGGGCACCTGGTCATCTTCTGGGACATCACTGCGCAGGTGCGCTTCGACGAGGCACGGCGGGGCTTCATCTCGACCCTCTCGCACCAGCTCAAGACGCCGCTCACCTCGCTTGCCATGTCGGTCAACCTGCTGAATGAGCGGATGCGCAAGGTCGGCGCTCCACCCGAGCAAGAGCTTCTCGAGATAGCGAAGGAGAACTGCGCGGTGCTCTCGAACCTGGTTTCGGAGCTCATCAGTGCGTCGAAGGAGATGCGGCCGAACCTGAGCTATGAGAAACGACGGCTGGATGTGCGAGAGGTGCTGGACCATGTGCTGAGGCCTCTGGTCAAGATGGCCCAGGACAAGGGCGTCGTCGTCGACAACCCGCCGGTACCCCAACCGCTTTGGGTGCAGGCCGACGCCACGAAGCTCTCCTGGGTGCTGACGAACGTGATCGGAAACGCCCTTCAACACACGCCCGCACGTGGACGGATCTCGATCAATGCCATCAGTGAAGGCGGCCAGGTGACGGTCGGAATCTCGGACACAGGGGCAGGAATACCCCAGAAGCAACTGGAGAGCATCTTTCTACCCTTCGTCTCCCTCCAGCGCGATTCCGGGCACGGCTCTCATGGCCTGGGTCTTGCAATTGCGCGCGAGATCATGGAACGCCACGGTGGCACCATCCGAGCCGAGAGCCGCGGTGGCGAGGGGGCGACCTTCTGGATCAAGCTGCCAATCGACAGAGGAGAGAGCGATGAGTCGGATTCTTGTGGTTGACGACGACCCAGACATCCTGCGTACCCTGGAGATCATGCTGGTGGGCGATGGCCACGAGGTCGTGACCGCCGGCGCCGGAGAGCCCGCCCTGGAGCTGCTGAAGCGACACACTGTGGACATTGCCTTGGTCGATCTCCAGCTTCCCGGGATGAGCGGCAGCTCCGTTCTCAAGACGATCCGCGATCGGCACCTCGAGATCGAGGTCATCATCATCACCGCGTATGGCTCCATCGAGACCGCGGTCGATGTCATGAAGGAAGGTGCGTACGACTACCTCACCAAGCCCTTCACGCCCGAGCAGGTGCGACACCGGCTGAAGCAGATCGATAAACACCTGAGGCTGAAGCACGAAGTGGCCGGGCTGCAGCGGCGGCTCGACGATCTGCCCTACCACAAGCAGTTCATCACGCAGAACTCGGCAACGCTGAGGGTCGTGGGGCTCGCGAACGAGGTGTCGAAGACCGACGCGACCGTCCTCATCACGGGAGAGAGCGGGACCGGCAAGACCCTGCTCGCCCGGTTGATCCACGAGTCGAGCCGCCGTGCCGCGGGCCCGTTCGTCACCGTGGACTGCACCTGTTTTCAGGAGTCCCTGCTCGAGTCGGAGCTCTTTGGGCACCGTCGTGGAGCTTTCACGGGCGCCGTGGACAACAAGCCAGGCAAGGTCGAGGCAGCCGATGGTGGCACCCTCTTTCTCGAGGAGGTTGGCGAGATCCCCCTCCACCTCCAGGCGAAGCTGCTCCGTCTCGTCGAGGAGCGCATCTTCGAGCGCGTCGGGGAGAACAACCCGCGCACCATGGATACGCGCATCATCGCGGCGACAAACCGCGATCTCGAGGAGATGAGCCGAGATGGCGGGTTCCGCAAGGATCTGTTCTTCCGGCTCAGCGTGGTGGACCTGTCGATCCCCCCGCTTAGAAACCGCCCAGAGGACATCCTGCTCCTGGGGTCTCGGTTCCTGGCCGATTTCAGCCAGGCGCACGGCCGGAAGGTCACGTCATGGGATCCTGAGGTGGAGCAGGCGCTTGTCACGTACCACTGGCCCGGCAACGCGCGGGAGCTGGCCAACACCATTGAGCGCGCCGTCATCCTGACGCACGGTGATACCGTACGGCTGGAGCATCTTCCTCGTCGGCTGAGCGCTGATATCGACCCTAAGGAGGCCTCGCAGACCCATGTCCCGTCCCTCGAAGAGCTCGAGGAGGGCCATATCCGGAAGGTCCTCGCGCTCGACCTGTCACTCGAAGAGGCCGCCAAGATCTTGAAGGTCAACCCATCGACGCTGTGGCGCAAGCGGCAGAAGTACAATATCTGACCCGGTCTTCGTGCAATATGCACGAGGCGGTTTGCAGATTGCACGAGGCGCGATCCTTGATCCAGATCACGACATGAGCAGGTGGGCTCGAAGCATGTATGACCGGTTCGGCATCAATCTCAACGCCGTTCAGCCACTCAGGCGCGGGCGCGTGACCTGGAGCGAGAATGCCCCGGGACTGGCCACTAGCGGCGATCGGACAGCGCCGAAAAGCACCTGATAAAACAAGGCTCTGGGGTGCTCAGCGAGATTTGACGTGACGCGAGTCCGAGCCTCAGGTTTGCATCTGATCGTCTCCCAGATAGCGACGAGAATGTGCACACCCTAACGAGTGTCTCCGACCGCCCGGAGCTGGAAAAGCCGGCGCTGGAGCCGAATCATCGGTGCTCTCACAGTCCTTCCGCTCGGCTCTCAGGCGTGAGGCACGTCTTTTGCTACCACCATGGTCCGAGCCGGCCATCATGTCGGGTGCGAATACGAAGCGATGGAGAAGCCAGCGGCTGACTCGTTCTCCCAGCTCTTCAGGAGCAACGAGGTGCGCTATATCGACAACCAGGCAAATTATGCGGAGATTCGGGGGAACCCGGTGTATACCCCGGCATCTTTTTCTCCCGTTTCAATCCCCCGATCTCCGCGCCTTTTTCAAAGCTGGATCGCCTTGCTCGCTGGTCGCCCCGAAATGCCTCGGCAGTACAGCCGACAAACTCGCGGAGAAGCGAGCCGCACAAGGCTGGCGTCCATGCACAGTCAGCCTGCGAAGGTCGGCACCGGCGACTGCATGAACAGCCAGGGAAGATGGATAGGAACCTGGTGACATCAAGCCGCAACTCGGCCGAAGCTCCGAATGGTTGGTTGAGCATCGCCGCCATAGTCGCGGTGATGACCACAAGCTCCTGCGACCAATGCTGGCGGTACGACAACAACCGGCCCCCGATGCCGGAGTGCCTGAGCCCAACCCGCGTCGAAGGAAAGGGTGTCGTCGATGGGGTGCCCTTTGCAGTTCGAATCCCCTCGTGTCTGCACCGCGCTCCGCGCGAGCGGGTCGCGACCTGGCTTCCTCGACGCGTCGGCGCCGGACTTAACTACGGTCCGGTGATCAAAATCAGCAGGCAGTACACCCCCCCTCAGTTGCTCTCGGAGTCCTTTGACGCAGATCGCCGCGAGAAGCGCGAGTTTATCAAGCTCTGGAGGACATACGGAAGACAGCGCGGAGAGCAGCGCGGCAGCGCCAGTCGGACGGGCGCGGAAAAGGGATACTGGAAGAGCACCCACCACCTCCGTTCGAGCGACAACTCGCGAGCCCTGAAATGTACCAGCGAATACTCGGCAGATGACACGTTCCGGTATCACGGGGAGATGCGCACGATGCTGGAAGGGATCTGTCGCAGCATCGCGTTTCGAGAGGATAGGCCCAGATGAGCGGATCAGCTCCTGCCCGGAGCCAGCGAGACCCGTGACTACGATCTGGTTCCGGTCGGCGGGTCACTGGAGGGACAACACGGCGGAAACAGGAAAGAGGTCACGTATGGAACGAGACGATAAAGGCTTGTGGGTAGAGGTCGTCGGGCTGGTGGTGCCTGCCAGCACAAACTCAGCCGATGCCGTAGTGGCTATTGATGCCGAGCAGTTCGGCGATGAGGTCATATACGACTACACGACCTACCTGGTAGAGGACACTGGACTCGGAATGGAGATCCGGGACCTGCGGAATGTAACCATCATCGCAGGCGGGTATCTGCAGGAGCTGCCATCGGGTGACCCGATACTACGAATCAGTCGCTTCGAGAGGTGGTAGCGACATCAGCGCGTAGCCTACCGCAGGGTGCAGGCATCTGCGAAACGGTCTAGCTGGGCCCGCCATACAGCATCTTCGCGACGATGGCTGCGATGAGGATCAGTAAGGGGATACCGAACCAGTATATGACAAACCGAGTAGGGTCTGTCTGGTTGTCATCGGATGGCTGATCTTCCTCCTCTGTTTTCGGGCTCGAGTCCGAGCCCGAGGCCGTCTGGTTTTCCCGATGGCTCGTTGCTTCGGACCGCGCACTCAGACCTCTGCCCGGCGATTTTCCCATCGCGGGTTGACTCTTGGTTTGTCGCATCGCTCAACCTATGGGCCTGCGAGCGTGGGTGCTCTCGCGGCCGTCCCGGTTCCCACCGGGTTTGAAATGGCTTCATCTTCTGCAGAACAGACGTAGGCCGGCGCGGGCCCGTTCTTGCCTGTACGTCGTCTTGCCTACCCCGGGATTCAGACCGAAATTGGTGTGGCGGGTGGGCCGCGTGAAGACCGGCCTCCTGCGATCTGAGGGCAGCTGGCCATTGATGAAGTCGAGCAGTTCCTCCGTTGCTGAGAGCAAGAAGGCGGCCCGGCATGAGGTCCAGAGCGACGGTCCCCGCATTGCGCGAAACCCGTCTTAGGATCGACCGCGATGCCCGCGGACCTGTTGGCGAGCCCCTCTTCCCAGCACCGCTTTCTCGTGGGATCCTGTGGGCATTTTTCGGCTCCCGGCCTTGTCCGCGGTCCGGACCGCTTGCAGGTCGCGTGCAAGCCAGCAACGTCAGCACGCTGCGACTGAGCCGCCGGTGCATCGCACCCCTGGCCAGATAGCAGCCAGGCGAGAGTCAGGAGTGATCGGACGATCATGGAAGCCGCCTGTCCGGTGTCATCGGTTTCTCACCGGCATCGTCTGGTCATGATCTTGGACTTGCCCAGGCATCAGTACGTGCATCCTGTGGTGTCCCAGACCCCACAGTTCGCGTTGCACGCAAGTGTCCCCCCGGCGAAGCCCCAGTTGAGGGTGGTACAGTCGTTGCCATCGAGATCGCTGCCGTCGCAGAGCTCCCAGGTCTCGCGCAGGTTGTTACCGCACTCGGAAGCAATGCACTGCGTGAGATCCCAGTCATCGCACCCGGGATCACACGCAAGCGTGCCAGCGTAGAATGCGCCACCGATCGAGCCGCAGCCCTCACCGTTCAGGTGCGTTCCGTCGCAGAGCTCGCCAACATCCAGCTGGCCGTTGCCGCAGAGGTCCGGAGAATCCTGACCACCGCTGCAAGCAACCAAATCAGCCACCGCGGCAAAACAACAGCAGAAATACAATAGTGACAGCATCCGATTGCCATCGCAGACTCTCATCGTGCAGGCTCCTTTCCGTTTGGGGGAGGCTCCCGCAATTTCCTCGGTTCGGAAGCGGCTCAACTTCACGAAACAGGGCTTCCCTAGCTCCCGTCTGCACAAGACATGCCAGGCCAAGTCATACCCCTAAGGCACGGCGAACAGAACTCCTGTGCGCTGAAAATTCCCCCATTATTTCATGTGTTACACGCCAGCTGGCTGCGCAGTCACTGGCCGCCAGGAGTCCGCATCGATCCTCGACCGTTGCCTGTCATGCGGGTTGCACGACGCGCCTGCGACCGTAGCAGGACCTGCAATCCTCGAGGCCTCACGAGCCGCGTTATCCTGTTTGGCTTCACTCTGTGGAAGGAACGGCACACGATATGCAAGCATTCGAATAGGCTGAAGGTGGAGGTCGATCATGACGCTGAGACGCAAGCTTTTGCTTTCGCTGCTGCTCCCGGCAGCGCTGCTCGGACTCCTCTGGGCCATTGGGCTCGTGTCGTTGGGCTTGCTGGAGGCGGCCGCGGGGCGGATCCTCGCCGACAACTACCAGACGGTTCAGGAAGCGCGACAGATGGAGCGCGCCTTGTTCCAACTGGCCATGGCGCCGTCATCAGCCAATGCGACAGATTCACCATCTGTGGGTCACGCCAGCCCTTCAGCGTTGTTCGAGGCCGGGCTGAAGCGGTGCGAGTCCAACATCACGGAGGCTGGAGAGAAAGACGTGCTGAAGCACATCCGCCGTGATTGGCAGCGCCTCAGCACGATGGCGCGAGGTTCCAGCTCGAAGGACGCACTTGTCCGCCGGACGCACCGACGCCTCGTCTCTGCGTTGCACGCCGACATCCAGCGGTTGATCACTCTGAACGAGCACGCCATGCGGAAGCACGAACGAGGGGCGCGGCGGGTGGCATGGATGATGCGCGCGGCGGTGACCGGCACGAGTGCCGCGGCGCTGCTGGCGCTGGCGCTCTTTGCTCTGATTGCGGCCCGTCGCATCGCTCGCCCGGTGACCGCTGTCGCGGATCGGTTGCATCAGGCGCTGAATCCCGACACGAGCGATCAGCAAGCCCCCTCTCCGAAGAGCGTGGACGAGATCGCGCGGCTCGGCGAAGAGCTGGAGGCCCTCCTCGGGCGTATGGCGCAGTACGAGGACGAGCAGACCCGAAAGCTCGACCACCTCCACTGGCGCCTGGTCTTCGTGATGGATCGCGTCTTCGAGGGCTTGGTGCTGATCGATGCCGAGCGGCGGATCCTGGCGTTGAACCGCGTGGCTGGAGCGCTGCTCGGCGAGGAGGCGTCTGAGGGCGTCACCCTCGACGCAATCACGCCTAGCGATGAGGTTCGTCTGGTGCTGCAGCCGTTGATGGAAGGGGAGGTAAGGCAGGAGCGGGATCTCGGTGAGGTGAGGCAGCGGGTGGACGGGGAGGACCGGATCTACCGTCCGCGTGTTGTGAGCGTCCCCGGTGGCGAAGGGACGATCGAGGGGCACCTGATCGTGTTCTGGGACGTGACCGAGCAGCGCCGGTTCGAGGAGTCGCGCCGCCAGTTCATCTCGATGTTGTCCCACCAGCTCAAGACGCCGATGACGTCCCTGTCGATGGCTGTGAGCCTGCTCAGGGAAGCACTTCCCGAGGGAAGGCGTGTAGATCCGGCGCAGGTCGAGCTGCTCGGCATCGCTGGCGAGGACTGCAGCAACCTGGCGGCGCTGATCTCGGAGCTCATCGAGGCCGCGCGCGGCGTATCACCGGACCTGTCTCTCGCGCGCCGCAAGGTGGATATCGTGCGCCTGCTCCGCTCGGCGCTGAGGCCGCTGGTCTCCCAAGCGGAGGAGAAGGAGGTCTCGCTCGTGCTTCCGGCGGGTGACCGCGGCGTTTTCGCAAACATCGATCCGGTGAAGTTCCCGTGGGTAATCACGAACATCGTCGGCAATGCCATCCGGTACACCCCCGCGGGCGGTGTGATTCGGGTGGAGGTCGAGCAGCTCGACCAGCAGCTGGAAGTGCGCGTGAGCGACACGGGGACGGGGATATCGCCGGAGAACCTGACGCGGATCTTCCAGCCGTACATTTCCCTGGACCAGAAGCCGAAGCCGGGGACCCACGGCCTCGGGCTCGCCATCGCCAAGGAGATCGTCGAGGCCCATGGCGGCTGGATCGAGGCGGGTAGCGAGCCTGGCCAGGGGACGACCTTTCGGCTGCAGGTGCCACGTTGAATAGGGAGGCAGAAACCATGAGCAGAGTGCTGGTTGTCGATGACGACGCTCACATCCTTCGGACGCTGGAGATCATGCTGCAGGCTGACGGCCGCGAGGTCGTCACGGCAGGGAGCGGCGAGGAAGGGCTCGCGCTCCTCGAGAAGACCTCCGTGGACATCGCGTTGATCGATCTGCAGCTGCCGGGAATGAGCGGGACGGAGCTCCTCGACCACCTGCGGGCGCGGCACCCGCGCGTCGAGGCGATCATCATCACCGCACATGGTTCCATCGAGAACGCCGTGCAGGCGATGAAGAAGGGCGCCTATGACTACATCACCAAGCCTTTCGGCCCCGAAGTCGTGCGCCACCAGCTGCAGCAGATCGAGCAGGTCCTCGCGTTACGCAGCGAGGTCGCTGGCCTGCGGCGTCGGCTGGGCGACCTGCCCTTCAAGGAAGAGTTCCTAACGCGGAACGCGAAGATGCTGCAGCAGCTGGAGTTGGCGCGCAGCGTGGCCGGCTCGGACGCCACCGTGCTCATCAACGGAGAGAGCGGCACGGGCAAGACCTTGCTCGCGAGGCTCATCCACTCGGCGAGCCCACGCGCCGAGGGCCCCTTCGTTACGGTGGACTGCACCTCGTTCCAGGAGTCGCTGCTCGAGTCTGAGCTCTTCGGCCACAAGCGGGGCTCATTTACGGGAGCGGTGTCGGACAAGCCGGGTAAGGTGGAGACCGCTGAGGGAGGCACGCTTTTCCTGGATGAGATCGGCGAGGTGCCCGCCCCACTCCAGGGCAAGCTGCTTCGGCTCGTCGAGGAGCGAACCTACGAGCGAGTCGGAGATCCCGCACCCAGGCGCGTGGATGCCCGGATCGTCGCGGCCACCAACCGCGACCTCGAGGAGATGGTACGGGAGCGGGATTTTCGCAGAGACTTGTTCTATCGTCTCAGCGTCGTGGAAATCGCCATTCCCCCGCTGCGCACCCGCCCCGAGGACGTGCTCCTTTTGGCCAGATCATTCATGGAGGGATTCGGCCGGGCAGAGGGAAAGGCGCTCAACGGCTGGAACGCTGAATTCGAGCGGGCGCTGCTTGTCTACGGATGGCCCGGCAACGTCCGCGAGCTGGCCAATGCCTTGGAGCGAGCGGTGCTGCTCGCACTGGATACGACGCTACACGCGGAGCACTTGCCGAGGCGAATCGTTGACCGCAGCGTCGTCCCGGGCGGGCCGGCCGAGATCTTGTCACTGGCAGAGGTTGAGGAGCGACACATCCGCGTCGTGCTCGACATGGGGCTGCCGCTGGAGGAAGTGGCGAGGCGACTCGGCATCAACTCCACTACCCTGTGGCGCAAGCGCAAGAAGTACGGCATCTGATCGCGGACGGTATTGCCGCCACCGAAGCCACTGCGCCTCAAACAAGGCCTGTGTTGCGCGCGGCGTCCTCACGTTGCATTTTGCATTGCGCGTTTCAAAATGCAGGAATGCGGCGCTCTCTCTAAGCTTGGACCTCTGTCTGAGTATCTCCAACTCACCGTCTTTGTAGCTACGTCTTGTTGGCATAATCCATGCACCAGGGCTTCCCTGAGGGCCGCTGATCCCATGAACTCACAGAGCAAAGCGCAAGAGCTCTCTGGGTAGCAGCCAGGACACCCAGCATCGCAGGGGAGAGAAACGTGGATGACGCGAACGATGAGCAAGGACGTGCGGCCACCAGAGCTTGCCACTGGATGGCCCAGGTGACCTGCCCTCGCTGCCTTGTGACGTATGACGTTTACTGGGGCTACAGATCGTATCCAGCAGCGGCGAAGTCCGTGGCATTTTGCTGTCCGAAACACGGGGGGAGGGTCGTGCTCTCCGACGCGGTTATCTGGACTGAGCTGAACGATCCGAAGACGTGCAGTGAGGTTGACTGCGTTGTCGAGCCATTCAACCAGTGATCCGTTCTCGTATGGTCGTACGGTGATGATTTGATCACATTCGGCCACAAATCGTGTCCAAGGATGAGCCGGAGGGCTCCGTGAATATCGCGATCGTCGGTGCCGGGGTGGGGGGGCACTCCCTCGCGAAGCAATTCTCCAGTGAGGGACACCGGGTCTCGGTGGTGGACCGGGACCGAAACAAGGTCAAATCTCTGGGCGAAAAGCTGGACGTGCTCGCCGTTCATGGCAACGCCGGCATGCCCAGCGTGCTAGCGCGCGCGGGGGTCCGCGAGGCGCAGATGGTCATCGCGGTCACCGACGTGGACGAGGTGAACCTGGTGGTGGGCATGGTGGCGCGGCGCATGGGTGTAGAGCACACCATCGTGCGCCTCCGAAACCAAGAATACGTGGCAGACTCGAGCGTACTGCCCCTCAATGAGCTCGGCATCGAGCATGTGATCAACCCGGATCCAGCCATCGTGGACACGCTGGTGCGGACCATCGCCGTGCCGGGTACCTTCCACGTGGCTACCCTGTCCGACGGGCAGCATGTCATCCTCGGGGTCACCGTGCCTCAGGACAGCCCCTCCGCGGGTTTGACCATGGCGCAACTCAGGGAAATCGGCAGCCAGGAGGCATTCCTGGTGCTGGATATCATCCGGGAGGACCGGGTGATCGTGCCCAAGGGCAACGACACCCTGGAGCCTGGAGACACAGTCCACATCCTCGCGTCGACCGATACCGTGCAGCTCGTGCCACCCATCCTCTATGGCCAGCCCCAGATCGTGGACGTGGTGATCATCGCGGGCGCTACGCGCATCGGCATCCAGCTCGGCGAGGCGCTGCAAGACCGCGTAGAGCGCGTGGTGCTGGTGGAGCCGGACCCAGGAGCCGCCGAGGAAGCCGCTTCGGTGCTACCCCGGGTGAACGTGCTGCTGGGGGAGCCCACGGACCTCGATGTGCTGGAGGAGGCTTCCCTGGAGCGCTGCGACCTGTTCTGCGCCGTCACCGAGGACGATCAGCTCAACACCATGAGCGCGCTCCTGGCCCGCAGGCACAGCGAGACCTACGCCGCGGTGCTCGTGCATGAGCCCGACTACGTGCCCGTGCTCCACAGCCTGGGGATGCAGCTGGTAATCAACCCGCGGCTTGCCACCGTGGGAGAGATCCTCCGCTACGTGCGCCAGGGCCACATCCAGTCGGTCACCCGCCTCGCCCACGGCTATGCCGAGATCCTGGAGATGGAGGTCCCCGATGGCTCTCCTGCCGTGCGCGCTCCTCTCAAGGCGCTGCGATTCCCGCAGAACGCGCTACTCGGTGCCATCGTTCACGATGGGGTCATGCGCATCCCCACTGGAGAGAGCCATATCCAGCCCGGCGATACGGTGGTGGTCTTCGCGCTGCCCGACGCCATCGGGAGCATCGAGAAGCTTTTTTCACGCCGTCGTTGGTTCTGAGGGAAAGGACGAACATTGTGCGTTGGCGAACCGTTCTGGCCATCCTGAGCCACCTCCTGCTGATCTTTGCCGGCTGCCTCCTGGTGCCCCTTGCCGTGGCCTTGGCCTACGACTCCAACAGCGTCTACGAGACCCGCGAAATCGTGGCCTTCGCCACCACGGCAGCCTTCTCGTTGCTGCTCGGGCTCGTCTTGCGGTGGCTCTTCCGCGAGCAGGTCACCGAGGTGGGGCGGAGAGAGGGGTTCGCCATCGTTACCTTCTCCTGGCTGCTGGCCGCGGTGCTGGGGATGCTGCCCTACCTCATTACCGGTGTCACCTCCAGCGTTACGGATGCTTTCTTCGAGACCATGAGCGGCTTCACCACCACGGGCGCGTCTGTGTTTGGAAGCGCCGGGCACGAGATCGAGAGCCTGCCCCACGGGCTCCAATTCTGGCGCTGCATGACCCAGTGGCTGGGCGGCATGGGCATTGTCGTGCTCAGCGTGGCCTTGCTATCCTTCCTCGGCGTGGGGGGCTACCGCCTGCTCAAGGCCGAGGCCCCGGGGGGCGTTGTCTACGAGCGCGACCGACCCCGCATCACCGATTCGGCCAAGTCCTTGTGGAAGATTTACCTGGGCCTGTCCGCGCTGCAGGTGGTGCTCATGCTCATCACCGGCACAACTGCGTACGACGCCCTCACCCACACCTTCACCACCATGTCCACCGGTGGCTACTCCCCCCACGGCGCCTCGGCGGCCCACTTTGGCGCCGCGACCCAGTGGGTGCTCATCGTGTTCATGTTCCTGGCGGGGATGAACTTCGCCCTGCACGCCTTGGCGTTTCGTGGCCAGATCCGGCGCGTCCTGGGCAACGGCGAGCTGCGCGCCTATGTAGGAATTATGACGATCTGCGTGGTGATGGGCGTGCTCAGCGTGCAGACGGGCAGCGGGACGGAGGAGCGGGTGAGAGACGTCACCTTCCAAGTTGTCTCCATTGGGACCACCACGGGCTATGCCACCAAGGAC
>Ga0180009_10005123_pt1 | contig 14180 bp, 14 predicted proteins | sample OS_PC_MetaG_FD_123537 | JGI IMG/M metagenome (GOLD analysis project Ga0180009, IMG submission 123537) | Groundwater microbial communities from the Aspo Hard Rock Laboratory (HRL) deep subsurface site, Sweden - OS_PC_MetaG | ecosystem: Environmental > Aquatic > Deep subsurface > Groundwater... | reverse complement strand
GAATGGCGTTGTTATCTGGCGTTCACGCTGGCGGCCCCGCCGAATTCGAGGATTCTGGAGGTCGAGACTGCATAGGGATGTTCATAAATCAGCGACAACCTTTGAGTTCGCTCGCCGCTGCCTGTAACAAGTCTCAGCAAATTCAAAGAAAACCGGGATCGGCATGACATCCAGCGATGATGTGATATCCAGGGAGGCGCCAGCCTCAACGCCTTGAAGTCTGGGCGGCGGCCGGCGGTCGAGTCAGGTTTGCCCGCGCAGGAACTCTCCGTTGACAAGGGGCGCGCGAAATAGACCACGTTGTTGCATCCCTCGTCATCCTGTCAGCGCTGCTGCACCCCTGCCGCGACCTGGTCCTCAAAGGAATCGCAAACCCGCTGGCGGCCTATCTTGGCGTCTGTGTCGGCTGGTGCGTCCTGGCGGGACTTCAGGCAACCGTATTCGGGTCGGGACTGGCGCTTGGCAGCGACGTGTGGGGGGTGGCGGTCGTCTCCGCGGCGGGGCTGGCGGTCTACTATTTCGGAACGCTGGAAGCCCTGAGGGCTGGGCACATCTCGGTCTACTACCCGATCATCCGTTCTTCGCCGCTGGCCATCGTCGCGATCAACTGGAGCCTGTTCGGCAAAACTTATCCGGCGATGGTGCTCATCGGAATCCTGCTGATCGTCGCTTCCGGCATTCTGCTGCAATGGTCGGGCGGCCGGCTGATCGAGAACCGCCGCTCGCTGATGATGGCGCTTGCGGCAATGATCGCTTCGGCAGTCTACGCGATTGCCGATGCGGCGGCGATGAAGACGGCGGAGCCGGAGACGTTTCTGTTCTGGGTCTATTTGCTCGTGACCACCCTGCTGGCAGGGCTGGCGCTAGCTAACGGCGAAGGCGCCAGGCAGACGCTCGCGGCGATCGCGACCTGCTGGTCGGCAGCCCCGTTCAGAATTGCCGCAGCGAGCGCGCTATCCTACGCCTCCTACTACTTCATCCTGATGGCGTTCCAGATGAACGGCGACCCAGCCATTGTTGTCGCCGTGCGGCAGATTTCGATCCCCGTTTCCGTAGTGCTGGCCGCCGTCTTCCTCGCCGAACCCCGCTTCCGCCACCGGCTCGGATGGGCGGCCGTGCTGGCGATCGGAATAGCGATCGTTATTGCCGGTTAGAAGTCGGCGGTTGCTGCCTGGAAAAGCATCAACTTGTCGGAAGATCCGGGCGCCAGCAAACAGATCCAGCGCGCAACCCGTTGCGAGCAGTCCCGTCATAAAACTGATATTGAGTGGCAGAACACCTGACTGCATAATGATTGTCGGAAGGCAAGCATATCAGCCTTCTGTATGTGGCTTTTTTATATGGAGATGTCGATCATGGCTCGACTGCGGGGCAGCAATTCTCGCGACACCTTACGTGGCACCAACAGCATTGACGTTCTTTTGGGACTGGGAGGCGATGATCTCCTTGTCGCCCTGGCTGGCAATGATCGCGCGTTTGGCGGCGGCGGCAATGATGTCATTCGAGGAGGAGGCGGGAACGATCTGTTGCGCGGAGACAGCGGTCGCGACAGTCTGTTCGGCGAGGCCGGCAACGACCGGCTCAACGGAGGCACCGGCGCCGACATCATGCGCGGCGGCTCAGGAAACGATATCTACTACGTCGACAATCGAAACGACCGCATCATTGAAGGCGGTGGCGTGGACCGGGTCATCGTCGACGGCGACACGCGTTTCAACCTGGCGGGCGGCATCGAGAATCTCACGGTCAAGGGACTGGACCGCTTCGACCTGGGTATCTTTACGGGCAATTCACTTGCCAATACCATTGATGCAACCCAAGGCAACGATGCCGGCGCGGCGCGCCTCTATGGAAACGGCGGCAACGATAAACTGATCGGCGGCCGGTTCGGCGACCGGCTCGATGGTGGAACAGGTGTCGACACCTTGGTCGGTCGCGGCGGTGACGACAACTATTACGTGGACCGAGGCACCGACAAGGTCATAGAGCAAGCATTCGGTGGCGACGACACCGTGTTTGCGACCGCCAGCTATACCCTACCCGCGCACGTCGAGAACCTGACCTTGATCGGCGGTCTGGCGATCAACGGGACGGGGAATAACGAAGACAATACCATCACCGGGAATGGCGCTGCCAATCGGCTGAAAAGCGGCATCGGCGACGATATCCTGCGCGGCAATGCTGGTGCGGACCGATTCGTTTTCTCCGAACTCTCAGACAGCAACTTCGGCAGCGGAGTGGACTACATCGTCGATTTCGCCTCGAACGGGGGCTTCGGCGACAAAATCGATCTGACTGAGATCGACGCGGACCCCTCGGGTTTCGGCGATCAGGCATTCCGCTTTATCGGCCAAATGAACACTCAAAACGATTGGCCCGAAGTCATGGGCTTGCCGGAAGTCGGTGTGGTTGGCTGGCGCATCACGCTCAACGGCGATCTTACAATCCTTGCCAATACCGACACCGATAGCGATCCGGAGCTTGCCATCAAAATTGGCAACGGGGGTGCGGTCGATGCCGATTGGTTCCTGTTGTAGCCGGAACGTTTTAGACGCCATGACGCAGAATGGCTCCAACAAGTTCAGTGACTTTACCGATCACATAATGGATTTTGCTTCCGGATAAGGCGACCGCATCGACCTCAGCGCCATCGACGCCAACCCCAATACGGGTGCCGACGATGCCTTTACGTTCCTGCCAACCGAAAACCAGGCCTTTACGGCAGCCGGTCAGGTGCGTTTCGATATCCTGTCGAGTTCAACGGCGATCGAAGTGAACACCGATGCGGACTCCGCGGCGGAGTTTGTCATCCAGGTCGACAACGGCGGCACGCCGGATATCAGCTGGTTCATTCTTTAAGCGGAAAGTGATCCGCTTCATACGATATAGACGGCCCGGCGGTTTTCTTGCTGCCGGGCCGCGTCGTTTCGAATATGGCTTGAAGGATAGTCTTCTACCTGTCGATCTCGCCGAAGACGATGTCGAGGGAGCCGAGGATGGCGGAGACGTCGGCGAGCATGTGGCCACGGTTCATGTAGTCCATCGCCGCCAGATGCGGGAAGCCGGGCGCGCGGATCTTGCAGCGGTAGGGCTTGTTGGAGCCGTCTGAAACAAGGTAGACGCCGAACTCGCCCTTGGGAGCTTCGACAGCCGCGTAGACTTCGCCCTCGGGCACGTGGATGCCTTCGGTGTAAAGCTTGAAGTGGTGGATCAGCCCTTCCATCGAGCGCTTCATTTCGGCCCGCTTGGGCGGCACAACCTTCTTGTCTGTGGCGCTGAACGGACCCGCGCCTGCCTCCGAGCGCAGCTTCTCGCAGGCCTGCTTCATGATGCGCACCGACTGGCGCATCTCTTCCATGCGGATGAGATAGCGGTCGTAACAATCGCCGTTCTTGCCGATCGGGATATCGAAGTCGAATTCCTCGTAGCGCTCGTAGGGCTGCGACTTGCGCAGGTCCCAGGCTGCGCCCGAGCCGCGCACCATGACGCCGGAGAAGCCCAAGTCGAAGGTTTCCTTCAACGAGATGACGCCGATGTCGACGTTGCGCTGCTTGAAGATGCGGTTGCCGGTCAGCAGCCCTTCGATGTCGTCGCAGACCTTCAGGAAAGGATCGCACCAATCGTAGATGTCGTCGATCAATTCTGGAGGCAGGTCCTGGTGGACGCCGCCGATGCGGAAATACTTGGCGTGCATGCGCGAGCCGGAAGCACGCTCGTAGAACACCATCAGCTTTTCGCGCTCCTCGAAGCCCCAAACCGGCGGGGTCAGCGCGCCGACGTCGAGGGCCTGGGTGGTGATGTTGAGCATGTGGGAGAGGATGCGGCCGATCTCGGAATAAAGCACCCGGATGTATGAGCCGCGCGCTGGGATTTCGAGGCCGAGCAGCTTTTCGGCCGCCATGCAGAAGGCATGCTCCTGGTTCATCGGCGCGACGTAATCGAGCCGGTCGAAATAGCCGATCGCCTGCAGGTAGGTCTTGTGCTCGATCAGCTTCTCGGTGCCGCGATGCAGAAGCCCGACGTGCGGGTCGACGCGCTCGACGACTTCACCGTCGAGTTCGAGGACAAGACGCAGCACGCCGTGCGCCGCGGGGTGCTGCGGTCCGAAGTTGATGTTGAACTGGCGGATATCTGTTTCGGCCATTTTTTCTCTCGCTATGCCGGCTCAGTCGAGCCCTGCAACTCCCGCCGCTGCGGCCTTCTGGTTGACTTTCGCCTTGAACCTGTCCCACGGCACGACCATGCGCTGATGCACGCCTTCGCCGATCAGATCGATGCCGTCATGCGCCTTAACCTTGAAGGTGATGCGCCGGCCCTCGACCTTGGTGCATTCGGCACTGCCGGTCACCGTTTGACCGGGCAGCGTCGCAGCCGTATGCGAGACGTCGATGTGGATACCGAGCGATCCTTCGCCGGCCTCGATATGCGATTCGAGCGCCTTCAAGGCCGCCCACTCCATCAAGCCGACGTGGAAGCCGGTTGCGAACACGGCCGGCATTGCCTGAAACTCGGGCGCTGCGGGGTAGAGTGCCGGCACCGTCTTGGTCGGCGGAACCTTGAACTGGAATTCGGCGAGGATGCCTGGCTGAAGCGTATCCTTCATCACTTCAACCTTTTCCGGCAGCGGCGCTTGCCTTCTCGTCGCCAGGAAGCACGTAATCGACGCCTTCCCACGGGCTTTCGAAATCGAACGAGCGGAATTCCTGGTTGAGCTTCACCGGTTCATAGACGACGCGTTTCTTCTCGTCGTCGTAGCGAACCTCGACGTAGCCGGTCAGCGGGAAATCCTTGCGCAGCGGGTGGCCCTGGAAACCGTAGTCGGTCAGCAGGCGGCGCAGGTCGGGATGGCCGGAAAAGAGGATACCGAACATGTCATAGGCTTCGCGCTCGAACCAGTTGGCGGCGGGAAAGACGTCGACGGCGCTCGGTACCGGCGTGTTCTCGTTGGTCTGCAACTTGACGCGGATGCGCAGATTATTGCGCGGGCTCAACATATGATAGACGACGTCGAAACGGTTTTCCCGCGATGGCCAGTCGACGCCGCAGATGTCGATCAGGACCTCACAACGGCAACGGCTGTCGTCGCGCAGGAATTTAAGCACCTGCGTGATGTGCTCGCGCGCGACGTCGATCGTCAGTTCGCCGTGGCTGAGTTTGGCGCCGAGGAATGCGGTCGCCATCTTCTGCGGCAAGTGGCCCTCGGCCAGGTCGGCAAGCGTTTCGTCGATCTTTTCCTGCGCCATCGCGCCTTCAACTCCAGCCTGAAAGTAATCCCAACGGTTGGCGTTGCCGTGCCGACAAGTCAGCGGGCAATCGTTCCGGTGCGGCGGATCTTGCGTTGCAGCAGCAGCACTCCGTAGAGCAGTGCTTCGGCGGTCGGCGGACAGCCGGGTACATAGATGTCGACGGGCACGATGCGGTCGCAGCCGCGCACGACAGAGTAGGAGTAGTGGTAATAGCCGCCGCCATTGGCACACGAACCCATGGAGATGACGTAGCGCGGCTCGGGCATCTGGTCGTAGACCTTGCGCAGAGCCGGGGCCATCTTGTTGGTCAGTGTTCCGGCAACGATCATGACATCGGACTGGCGCGGCGAAGCGCGCGGCGCGAAGCCGAACCGTTCCAGATCGTAGCGCGGCATCGCCGCCTGCATCATCTCGACGGCGCAGCAGGCCAGGCCGAACGTCATCCACATCAGCGAGCCGGTGCGCGCCCAGTTGATGAGGTCGTCGGTGGTCGTGACAAGGAAGCCCTTGTCGGCCAACTCGTTGTTGATCTCGGTGAAATACGGGTCGGGGCGCACCTCGCCCACGACAGCGTCGACGCCTTCACGGGCCTTATCGAACTGGACTTGCGGCGGCAGGATCAATCCCATTCGAGCGCACCCTTTCTCCATTCATAGATGAAGCCGATGGTGAGGACCGCGAGGAAGACCATCATCGACCAGAACCCGAACAGCCCGACGTCGCGGAAAGCGGCGGCCCAAGGGAACAGGAAGGCGATCTCGAGGTCGAAGATGATGAACAGCAGGCAGACCAGATAGAAGCGAACGTCAAACTTCATGCGGGCATCGTCGAAGGCGGCAAATCCGCATTCGTAGGCGGAGACTTTTTCCGGATCGGGGTTCTGGATCGCAATCAGGAACGGAGCGAGCGCCAGGGCGCCTGCGATCGCAAGGGCGACGCCGAGAAAGACGACGATTGGAAGATAGTCGAGCAGGAGTTGGTTCATTTCATTCAACCGCTATTGCCGCGTATTCGAAGTGCCATCGACCCGATCGGCCTGCCCGGCCGGTCGAGGGCATACACAGGGCTCTACAGGGTTCGAAAAGAACACGCAATTGGGCTTACGTAAACTGGCGGCTTGTCGCTCTTTGGTGGGCAATTCCGGCCGATCGCCGGGGAGGGTGGCGCAAGTGGGGACGTCGCGCAGGCTCGTGAAGCGCCGTCATGAACTAAAATGCCGCAATTGAACCGGTTTGCAGACTTCTCATGTTGGGGCAAGCCACGACGGTCCCCAGTTTGGGAGACTTGGCCGCGCCTGGGCTGTTCACGCACGAAAACGGTTTCGTGGCTGTGAAACTATTAAACCTTCTCCCTGAGCTACTCACATGCGCAAATCTACTTTTGCAGCTCTCATCGTTAGCGGGCTTTGCTTTGCCGTGCCTGCCATCGGGCAGGACAGCCTCACAGCGACCATCAGATCTGTCGATGAAAAGGGCAACATCGTCCTCATGGACGGCTCGACCATCGGCTTCGACAAGGCCAAGGTAAAGGTCGAGGGGACTCCGGTAGCCGGCGCCAAGATCGCCGTGGTGTTCTCAGGCGATGAAAACGGCTATGAGATCTCCAAGATCGTAATTTCCGAATGACGATCCAACTTGAATACTGAAAACCTTTAAAAATGGCTGGGGTCGCTCCCGGCCATTTCCTTTATTGCCCCCCGGAGATGGCGCAACACGGCGCCCGGGTAAGGCGCTCGATCTGGAACAATGGGATTGCAGGTCACGGCCAGTCTGAAAAGACTGGCGCGAGCGACGGGACTTGAACCCGCGGCCTCCGGCGTGACAGGCCGGCGCTCTAACCAACTGAGCTACGCCCGCAATAGCGAAGAGCGCTCATTTCAGCGCGCTTCGTAGGCCGTCCGATCTAGTTGGTATCGGTGACCAAGTCAAGGAGATAGATGGAGCGGCAATCAGGCCGCGCTGCGATCGGACTTCGGCGCGTTATCGCCAGCGGTTGCGGACGTCCTGTCGGCGCCAGCCAGCAAATCGGCGAGTTGCTCCTTGGCGGCGCGCAGATTGGCCACAAGCGCATCGACGCTGCCGTCGATCTCGGGTGTTTCGATGGCTTGATGGCCGACGCTCTGCCCGTCCGCATCCGCCGAAGTCTTCTTCACGTCCGTCATAATCGCTCGTTCTCCGCAGTTGCCTCCACCGCAGCCCCATAATGCGCGATGCGCTGAGCAGGGGCGGAGTGGCAATGAAGCCTTATCCACCGGCTGTTAATTTCTGGTGGAAACCACTTGAACAGAGCCTGAACCGATTCGCGGTGTGGGAGAAGTAACACAGGGAACAGGGGCTAGGGGCCAGGTTCCAGGGGCCAGGGAACAGGGGCCAGGGGCCAGGGGTTATCGAATAGTGAGTCGTGAGTAGTGGACAGGGTGGCGTTGCGGCCCTTCACGGGCATCAAGCAATCCAGAGCGGAGGACTGTCAGGGCCCGGTTGCGCAGTGGGCAACCGAAGGGCCATCGAAAATGGTGGGCGGTGAGAGGGTCGAACTCCCGACATCCTCGGTGTAAACGAGGCGCTCTACCACTGAGCTAACCGCCCGATCAGGGAACATGGGTTTTAGTCCGGCGCAGACCTCGATGCAAGTGCCACCAAAGCCGCAAGGCCGATCGAAAAGCCGCCGCCCGCATATCGGCACCCAGCCAAACAAAAAGAGGGGCTGACGGGCCCCTCTCAGCGTGCTTGAAATCCCTGGCGGAAAAAGCCAAGGCGCTAATTACTTCTTCGCCTTTTTCGCCGCAGCCGCCTTCGCAGCAGGCTTGGCGGGTGCGGCTGCCTTTTTCGCCGGTGCCTTGGCGGCAGCCTTCGGCTTGTCGGCAACTTGTGTCAGGGCGGAGGCCGCCAACTTCTTGATCTCTGCTGGCGAGACGGATTTGGGATCCTTCATCGCCTTGCTTGCGATCGATGCTACGGCTGCGGAAGTCTTTTCGTCTTTAGCCATGGTTCTGGTCCGTTGATCGTTGATCAATTGATCTTTGTTGGGACGCTCGGCGACTTGTTGCAGCTTTAATGTTTCCAGCTACATACGCGCTAACTCGAAGCTCGCCAGACTTCGTCAGGCTCCATTGACTGCCTGCAAACCGCAGGCGGTGCTGCGCCATCTCCAGTGCGGGCGATGGCGCAGAGAATTCTCAGTTCAGCAGTTCCTTCAGGCCCTTGGCGGGCGTGAACTTGGCAACCTTGGCTGCCTTGATCTTGATGGTTTCACCGGTCAGCGGGTTGCGACCTTCGCGGGCGGCCCTCTTGGTGACCTTGAAGGTGCCGAAATCCGGCAAGCGGACTTCGCCGCCCTTCTTCAGCGTCTTTCTGACGTGGTCGAGCATCGCGTCGACCGCCGTGTTGGCCTTTTCCTTCGTCATGTCGCACTCAGCGGCGATGGCATCGACCAGATCTTTTTTGCTCATCTTTGTCCTGTCCTTATGACCTTGCCTTAACCGATCTCACGCCCGTGGCACGGGCGTTTGAAGACGGTGGGGCCTTGGCTGTCGTTAGGGCCCCGACTGAAACCCCAGAAGTTCGGAGCGTCAAGGGGTAAAAGCCGCTATAAGGCCCGAAAACACTGGAGAATTGCGGGATTGTGGCCGGCTCTGCACAAAAAAGCCCCCGCGGATCGTCGCGCGGGGGCTATTCGATGTGTCCGGCTCTACTCGTGCATTGCCGGAAGTCCGGTCTGGAGCCGGTTCAGTGCGCGATCGGGCGATCGTCGCCGACTTCTTCCGATTCGGTCTTGCGCACCGCGGCCGCGGCTTCGGCGGCCTCGTCCCACTCGACGGGCTCGGGCAGACGAACGAGGGCAGCCTTGAGAACTTCGTCGACTCGGGAAACCGGAACGATCTCCAGCTTCTCCTTTACCTCGTCGGAGATATCAGCCAAGTCCTTGACGTTTTCATCGGGGATGAGAACCGTCTTCAGACCGCCACGAAGGGCCGCCAGCAGCTTCTCCTTCAGCCCGCCGATCGGCAGGACACGGCCGCGCAGCGTGATTTCGCCGGTCATGGCTACGTCCTTGCGCACCGGTATCTGCGTCAACACCGACACGATCGCCGTGACCATGGCGATACCAGCAGAGGGGCCGTCCTTGGGCGTGGCGCCCTCGGGAACGTGGACGTGGATGTCGGTCTTCTCGAAGACCGGCGGCTTGATGCCGAAGTCGATCGAGCGCGAACGCACGTAGGCGTTGGCGGCCTGGATCGACTCCTTCATCACGTCGCGCAGGTTTCCGGTCACCGACATGCGGCCCTTGCCCGGCATCTTGATACCTTCGATGGTGAGGAGTTCACCGCCGACTTCGGTCCAGGCCAGGCCCGTCACGATACCGATCTGGTCCTTCTCTTCGGCTTCGCCGTAGCGATACTTCCAGACGCCGAGGAAATCGCCGACGTTGTCCTTCGTCACAGTGATGGTGGTCTTCGACGACGTCAGGATTTCCTTGACCGCCTTACGCGCGAGTTTGGCCAGTTCGCGCTCCAGCGAACGGACACCTGCTTCGCGCGTATAGCGGCGAATGATTTCGGTTACCGCTCCGTCCTCGATCTGCCATTCGCCATCTTCGAGACCATGCGCCTGGCGCTGGCTCGGAATCAGGTGGCGCTTGGCGATCTGCAGCTTTTCATCCTCGGTGTAACCGGCGATGCGAATGAGTTCCATTCGGTCGAGCAGGGCCGGCGGAATGTTGAGCGAGTTCGCCGTCGTCACGAACATCACGTTCGAGAGGTCGTAATCGACTTCGAGGTAATGGTCGTTAAACGTTGCGTTCTGCTCGGGGTCGAGAACCTCAAGCAGGGCAGCGGCAGGGTCGCCGCGGAAATCCGACCCCATCTTGTCGATCTCGTCGAGAAGGAAGAGTGGGTTGTTCTTCTTGCCCTTGCGCATCGACTGGATAACCTTGCCGGGCATCGAACCGATGTAGGTGCGGCGGTGGCCGCGGATCTCGGCTTCGTCACGCACGCCGCCGAGGCTCATGCGGACGAACTCGCGACCGGTGGCGTTGGCGATCGATTTGCCGAGCGAAGTCTTGCCGACTCCGGGCGGGCCGACGAGGCAGAGGATCGGTCCCTTGAGCTTGTTGGTGCGGTTCTGAACGGCAAGATATTCGAGGATGCGCTCCTTGACCTTCTCGAGGCCATAGTGCTCGTCGTCGAGGATCTTCTCGGCCTCGGCCAGGTCCTTCTTGACCTTGCCCTTGACCCCCCACGGAATCGACAGGATCCAGTCGAGATAGTTGCGCACAACGGTCGCTTCGGCCGACATCGGGCTCATCTGCTTGAGCTTCTTCAACTCGGCAAGAGCCTTGTCGCGGGCTTCCTTCGAAAGCTTGGTCGACTCGATCTTTTCCTCGAACTCGACGATATCATCGCGCTCGTCGGTGTCGCCGAGTTCCTTCTGAATGGCCTTCATCTGCTCATTCAGGTAATACTCGCGCTGGGTCTTCTCCATCTGGCGCTTGACTCTGCTGCGGATCTTCTTTTCGACCTGCAAAACAGAGATTTCGCTTTCCATCAGCGTGTGGACGCGCTCCAGGCGGTCCGAGATCGACATGACCTCGAGAACTTCCTGCTTGTCGGCGATCTTGATCGCCAGGTGCGAGGCGACGGTATCGGCGAGTTTCGAATAATCCTCGATCTGGGAAATCGTGCCCAGCACCTCGGGAGAGATCTTCTTATTCAGTTTGACGTACTGTTCGAATTGCGAAACCGCCGACCGGGCCAGTGCCTCGATCTCATCTTCGGCGCCGATCTCTTCTTCGACCCGCTCGACATGGGCCTCGTAGTATTCGGCGTTGTCGGTGAACGACGTAATGCGGGCACGCGCTGTTCCTTCGACGAGGACCTTCACGGTGCCGTCGGGCAGCTTGAGCAGCTGGAGGACAGAAGCCAGCGTGCCGACATTGTAGATCGCTTCTTCTTCGGGGTCGTCGTCGCCCGCGTTCTCCTGCGCGGCAAGCAGGATCTGCTTGTCGGTGCGCATCACCTCTTCCAGCGCGTTGATCGACTTCTCGCGACCGACGAAAAGGGGAACGATCATATAGGGAAAGACGACGATATCGCGCAGCGGCAGGACTGGATACAGCTGCGGACCGCCAGCTTCGTCCTTCACTTCAGACTTCGTGCTCATAGTCACCTATCCTTCGTTGGGCCGGCGTGCCGCCGCCTGCCCTGGTTCTCGGTCTCGATCCTTATTTCAGACCATGGCGGGAGCTCCTCCAGGAGGCAGTCCCGACACGTCGGAATCAAGAATACGCTTCTGCCGTCGCTTGCTGGATACGCGCTTGAACGTACGCTCGGTGTACCGCTATGGGAAGATCTGCACGTCTTCCCCAGCGGTATGGCTCATTTGTACGCGTCAAGTAAGGCGAAACGCATAGCTACGTGTGCAGCCTCTTTAAATAGGATGCGTTTCGGCAACATCAATGACTCGCGCCGTAACTTCGGCGCCAGATACTATAATTACTCTCAGAAATTCCAACTGCGGCCTCAAGAAGCCGTGGTTCCGGTTTCTTCGCGCTCGGTGTAGATCCGCAGCGGGCGGGCGCCGCCGTCGACCACCTCCGGTCCGATGACCACCTCCTCGACGCCCTTGAGGCTTGGAAGATCGAACATCGTGTCGAGCAGAATGCCTTCCATGATGGAGCGCAATCCACGTGCGCCGGTCTTGCGTTCGATGGCTTTGCGGGCGATCGAACGGAGCGCTTCGGTGGTGATCGTCAGCTTGACGTCTTCCATCTCGAACAGGCGCTGGTACTGCTTGACGAGGGCGTTCTTGGGCTCCGACAGGATGCGGACCAAGGCGGGTTCATCAAGATCCTCAAGCGTGGCGATGACCGGCAAACGACCGATGAATTCGGGTATGAGGCCGAACTTCAACAGATCCTCGGGCTCGACTTCGCGCAAAACCTCGCCGACACGACGTTCCTCAGGACCGCGAACCTTGGCGCCAAAGCCGATCGAGGTGCCTTTGCCGCGAGTGGAAATCAGCTTATCCAGCCCTGCGAACGCGCCGCCGCAAATGAACAGGATGTTGGTCGTGTCGACCTGCAGGAACTCCTGCTGGGGGTGCTTGCGGCCGCCCTGGGGCGGGACGGAGGCTACGGTGCCTTCCATGATCTTGAGCAGGGCCTGCTGGACGCCTTCACCCGACACGTCGCGCGTGATCGATGGGTTATCGGACTTGCGCGAAATCTTGTCGACCTCGTCGATATAGACGATGCCGCGCTGCGCCCGCTCGACATTGTAGTCGGCATTCTGCAGCAATTTCAGGATGATGTTCTCGACGTCCTCACCCACATACCCGGCTTCGGTCAATGTGGTGGCGTCGGCCATCGTGAACGGCACATCGAGAATCCGCGCCAACGTCTGGGCAAGAAGCGTCTTACCGCAGCCGGTCGGACCGACCAGAAGGATGTTCGACTTCGCAAGTTCGACGTCGTTCGACTTCGAGGCGTGATTGAGGCGCTTGTAGTGGTTATGAACGGCGACCGAAAGCACGCGCTTGGCGTGCGACTGGCCGATCACGTAACCATCGAGAACCTTGCAGATTTCCTCCGGCGTCGGAACGCCGTCGCGGGACTTCACCAGCGTATTCTTGTTTTCCTCGCGGATGATATCCATGCACAGTTCGACGCATTCATCGCAGATGAATACCGTCGGTCCGGCAATCAGTTTGCGAACCTCGTGCTGGCTCTTTCCGCAGAAGGAGCAGTACAGAGTGTTTTTTTCGTTCGCCATAAAGTTGGTCTCACCCGTTCTCGGAGTTTTCGCAAACGCGGAAAACTGTTCCTTTGACCGGCGATACCCCAGGGTTGACTCCGGGGCGTCGTCATCGCCAGCACTTTCTCGCCACTCTAATCTGAACACGCTAAGGCATTGCAGATCAAGATTACATTAACCCGGCAAAGGAACCCTGTGCCCCAGCACGGCACCAAAACCTTCGAACCAGCTACTGTGTTCGGCCTAGTGTAACCGATTTGCTGCAATTGTCAGGCCGGGAAATCGGCCTGCGGGTTAATTTTGGGCAATGTCGGCCTAACTTCTTGCATATGCTTGCCAACAGTGCGCCACACTCAATGTGCACGGTGTTCACGAGCATCCGGGGCTCAGGTCTTCCGTGATCGCCTTCGGCACGGATCCATGCCTTCTTCGAAGGAAAATCCGGGCCCAGCGGACGCGGACGAATCTTGTCGGCCTTTGCATCGCTGCAATGAAGCTAATTGTCGGATTTGGTGATCGTTTCTGGTCCGATATCGCCATCGCTGCGCTTTGAGAGAACCTTGTCGATCAGTCCGAACTCCTTCGACTGTTCCGCCGTCATGAAATAATCACGGTCAAGCGTGCGTTCAATCGTCTCGTATTCCTGACCGGTATGGGTCACATAGACCTCGTTCAGGCGCCGCTTCATCTTGATGATATCCTCGGCGTGACGCTCGATGTCGGAGGCCTGCCCCGAAAAACCTACGGACGGCTGGTGCACCATGATGCGGGCGTTCGGCAGGGCGTAGCGCATCCCGGCATCACCAGCGCATAACAGCAGCGAACCCATCGACGCGGCCTGTCCAATGCACAGGGTTGCGATCTTCGGCTTGATGAACTGCATCGTGTCGTAGATCGCCATGCCGGCCGTCACCACGCCACCTGGCGAATTGATGTACATGGAGATCTCTTTGTCGGGGTTTTCGGCCTCGCAATAAAGGAGCTGCATGCAGATCGACGCGGCCATGTGATCCTCGATCGGGCCGGTGACGAAGATGATTCGTTCCTTGAGAAGACGGGAGGGCAGATCGTAGCCGCGCTCACCGCGGTTGGTCTGCTCCACCACCATCGGCCAGAAGGTTGCAGTCGGGGCGAACTTTTGGTCGTGCATTTCTTGACGTTCTCCAGTTCAACCTCCGCCAAAG